>Ga0209783_1000146_pt1 | contig 23214 bp, 19 predicted proteins | sample WorMetfiPIANOSA1_FD_187395 | JGI IMG/M metagenome (GOLD analysis project Ga0209783, IMG submission 187395) | Marine gutless worms symbiont microbial communities from Max Planck institute for Marine Microbiology, Germany - Olavius filocauda... | ecosystem: Host-associated > Annelida > Digestive... | reverse complement strand
CTACATCGGCTTCTACAATGCGATGCGGCTACATTCGACGCTGGGATATCTCAGCCCGATTAATTATGAAAAAGAACAATTAAACAATGCTGCTTAAAACCGTGTCCGTTTTTACTGGACCACTACAGGGCTGGGGGAGGGTGAACGTCTAAGGATCAAAACGATAGCCCACCGACCGCACGCTCTTGAAATGCCTGGGCTTTTTGGGGTTTGCCTCGAAATACTTCCGGAAGCGGACTATGAAATTGTCGACGGTGCGGGTGGTCATACCGCCCGTATACCCCCAGCCGATCTCCAAAATTTTCTTGCGGGGCAGCGGTTTGCCGCGGTGAATGACAAACAGTTTCAATAACTTCAATTCCTGTTCCGTCAGGTTGATTTCACCGGCCTGGCATCGGGCGGTACCGGTTTCAAACTCGATGCGGTTGCCGCCGAATTCATAGACCGGCGCAAAGCCCCCGGCCTCTGCCGGATCGGCTGCCTGTTCATGCTCCCAGGCGACCCGGGTCAATAATCTTTCGATTCTCAAGAGAAACTCCTCGAGATTGAACGGCTTCGCCAGGTAATCATCAACACCCATGGAGAAGCCCTTTATTCGATCGCGGTCCCTGGCTTTGGCAGATAAGATCAAGACCGGCAGCCGTTCATCTTCCAGGCGTATATTCTGCAATACCGACAAACCGTCTATGCCCGGGAGCATGATGTCCAGCACGACCAGGTCCGGGTGCCAGCTTTTCCAGAATTCAATGCCGGATACGCCGTCTCCCGCGATCTTGACCGCATAGCCCTGGAGCGCCAGATTGAGCTTGATCCCCTCGGCGATGTGGGCCTCATCCTCGATAACCAATATGCGCTTTTTGCCAGTTTTTATCATTTCAGCCTGTTTCCAATACTTTGGTTTTTTCAGGTAATATCAGGGTGAAAATAGATCCACGGGTATCGGGGCGACCTTCCGCCCTGATCCGCCACTTGTGCAGCCGGGCGATGCTCTGGACAAGGTTGAGCCCCAGGCCGCTGCCCCGCGAGAGGGCGCTGCCGCTGCGCCGGGCCTGATAGAACTTGCGAAATATTTTCTTGGTTTCCCGGTCATTGATGCCGATGCCGTTATCCTCAAACTGAATGGTCAGTTGCCGCTTGCCCTGCCGGAACCGGATATCTATCCGGGGGACCGCCGCTTTGTTATACCGGATGGCGTTGGTCAATAAGTTCATGATCAGTGTTTCGAACAGCAGCCGGTCTACACGGTAGACGCAGCGGGCGTTCAACGGGTTGCTGATCCGGATGTCGCAGTCTGCGAATATCGGCCGGTTGTTGTCCACAATTTCCGTGACCGCAGCCGTGATATCGGTATCCTCAAAAATGGCCTGATAACTTTTACTTTCCAGGCGGGCCAGGTTCAGAATCCGGTTGATGTGATCAGACAGGCGCTCCACATCCGCCAGCATGTAGGCCATATACTTCAGCTGGTCCTCGCGGGGGAGGTCATGCTTTGAAATGGTTTCCAAAAAGAGTTTCAGGGACGTCACCGGCGTTTTCAGCTCATGGGTGAAGTTATTGATAAAGTTATGCTGCAGGCGGTAAAGCTGCAGGGTTTTCTGGTTGTAGACAAAGATGGTGAAGATGCCCATCAGGATGATCCCCACCAGGATGGACAGCACCAGAATCACCAGCCATGCCCGCGGCTCCAAAACCTGGTCGGGCGCGATGTTGAATCTGTCGGCGAGGGCCTGCAGGCCGCTGCTGACACCGATGTACCAATAGATATAGAGGGCCAGGGACAGTCCCAGGGCCAGGATGCTGCAAATGAATACGGTGATGGGATGAAATAACCAGCGGGTTCGCTTCATGTAACCTTCTGTTAATCAATATATTTCGGCAAGTCAACGGCCAAGCGAGGCCGGGGGTGGGACAGCGGTTTATGGTTCGACGTTTCAAAGGTTCCCCGGTTGCGGGAGCCGCGCTTCAAAAGTTGCAACCCGTTATTTAACGGAGCCCGTGGCGCTTAGAGGGTTTTAGCCCTGAACCATGAACGGGGAACCGGGAACTTTTCATAATTGTAAAATTATTGTAAAACCATGGCCGGGGCGGGTTTTGTTTTTGCAGTTTTTCCTTTATGACACCCGCTGGCTCAATTCCCTGAGGGAGGTAGGTCCATCAACATGCGGCGAATGATTCCCGGACCACTAAAAGGCGTCCTGTCTTTCACCGGATTCGTGGTCAACACGATTTTCTGGGTGATCCCTCTTTTTATCACCGCTATTTTCAAGCTGATCATTCCATTTGAATTATGGCGTAAGGGGTGCGACAAGGTACTCAACTGGTTGGCCGGCAACTGGATCGCAGTCAACAACCTGAACCTGTGCCTGGTCGGCGGCACCCGTTGGGATGTGCGGGGGATCGAAGGGGTGCGTACCGATGCTTGGTACCTGGTGGTGGCCAACCACCAATCCTGGGTCGATATCCTGGTACTGCAACGCATTTTTCACCGTAAGATTCCTTTTCTGAAGTTCTTTTTGAAAAAGGAACTTATCTGGGTACCGGTGATGGGTCTGGCCTGGTGGGCCCTGGATTTTCCTTTTATGAAACGATACTCCCGGGCCTTTCTGGAAAAAAACCCGCACCTGAAAGGCAAGGACATTGAGATTACCCGCAAGGCCTGCAAGAAATTTGAAACCGTTCCCGTGTCCATCATGAACTTTATGGAAGGCACCCGCTTTACGGCCGGTAAACACAAGCAGCAAAATTCACCCTACAAGTACCTGCTGCGTCCCAAATCCGGCGGCATCGCCTTTGTACTCGCAGCCATTGGGCCCAAGCTGAACAGCATCGTGGATGTGACCATCGCCTATCCCCGGGGCGTGGGCTCCTTCTGGGACCTGATCTGCGGTCGTATCCGCGACATTTGCGTGGAGGTCAAGCTGGTACCCATTAGCGATGACATTCGGGGGGACTATTTCAACGACTAGGCCTTCCGGCAGCAGTTTCAAGATTGGATCAACGCCCACTGGGCAGCCAAGGATGCCCAACTCGACCTGCTCTTGAACCCAACGCCTTCAAATTAGAACGGATTTCCAGAACAACGGGTCCCCCCGGGCATTTTTTTAAAATGAACCGCCGCAACTGCAGAAACCACCAATTTCGGCGCCTTAGCAATTCATCCCCGGCTGCCGGTAAGACCATCCTTCGCCGATTACGCCAACCCGGAACGATTTTTAAGATATTCCCCCTGTTTCGACCACAATTTTTGTTCATGAAATGCGCGATCTGGCCGATATAAAGAACTATCAAACAGAATTTACAATGAGGTCCGGATGAGTCAGGCAGCCGCCAAGCAGATCAACACCTTTTTTATGGAACTTGTAGAGACGCTGATCACGGTCATCGAACAAAAAGACCAGTATATGCGGGGCAAGGCCCAGAAGGTAGCTGATCTGTGTGCCGGCTTTTCCAAGACCCTCAAGATGACCCACCAGGACAAGATCGACAAGATCTATTTTGCCGGACTTCTGAGCGACCTGGGGATGGTCTATATGCCTTCCGAGATTGTGGAAAAGCCCGGGAGGCTGGAAGATGATGAAATAGCCATCATCCGGCAGCATCCTGTTTTTTCGGAAAAGATCTTGTCCAATTTGTCCATTTTGAAAGATGTGCTGCCGATGATCAAGCACCATCACGAAGCTTATGACGGTTCCGGCTATCCCGACGGTCTCAAGGGGATGGATATTCCGGTTGGGGCCCGGATATTGTCGATTGTCGACAGCTATGTGGCCTTGACATCGGAACGCCCCCACCGACCCGCCACCGAACCGAAAGAGGCGATTCGTGAGCTGCAGACCGGGGCCGGTGCCATCTACGATCGGGAACTCTTGAACCGGTTTGTGGTCTATATCAAATCGGCGGGGATACTGGCCAAGAAGAAAGCCCCCGCGGTAAAAACCTTACCCGAAATCGTTGCCGATGTGCTGGAGCAGTTCAGCCAGGGCAAGGTCGACTTGCCGGTACTGCCTCAGGTGGTCCAGGAGGTCGAGGAGGTCATGAAGCGGGATATTTCCAAGGGCGAAGATCTCGCCGAGGTTATCGAGAAGGATGCGGTCATCTCCGTCCGCCTGATATCGGTGGCCAATTCACCCTATTACCGCGGCCTGGAACAGATTACTTCGGTGCGTACGGCCATCTCCCGCCTGGGAGAGGCCGAAACCAGGAATTTAGTGATCGCGATTGCCAACAAGAGCCTCTATAAAACAAAAAAACACGCAGTTCCGGGAACTTATGGAGCGGCTCTGGCTCCACTCCCTGGCTTGCGCCCACAGCACCGTACGGATTGCGAAGGCGCTTGACCTGGGTGGCGGCGAGAACTTCTTTTTCATGGGGATCATACACGATATCGGTAAGGGCGTGCTTATCAAGGCCATCTCCGACGCCATGCCCCCGGATAAGAAGATCAAGCTGAAAGATGTCCGGGACGCCATCCGGGATATCCATGCCGGCTTCGGCGGTTCGCTTATGCGGCGCTGGCAATATCCTAATCAATTCAAGAAGGTTGTGACCCAGACCGAGAAAGAAGAGTATACCGATCATGTCATGCAGGAAGTCCTGATAGCCAACCTGGCCAATCACCTGGCCGACAAACTGGGGCATTTTATTTTCCGGGGTGAAGAAGTCGACGATGTTATGGAACTGGATGCCGTCAAACGCCTTGGCCTGGATGCCGAAACAGTCGACACCATCACCCAGGATGTCGTCGAAGTGATGAAAGAAGCCGGCCACCTGTTTTAGCACGGCCCATCCTCCGCAAGCACCTAAGTCCTCTATGAATTTCAAATGAATGGGCTGTCAATTGCCTGCTTTCCCTGAGCCGACGATAAAAACTGAATGAAAAATCAGTAATTGCGTTGACATTTTTTCGGCATGCCTATTTTAACCCGAAAGCGAAACCGGCCAACGCCCCCACGCCCCACGAGTGAATTCTGATTTATTAACAATCGTTTAAAGGAATTCACTTGACCAAATTTTAGATATTAATTATATTATAAAAATAATTTTAAGTCGCATTTTTCAAATAAATAAAATTCAGGGACTATATATCAATGGGAATCCAAGAACGCAAAGAACGGGAAAAAGAGAGGCGGCGGCAGCAAATCATCGTAGCCGCCAAACGGGTATTTTCCGAGAAAGGCTTCAACAAGGCAACCATGGAAGACATCGCCCATGAGGCCGAACTCAGCCCGGGAACCCTTTACCTGTATTTCAAAAACAAGGAAGAGCTGTACGCATCGCTTTCCCTGCGGATTATCCAATACCTGCATATCCGGGTTGAACACGTCAACAAGGAGGACCTGGCGCCTGAGCAGAAAATGGACGCCCTGGTGGAGGCCATGTACGATGTGTACGCCTTCGACCCCCTCATCCTGATAAATATGTTTCACCTGCAGTCCAGTGAAACCCTCAAGAATCTTTCGCCGAAGCTCATGTCGGAAATCGAGGAATTATCCCGCAAGTCCATCGGCGCGATCGCTCGGATTTTTGAACAGGGTATCGACTCGGGTCTGTTCATCGATCGGCACCCCGTGGCCATGGCCGATATCTTCTGGGCCCTGTTTTCCGGGGTGATCCTCTGGACCACCAGCAAGAAAATTTTTAATGAGGAAAAGGACTATCTCAAGGATACCCTCAAGATAGCTTTTGAAGTCTTCAGTCGGGGCATCGAAAAGAAATAGCACCTATTTTAAAAAGCAAAACCGGCAGCGTGCCAGTGACCGCAGCCGGTTTTCTGTTTTTTAGCCAAGCACCAGAAGCCAACTCAAAAACGGATTTTAGTTCAAAATGACGCGAAGCTAATGCCTAACGTGGTGCAAGGCGGCCGCGAAGTTTAACCCGGAGGTGCCAGCGAAGCCAATGCCCATCGTGGTGAATACTGGAGTATTTCGAGGACTTGAACCGAGCGCCCAACGCCGAGTTTGGGCTAAAAGACTTTTTTGAGATGGCTTCTAGTGAAACAGCCGGGCCAGTTCATCGACCTCAAACGCTGGCCACTTCGCGGGCCGGCCACTCTTGGCAGCCTCAACGCCGCATCCTTTGACAGCCACTGCGCCGATACAGGCGACCTCGATACCAGCTTTTTCAAGGTCCTGCTCGATAATCGCTGAACTTGACGGCCGGCAGGCAATCAGCAGGCTGCCTGATCCGATCAGGCCCAATGGGTTCAGGTCAAGCGCCCGGCACAGTGCCCGGGTTTCAGCATACACCGGAATTGCATCCAGATCGATTTTCAAACGATAGCCGGCCGCGCTGCTCAACTCAAAAAGGGCGGTGGACAGGCCGCCCTCGGTCACGTCATGCAGGGCCACCGTGCCTGGATGCCCGGCAGCCAGTTCAGCTTCAGGTAAAATGCTCGGCTTGCTCTGCAGCGCGGCACCCGCTTTGAGTGTAGCGCGGCTGATGCCCTGGTCAATCAGGCGTTGTTCAAATTCCACCGCCAGGATGGCCGTGCCTTCAACAGCCACCCGTTTGGTCAGCAGGATCAGGTCGCCCGGGCGCAATTTGCCCTTTTCCAGGAGATCGGCCCGGTTCACGAGGCCGGCCATCATGCCGGTAATTACCGGTCGGGTGACGGCGTCGGTGATTTCCGTATGGCCGCCGCAGAGGCTGATATCAAGGTCCGCGCAGACATCCCGGATGGCCAGCAGGGTGCGGTGAATCTGCAAGGCCGTGGTAGCGGGCGGAAACAGCAAGGTGGCCAGCATCCAGCGCGGGCGGGCCACGGAGGTGGCGATGTCATTGGCATTGATCACGACGGCATAATAGCCGGCATCCTGGGCCACAAAGGTAATGGGATCCGATTTCAGGACCAGCACCTCCCGGCCGGCAATGTCAAGGGCGGCCGTATCCTCACCGACGCCCGGGCCGATAATAATTTCAGGGTCCTCAAATTGGACCGCCGCGATAAATGTTTCCAGGATGTGATTGGGTAGTTTTCCGGGGGGCAGGGGGGCGCCCAGGTCGATGATCCGGAGCAGCTCATCTAAAGCATCGATGGCAAAATCATACTCTCCCAGCCACTCACTGCGAAAACCGCCGATATCCAGCAGGACGGTACAAGCGCCGGCCGCGCGCCCGGCCCGCAGGTCGAATCCATAGTCGCCGACCATGATCGTCCGCTCGGGGGGCAGTCCCAGTTCCCGGGCCGCCAACAGCACCCCTTCCGGGGAGGGTTTTACGGCTGCCGGACTGTCGCGCGAAATAATCACGTCAAAAGCGTCCATCCGGAATACGTTGAAGTTCTCGAAGGCGCGGGCAATGCTCTTGAGGCTGTTACGGCTGACGATACCGATCTGCAGCCCACGCCCTTTCAGGGTCTGCAGCAGTTTTTCGCAGCCGTCGGCAGGCCGGGATGCTGCGGCCGCTTCGATCTCATACGCATCCAGAATTTTCCGGGCGCGCTCCTTGGCCGTTTCGCTTTCCAGGCTGTCGATGAATTCGAGAATCGGTATTTCCGGCGGACAGTCAATGGCCCGTTTGATTTCCGGAAAATCGAGGGCGCCCGGTGATGTCAGGGTACTGTCAAAATCGAAAAAAACCGCCTTGATCTCATTGCCGGCCATGTTTTCTCTCCACCATTGGTATCGGGTCGCAGGACGGCGCCGGAATTAGGGTGTCCAAACATCGGGTGCAAAATTCAGGGTCGCAAAATAATCCTGCACGGTTTCCGCCCGCCGGATCAGTTCGACTTGGCCGTCCCGGCGCAAGAGCAATTCCGGGGGGCGGAGTTTGCCGTTGTAATTGAAGCCCATGGCCTGGCCGTGGGCACCGGTGTCGTGGATCAGCAGGATATCGCCGTCCACGATTACGGGCAGTTCGCGCTGGATGGCGAATTTGTCGTTGTTCTCGCACAGGGAGCCGACCACATCCACCACTTCGGTAACCCCCGCGGCTTCCGCTGGTTTGCCGTGCACGGTAATGTGATGGTAGGCCCCGTACATTGCCGGACGCATCAGGGCGGTCATGCAGGCATCGACGCCGATGTATTTGCGGTAGATATCCTTGTGGTTGATGGCCGACACGACCAGCACGCCGTGGGGGCCGGTCATGTAGCGGCCGCTTTCCATCAGCAGGTCCGGGACGTAACCGTTGCGCTTCTCGAAGTCCGCAAAGATAGCGGTAATTTCCGCAGCCATGGCTGCCAGGTCCAGGGGGGCGTCATCCGGCAGGTAGGGAATGCCGAATCCGCCGCCGAAGTTAACGAACTCAAATCGGATATCCAGCTCGGCCTGGACCATTTCGACGATCTCCAGCAGCATGCGCGTGGTCTTGACCTTGTATTTATAGTTAAGCTCATTGGAGACAATCATGGTGTGCAGGCCAAAACGCCGGGCGCCCAGGTCGCGGGCCTTGCGATAGGCGTCGATCACCTGGTCGTGGCTGATGCCGTATTTGGCCTCGACGGGGTTTCCGATGATATCATTGCCTTCCACGGCCGGTCCCGGGTTGTAGCGAAAGCAGATCAATTCCGGCATGGACGGCAGCTTGTCGATCAGGGTCACGTCATCCAGGTTGATAATGCAGCCGCCGTTGGCAAAGGCCTCCTTGAAATCGGCCGGGCTGGTATTATTGGAGGTAAACATGATGTCATCGGGCTGCGCCCCGATTTCCCGGCTCTGGATCAGTTCGGCGCTCGAACTGCAGTCGAACCCGAAACCCAGATCCTGCATGATGCGCAGGATGGCCGGGTTGGGCAGTGCCTTTACCGCGAAATACTCGCGAAAGCCTTTCAACTGGGCGAAGGCCTGGTTGAGCTTTCGACCGGTTTCACGGATACCGATTTCATCATAGATATGAAAGGGGGTCCCAAAATGTTCGATGATAGCATCGAGCTGCGGGGTCAGTCTGGCATTGAAATCCTGTGATATGGGCATGCTGTGTTCTCCTTATAATAACATCGCGCCTGAGCGCTGGTCTAATCAATGGGGATGCGCCAGGTTTCCTTCAAGGTGGACATGGCAATGGCGGTCCGGGTGGCCGTGACCTGGGGCAGGCTGGCAATCTGCTTTTGGACCAGGATACCCAGGCTGCAGGCATCGGCTACCCGCAGTTTGACCAGGTAGCTGTCCTGGCCCGAAACGAAATGTACCTCCAGGACTTCTGGAATGGCGGCCAGTTTTTTGCCCACCGTGTCCTTCCGGGTTGACTGTTGTACCGCCACTTCCACAAACGCCACCAGGCTGCGGCCAAATTTCTCCGGATTGAGGCGGACTTCGTACCCGTCTATGTAACCGCCTTTTTCCAGCTTGCGGATTCTTTCCAGAACCGCCGAGGGGGCCATGCCGACCTGGCGGGCCACCTCTACATTTGGAATCCGGGCTTTTTCTTGCAGAATCTTTAGAATCTTCAAGCTTGTTTCGTCGATCATTCTAAATACCTCCAGTTTTCAAGAACAATATTCACAATTATTGATATTGTCAAGAATTATATTCTCATTGTTGGCCATGAGAATGGCCGGTCGCGTTAACCAAGCGGGTGTATCTCGATTGAACGAACAAATAGATAGGCGGTCATGGTTTTACAATCGGTATTGAAATCGCTATCGGGATCGGGATCGAGCAGTAGTTTTGATTTGGATCCCGATCCCGATAGCGATTTCGATTTCGATGGGTTCCCCCGCCGTCGATTTACGGTGCGGCATTATTGTGCTATCTCGCTTTATATGAAAATCCTGCTGATATACCCCTATTGTCTCGAAGACCGTATCAACGCCGAAGATTCCCAGGTGGTGCCCATGGGGCTATACAGTGTGGCGGCCGTCCTGGTGGAACAGGGCCATGATGTCCAGGTATTGAACTGGCACAACCTGCGGGGGCAGCCGGAGGCTATGGAAGCAGTGCTGGCCGACGAACGGCCGGCGCTGGTCGGGCTGTCCATCCTGCATGCCAATCGCTTGGGCGGGATTGAGATTGCCCGCCTGGCCAAGAAGGTTGACCCCGCTGTCCATACGGTATTCGGCGGCATAGGGGCCAGCTTGCTGTGGGAGCATTTTTTGACCCATTTCCCGGAAGTCGATTTCATTGTTACCGGCGAAGGGGAACATGGCCTGGCGGCCCTGGTGGACGGCCTGGAAAAAGGTCAGGCCGAGGAAATAGAGACGATCGCAGGCTTGGCTTTTCGACAGGGGGCGCTGATCAAGTGTAATCGGGCCGCCGCGCTCATCAAGGACCTCGATGAACTGCCTGATCCGGCGCGCTATTTCACTTTTCAACACCTGTCCCTCACCCGCGGCTGCCCCGCAAACTGTACTTTTTGCGGCTCTCCAGGCTTCTGGCAGCGCAAAGTGCGATTTCACGCGGCCCCTAGTTTTGTGGACCGGATCGAACGGTTGTACCGCCGGGGGGTTACCTTTTTTTATTTTTCCGACGATACCTTTACCTTGCGCAAACAACTGGTGCTGGAAGTCTGCCGGGAGATCAACCGCCGCAACCTGCCGATTACCTGGGCGGCGATTTCCCGGGTGGACACCGTGGACGCTGAGGTTCTGGCGGCCATGCGCCGGGCCGGCTGCATTCAGATCAGTTACGGGGTCGAGAGCGCCAATGAAGGCATTCGCAGTTTTCTCAACAAGAAAACGGATACGGCCCAGATTCGCCGGGCGTTTGACTTGACGGCCCAATGCGGGATCATGACGCGGGCTTACTTTATTTACGGCTGCCCGGGCGAGTCCTGGGAGACTATCGCTGAAAACGTAGCCCTGATCCGCGCGATCAAGCCGCTGAGTGCCATTTTCTACATCCTGGATATCTTCCCGGGCACCAAACTCTATCGGGATTACCTGGATGCTACCGATAACACGGATGATATCTGGCTCGAACGCATCGAGGATATTCTCTATTTCGAAACCGACCCGCATCTCAGCCGGGAACAGGTGCTGGCCTTTGGCAAGAAGCTGCGGACCTCATTTTTCGAAGATCTGCCGCAATTTGTAACTAGTTTGAAACTTAGCGAAGACCCGCAAATGGCGCCGTATTATGCTGATTTCTGCTCCCGGCTGGGCCTGACCTTCGACCAGGGCGACTACGCCCGCAACGCGCTTATTCCCAATCGGGAAGATACGGCCCGGCACCTTTATAATAAGGCCCTCAGCTATCACCCCGATGCCCGGGCTTACCTGGGGCTGGGGATACTCAAGCAACGGCGCCGGGCATTCTCCGACTCCATAAAGGTCTTGGCGGAAGGGGCTGAGTTCTTTCCTGAAGATGAACAGATCGGTATCTGTCTTGCCGTGAGTCAGATGAACCTCGGGCAGTTCGAGCGGGCCCTGGAGAACCTGCGGCGTTTTGAGAATTCGCCCCAGGCGGAGCCCTTCATTGCACAGTGCCGCAAGATGCTCGGCATTTGAATGCAATAAGGGGTATTAGGGGCTGTTTCTAATTTGGATTTTGGTTCAAGGTCAAGGCGGCCGTGAGGTTTCAACCGGAGGAATACTCAAGTATTTCGAGGATTGCAACCGAACGCCCAACGCAGAGATTGGGCCCAAAGACAATTTAGAAACAGCCCCTATGGTACCATCAGGTTAAAAAGTATATCGTTTTCCATATAGACCTGTTCGAGCTGTTCCTGATGTTTTTGCAGGGCGTCGCCCCGGCGGGAAGCCAATTCCTGGACCATGTACTGAATCACACACAGCATATTGGAGACATTACCGATAAACGGAATCGACCGTGAGGGCACAACCAGGGAGAGGTTGGCAAACGGGATCACCGGGGAGATCGATGCGTCGGTCAATACCAGGAGCGTGTGGCCCAACCGGCGGACCAGCTTGCTCAGCTTGATGAGTTCATTGGGATAACGGGTGGCCGCCGTCAGGATGACCAGGGAGTTGGGCGGTGCGTTGGTCAAAAAGTCGATGGTGGTGGAGTCGCTGCCGTTAAAGATATGAATGCCCTTGCGGATTTTTGTCAGTGACCAGCCCAGATAATAGGCGAACGTATAGGACAGCCGCGATCCGGTGATAAAGACATTTTCACTTTCATCAAGATAGGTAACAAACCGGTTCATCGTCTCGACGTCAATGGTTTCGTACATGTGTTTGAGGTTATTGAGTTCCTCCAGGACCCCCCGGTGCAGGCGATCCAGGCCGGGCTCTTTGATGCCCTTCATGTCAACCCTTTCCGGCAGGGACATACCGGTATTGATAAAATCCTTGAGGGCCTGCTGGAAATCGGAATAGCCCTGATAGCCGATAGAGGCTACAAACCGGACAACCGTGGCTTCGGAAACTTCACAGGTCTCGGCCAGCTCTTTGGTCGTCATGAAAACCACCTTGGCTGGATTCTGCATGATATAGTTGCCCAGGGTCTGGGCTTTCGGGGTCAGGGATTCCAGTTTGGTGGTGATTTCGGAGATAACCGGATGGAGTGTATGGGTCATGTGCGGCCTCTTTGCATGCTCAAAAGGTTGCGGCAAAATTTATATGATTTATTAATTTAATTGATTTTTAGTCTATCATCTTGGACATGTCAAGAACAAATGTAGCAAAAACAATCAAAAATATATTTAAATATTGACAGAAAACATTTCATCACATATGGATCAAAGGCAGAACATCGCCAATACATTATAAATCCAAACAATAAGAGAAATCGCATGCTGTTTAAAACCAAACCCATGTGGGGCCGGCAGGCCGGATTAAAATCCAGCTATGACGTGGTGATTATCGGCGGCGGGCTGCACAGCCTGGCCACGGCCTATTTCCTGGCCCGGGATTACGGTATTACCGATGTGGCCGTCATTGAGAAGAACTATATCGGGTTCGGCGGGGCCGGCCGGAACACGGCCATCGTACGGGCCAACCAGCGTACCAGCCAGAACGTGCCGCTTTACAAAGAGGCCCTGGATCTGTGGCCGGTGCTGACCCGTGAACTGGATTATAACCTGATGTTCAACAATTGCGGCAATCTCAACCTCATGCACTCGGAAGCGGCCATGAAAGCCGCCCGCATGAACATAGCCACGGCCCAGTTCCACGGGGTGGAATCCCACTTGATCGATGCCCGGGAGGCCAAGGAACTGGTGCCGGCCCTGAATATTTCCGAGGATATCACCTTCCCCATTCACGGGGCCATGTATCACCCGCCGGGCGGCGTCCTCCGCCACGATGCGGTGGTCTGGGGCCTGGCCCGCGGCGCGGCCCGCAAAGGTGTTGAAATCCACCAGCAGACCGAAGCGCTCGGGATCGGCACCCAAAACGGCAAAGTCACCTCCGTGACCACTGACCGAGGTGTGATCCAGGCCAAGCAGGTGCTGGTTTCCGCCGGTGGCTATTCGGCGGCCTTGATCCATGGCTTTTTGGGGATCAAACTGCCCATCTCGGTCTTGACCATCCAGGCCATGGTGACCCAGCCGCTGAAACCGCTGCTCGATCACGTGGTTTCATCCGGGGCTTATCATGCCTATGCCAATCAGACCCTGAAAGGCGAAATTGCCACCGGGGCGCACATGGATCCTTGGCCCAACTACACAACGTTGAATACCGCCTATTACATCAAGCACCAGGCCGAGGCCCTGTCCGAATTTCTGCCTTGCCTGCGGGGGGTGCGGTTCATGCGCATCTGGGGCGGGCTGGCGGACATGACCCCGGATATGGCCCCCATCATGGACGGCAACAACCATATAGAGGGGTTTTTCATGGATTGCGGCTGGGGCTATTTTGGCTTTAAGTCCTGCTCGGCGGTGGGCAAATACATGGCCGAATTCATGGCGACCAACGCCTGCCCGGGCATACTCAAACCCTTTGCCCTGAAACGTTACCAGGAGCATCGGCTTATGGGTGAGACGGCAGCGCTGGTAAGCTATAGCCCGGACAACTAGTGGCCACCCATAAATCCGGGATTTATGGATGGAGCTGTTGGCTCTTGGCTGTTAGCAATTAGGTCATATCCGGTTTTTAAAGTTCTATCTAACAGCTAAGGGCTAAAAGCTAACACCTGCCATCCATGATTTTCAATCATGGATGGCTACTTTAAGGAGAACAAACGATGGCGTTGACAATCACCTGCCCGGTCTGCGGTCCCCGCAACGGGTATGAATTCCGGTACGGCGGCGAGGAAAAGGGGCCCCGGCCCGCGGAACAGGACCTGACCCCTGAAGCCTGGTGTGACTATGTGCACCTCAATAAATGCGTGGCCGGTGTTCAGCAGGAGTGGTGGTTCCACCGCGACGGGTGCGGGGCGTGGTTTACCATATTCCGGGATACGACCACCAACCTTGAAACGGGGCAGCCGGAGGCCAGCCGATGATGAACAGGTTTGAGCATCTGCCTACGTTGAAAGTAGACGGCAATACCAGGATACCTTTTGAATATAAGGGCAAGGAATATTTCGGCGTCCAGGGCGATACCGTCGCAACAGCGTTATACGCCAACGGCATCCGTATATTTGCCCGCAGCCTGAAATATCATCGTCCCCGCGGTCTCTACAGCCTCGATGGGGAGTGTTCCAACACCCTCATGGAAGTCGACGGTATTCCCAACGTGCGGACTGAAAACACCCTGTTGAAGTCCGGCATGGTCATCAAGGAGCAGAACGTCAAAGGATCGGCTGCCTATGATCTGCTGGGGTTTCTAGACAAACTGGACTGGGCCATGCCCGCGGGCTTTTACTACCACACCATGCACAAGCCGGCCATGATCTGGCCGCTGGCCATGCGCCAGATCCGCAAAGCGGCCGGGATAGGAAAACTGGACCCTGATTTTAAGATGCCGGGCACCTACGACGAGATATATCCCACCGCGGATGTGTGCATCCTGGGCGGCGGTCCAGCCGGCCTGTCCGCGGCCCTGGCCGCAGCCGAGCAGGGGCTGCGGGTCATTCTGATGGAAGCCCGACCCTGGCTGGGCGGCCATTTTGACTACCGCACAGCGGTTTATAAAGACGGCCAAAGCCTGCATGACCGGGCCGGGCAATTGGCCCGTGAAGTTGAAAAGGCGGAGAATATCCGGGTCTGCACCCATACCTCCATGGTGGGGGCTTACAACAATAACCTGATTACCGGCTTCCAGATCGGGAAAGACACCGACCCCTTTGACGAACGCTATCTTGAAGTCCGGGCCACGACCGTGGTGGTGGCCACCGGCTGTATCGAGCGGGCCCTGATTTTTGAAAACAACGAGCGTCCGGGGGTGATGCAGGCGAACTGCGCCCTGCGGCTGGCCAACACCTACGGTTTGCTGCCCGGCAGCAACGCCGTGTTCAGCATCGGTCACGACCTGGGCCTAGAGGCGGCCCTTACCCTGCACGATCTGGGGTTGACGATTGCCTGCATTGCGGATGTCCGCGAAGACGGGCAGGCTGAGGGGCTGCTCCAGGCGCTGCGCGACCGGGAGATTAACGTGCTCAGGGGCTGGGTGGCCGCCCGGGCCCATGGCAAACAGGTGAAAAAGGCAACCCTGACAAGCATTGACGGCACCGCTACGCAAACCTGCGAGTGTGATCTCCTGGTGGCTTCCGCCGGCTTGACGCCGGTGACCGGGGCCTTGACCGTGGCGCAGGCCAAACTGCAGTACGACAATCACACCGGCTATTTCCTGCCCGCCGAGCTGCCCGCCAAAATGTACGCGGCCGGCCGCATGCTGGGACTGGACGACAGCTTGGCCATTGAAGCCTCGGGCCGGCTGGCCGGTCTGCAGGCGGCCCGGGATTGCGGGAAGGATGTGGCTGCGGCGGTTGCGGCCGTCCGGACAGAACGAGAGCATTTGCCCGGCCCGGCGCGGGGCACCAAGTTCGTCACCGCCCCGGTGAAGGGGCGCAAGAGTTTTATTTGTTTCGACGAGGACACGACCATAAAGAATGTCAAACAGGCCATCGATAAAGGCTTCGATGTCCCCGAGCTGATCAAACGTTTTTCCGGCGCCGGCTTGGGGCCCGGCCAGGGCGGTATTCCGGGACACAACCTCCCTTTGTATGCCGCCAAATACCAGGCCCTTTCCGACATTACCATCCGTCCCACGACCGTGCGTCCCCCCCTGGTGCCTACCCGGATAGCAACCTACGCCGGTGCCAAGCATACCATGTTCAAACAGACCCCCATGGATGCCATGCAGCGTCAGGATGGCGGTATTTTCAGAAATATCGGGGTTTGGCAGCGCGCCCGCTATTTTTCCGAAGATTTTGCCTGCCAGGCTGAAATAGAAAATGTCCGCAACAACGTGGGCATGCTGGACGGCTCCACTTTAGGGAAGTTCAGGATTCACGGTCCGGATGCTTTAAAGGCGCTGCAAAGGGTCTATGTGTCCGATATGGCCAAAGCGCAGGCCGGGCGGATCAAGTACTCGGCCATGTGCAACGATGACGGCTGCGTCATTGACGACGGGGTGGTGGTCAAACAGGGAGACAATGATTACTACTTCACCACCTCCACAGCCCGGGCCGGGCAGACAGTCGAGTGGATTCGCTACCACACCCGCTACGACGGGTGGGATTTTGCCCTGGTCAATCTGACCGATGCCCTGGGGGTTATTAATCTCTCCGGGCCCAATGCCCGCAAGGTGCTTGCCAAGGTGGTAGACATCGATGTGACCAACGAATCATTCGGTTTTGCCGAATACAAGGCGTTCAAAATGCACAACACCATCCCGGTGCGGGCCATGCGGCTTGGATTTGTGGGCGAGCTTTCCTATGAGCTGCACGTGCCGTCATCCTACATGCCGTCTGTCTGGACCATGTTGAAAGAGGCGGGCCAGGAATTCAATATCCAGAATTTCGGGGTCGAAGCCCAGAATGTGCTGCGCATGGAAAAGGGCCACATCATCCTGGGACAGGAATCCGAGCAGCGCACCAATCTTCTGGATGTGGGGCTGGGCTTTCTCTGGGACCGCACCAATGCCGCAGCCAAAAAAGTCGGCGCGGTGGCCCTGCGCCAGGCGGAAAATGATCCATCGCGCTTGAAACTGGTGGGGTTTAAAATGGAGAACAACGGCCGCGCTCCCCGGGATGGGGCGGTGGTTGTGGATCAGACCATCCGCGGATACGTCTGCACGGCCCGCGACAGTTTTGCCCTTAAGGAAGCGGTAGGCATGGCCCTGGTTGAAGCGGACCTTGCCCAGCCTGGCTCCCGGCTGGCCTTTTTCGAAGACGAATGCGGCGGCGAACTGATTTATGGCGAAGTCGTCAAGATGCCCTTTTATGATCCCGAAGGCAAACGCATGAAAATGTAAGGAATCAGCATGAACACAATCCAAAGAATTTCACCGGTCGAGTTGCCGGGGACACCGCTGAGAACTGAAGCGCGGGACCACTGGCAGGTTGTCCTGGAATACCAGGATGAGGGCCCGGGGCCTTACCTGGTGGACCTGAGTCACCGGCCCCGGCTGGACCTGCAGTCTTCAGACCTCGCTTCAAAAAGACCTTTCAAAATGACCGTCCCGGATACCCCCGGCCGGTCGGTTGTGGCCCACGGTATCTTGGCCAACCGGATGAACCGGACCCAGGTCTCCCTCTACCACCTGGACGGAGAACAGCCGGATTTCCCGCAAGCGCCGGAATACACAGAGGTGACCGAAGCCACCCTGTTTATTGCCTTGATCGGAGCGCAGGTCTTTAGTATCTGTGAAAAATTAACGGCCCTGGACTTTATGGCTTCCGACCGGGAGCCCCCGTTTTTGTATCAGGGACCTTTGGCCCATGTGCCCTGCCAGATCGTAACCCTGAACCGGGATGCGGAAACAGCCGGTCTGGTCCTCACCTGCTCACGGGGATATGGACGGGATATGATTCATGCGATCATGGCGGCCGGCGAAGAGTTCGGGCTCCGGCCGGCTGGAGAGCATCGTTTTACCCAATGGTTCCAGAGTCTGTGACCGCAAAAGAGCCCTAGACCCGCAAACCCTGTCGGCCGCCGGTGGCGACCGGCCGCGGATATATAAATAACAGCCGCCCGGCGGCTTACCAAGGAGATGATGACCATGAACGCGAAATACGATGCCATTGTTATCGGTGCGGGTGTCATCGGCGCCCCCATTGCCTATGAACTCACCAAGATGGGTTATAAAACGCTGAACGTGGATAAACTGCCGGATGCGGGGGAAGGCTCCACGTCCGGATCCTGCGCCATCGTCAGGGCCCACTATTCAACGGCTGATGGCGTGGCCATGGCCTATGAAGGATTCAAATACTGGCTGGATTGGGAAAATTACCTGGACCATGTCGAAGATGAAAAGGGCCTGGCGCGCTACATGAATACCGGTTCGATCCTGATTAAATCCGATGGGCATGACTGGCGTAAGGTCAAACAAAACTATGATGAAGTGGGCGTTCAGTACGAAGAGTGGGACCGCGAGACGCTCCTGGAAAAGGTGCCGGTGGCCGACCTGCACAAATTCTGGCCGGTCCGGCGTCCTGAAGATCCCCAGTTTTTTGACGACCCCTCCGATTATGTGGAAGGGGCCATTTTCTGCCCCGAGGGCGGCTATGTAAACGACCCGGCCCTGTCGGCCCACAACATCATGCGCGCCGCACAGGCCAAAGGCGCCGAGTTCAAGTTTAACGCCGAAGTAGTGGCTGTGCGCAGTGAGGGCGGCAAAGTGACGGGGATCACCCTGAAGGACGGTACCCAGATCGATGCCGGTATCGTGGTGAATGTGGGCGGTCCGCATTCCTATAAAATAAACCAGATGGCCGCGGGCGTGTGGGAAGGCTGCAATATCAAAACCAAGGCCCTGCGCCATGAAGTCATGTACTGCCCCTCGCCGGACGACTACGACTACCTCAACGACGGGTATCACATGTCCGATGGCGATATCGGCTGCTATGTCCGGCCGGAAGTGGGCAATACCTTTTTGATCGGCAGCGAAGATCCGGATTGTGACCCCCAGGAATGGGTGGACCCGGATGAGTTCTACGCCGGGAAGGGCGGCCACGGCCGCGACAACGTCCTCACCGACGAACAGTGGAAAGCCCAGTGTTATCGGCTGGGCAAGCGCATCCCCACCCTGCCGGTACCCAATCAGCCCAGGGGCGTGGTGGACCTCTACGATTGTTCCGATGACTGGATTCCGATCTACGATAAATCCGACCTGGACGGTTTCTACATGGCCATCGGGACTTCCGGCAACCAGTACAAGAACGCGCCGGTCGTGGGCCGCATGATGGCGGAGTTGATTGACAACTGTGAGAAGGGGCTGGACCACGATAACGAGCCTTTTCAGTACACCTTTAAATATATCGGGCGTTCTACCAATGTGGGGTTCTTTTCCCGGAAACGGGAGATCAACACTAACTCCAGTTTTTCGGTGAACGGATAGCTTCCTCTGTACCGAGAGTTCTTTTCCTGGTGCCATTTGCCTGTTTTGATTCCAAGGGGCAGTGTTTGGGTTTAAAACCTGCACTGCCCCTGATGCTTTCCGCGTGGGACCCGGGTGTATGTTCCGTGTAAGCATGACGCTGCCATAGTGTGGTTGCATGATTTTCTTTTGTCATTCTTGAGGAGTGGAACGCCGAAGAATATCTTATAGTTCAACATGGCCATTGCATGTGCGGGACTCTCCCGGCCGTCGCCGCCGTGGCTGCTTTGGCGGAGTCGGCTCGCTGCACTCAGAGTGACACTGTAAAAGTCAGTGCTGGAAAAAGGCCTGGGATTGGTGTAGGTAAGGTTGCGACTTTCGGGTTTTATGTGGGAGCGGCATCTTGCCGCGATCAGTGTGCCCCAAGGTTGCCTTTTTCGCGGCAAGATGCCGCTCCCACAAAGAGCAAACCCCTAATTTAGAGCGAAATCCGAAAAATTGAGTTAGGATCTGAACCGACGCAAATCATCTGTTTAGCAGGTATCATTTGGTCTGAAAATGGTGGACGTATAAGATGCAAATTTATGTCTGTGTGAAACATGTGCCTGATTCCGCGGCCAACATCACTATCGTTGATGGCCAGTCCATAGACGCGAAAATTGCTTTTCTGCTCAACCCTTATGACGAGCATGCTGTCACGGAAGCGACGCGATTGAAGCAGCAATTTGCGGATGCTGAAATCATTGCCGTCTGCCTGGGCAAAAAGGACGCCGCGAAAACCATTCGGTCCGCCATGGCCATGGGGGCCGACCGGGGTATCCTGGTCGAAGCCCGGGCGGTGCCTGACAGTATGACCACGGCGCGGGCCCTCAAGGCCGCGATAGAAAAGGACGGGTCGCCCGGCATCATCCTGACGGGCAAAGAGTCCATCGACGCCGAAGGTATGCAGACCATGTTTCGCATCGGGGCCCTGTTCGATTACCCTGTCGTGACCAACGCGGTTGCTATCGAGGCTGAGAACGAGCGGGCGGTGGTGACCTATGAACTGGCCGGCGGCCGGACCCGGACCTGCGAACTGTCCATGCCGTGCGTGGTGGCCGCCGGACGCGGGCTGAATACCCCGGCCTATCCCACTTTTCCCGATGTGGTCAAAGCCCGCAAAAAACCGTTACAGGTGGTGGCGTTCAGCGACCTGGGAATCGATACGCCGCCGGGCAGTTCCCGCGTGGTAGCTCTGGAGCCGCTTCTGCAGGCGCGCAACCCCCGCCAGATCAACGGCTCGCCCGGGGAGATTGCGACCCGGATTGTTACTATCTTGAAAGAAGAAGCCAAGGTCGTTACATGAAGAACATCGGCATTCTGATAGAGGCGGAGAACGGGCACCTGAAAAGTGCCAATCTGGGGATGATCACCCTGGCGCGGGCTGCTGACACCCAATTGACGGCCTTTGTCGCCGGTGTAACGGCTGCCGCCGTCAAGGCCCAGTTGGAAACCTATGGTATTACCAGGATTGTGGCCCTGGACCTGACCGCAGACCAGTTGCAAAACCCGGTTGTTCTGGCAACTGCCCTGGTCCAGGCGGCGGGGGCCTTCGATTTCGATTTCCTCATCGGCCTTTCCACCGCGCATGGCAAAGATCTGCTTCCCCGGATTGCAGCTGTCCTGGATGCCCCGCTGGTCATGGATTGTATCGCGGTAGATTTTGATCAGAAAAGAGCCCGGACCTCCCAGTTTTCGGGCAAGACGCTGGCCACCATAGAAGTTACCGGGAAGGTTTCAGTTTTCGGCATCCGGCCCAATGTCGTTGAGCCTGTGCCGGCCCCGGCTGCGGCCGAGGTTGTCTCTTTTGAGGGCCAAAATCTGGAAACGAGTTGTTTCCAGGTGCTGCAGACCGAGCGGGTTGACGAGCAGGCCAGGATCAATCTGGCCGAAGCGGACGTTATTCTTTCCGGCGGGCGGGGGATGGGCAACGGTGAAAACTTCAGTCTCCTGCACGCGTGTGCCGCGCAACTCAACGCCGCGGTGGGTGCCTCGCGGGTGGCGGTTGATTCCGGCTGGGTGCCCTATTCCATGCAGGTAGGTCAAACCGGGGAGAAGGTAAGCCCCCGGGTCTACATAGCCTGCGGTATTTCCGGCTCGGTGCAGCACTTTGCCGGGATGAAAACAGCGGGTCTGGTGATCGCCATCAATACGGATGAACAGGCCGCCATCATGGCGAACTGCGACTACTTCGCGGTGGCCGACGCTCTTGACGTCATCCCGGAGTTGACCAAACAGCTGAAAAATGACTGATTCCCCTCAAAAAAGACCGGGCCGTTTCCTGCTTGATCTGGACAGTGCCAATTACCTGTCCCTTTTCGATGAGTTCAGCGACGGCGTGCTCGTCACCAATGCCGAAGGGGTCATTGTCTACTACAACCAGGCCATGTCCCGGATAGATGAATTACCGCCGGACCAGGCCCTCTCACAAAAAATCACGGATATCTACGACCTTGACAACACCACCAGCCTGGTCTTGCAGTGCCTGGCGAAACGTACCGCCATCATCGATGAGCCCATTTACTACCGTACCCGCATGGGCAAGTTCGCCAATACCATCCACACGGTAATGCCGATTTTCAATCGGGACAAACTGGTCGGTGCGATCTGTTTCGTCAAAGACTACCACGTCATGACCGAGACCATTGCCGCCATGCCGCTGCCGGAGAATGACCGGCAGTTTGATATTGCCGCTATCACCTTCGAGAAAATCATCGGCACGGACCCCGCCTTTATCGAAGCAATCAATTCGGCCCGTATGGCGGCCGGTACCCCGTCGCCGGTGATGCTTTTTGGCGAGACGGGTACCGGCAAGGAGCTGTTTGCCCGGGCCATCCATAACCACAGCTCCCGCAGTGCCCGGAAATACACCCCGGTGAACTGCGCGGCCATTCCCGAAAATCTTCTGGAGGGGATCCTCTTCGGGACCTCGAAGGGTGCGTTTACCGGTTCGGTGAACAAGGCCGGCCTTTTCGAAAGAACCAACAAGGGCACTATTTTTTTAGATGAGGTCAATTCCATGCCGGTGGGGCTGCAGAGTAAAATCCTGCGCAGTGTCCAGGAAAAGCGCATCCGGCGTGTCGGGGCCCTGCAGGAAATTGAAATCGATCTCAAGATTGTCAGCTCCGTCAACAAGGACCCCCATTTGGCCATAACGGACGGCACTTTACGATCGGATCTGTTTTACCGCCTGGGCGTCGTGTTCATCCATATCGTGCCCCTGCGGGAAAGGATGGGTGATCTGGAGATTCTGGCGGCGCATTTTATCGCCAAACACAATGTGCTGCTGGGTAAAAATGTAAAGCACATCTCCAGCGAAGTGATGGATCTTTTCAAGGTCTATAACTGGCCGGGCAATGTCCGCGAACTCGAGCACGTGATCGAAGGGGCCATGAACGTGGTGGGGACCGGTGCTGAAATCCAGCCCCGACACCTGCAAAGCCACTTTTCGAACTGGTCCGTGAAAAGCCAGCCGGAAGAGCACCCGGCGCGGGAGGCGGCCCCGTCGCAACCCCAGCCCGCCGGTCTGACCAAGACTACCGCCGCCCACGAGAAGACGATCATCGCAGACACGCTGGCCGCCAACCAGGGCAACATCACCCGGACCGCTAAAGCCCTGGGTATTTCTCGCCAACTCCTGTACTACAAAATCAAGAAGTTCAAGATCAACCGCGATTTAATTTAAAACCAACCCGAAGTGGTCTATTCTTTTCAGCTCCTTAAAACCTGGTCTTCAGGGCCTAGCCTGTCCCATTCCACAGGGGTCAGAGATAGTCGGCTGTGCCGTAAAGCAATCATTCTCGCGCAGAGACGCAGAGGCGCAGAGAAAATCAAAACCGGGATTTGGTCGCACTCTCGTGCGAAAAGACACTTCAAGGCCCTTTGGGTTTTAATCCCGCGTAGCGGGATAATAT
>Ga0209783_1000143_pt1 | contig 23914 bp, 25 predicted proteins | sample WorMetfiPIANOSA1_FD_187395 | JGI IMG/M metagenome (GOLD analysis project Ga0209783, IMG submission 187395) | Marine gutless worms symbiont microbial communities from Max Planck institute for Marine Microbiology, Germany - Olavius filocauda... | ecosystem: Host-associated > Annelida > Digestive... | reverse complement strand
TACATCGGCCTCTACAATGCGATGCGGCTACATTCGACGCTGGGATATCTCAGCCCGATTAATTATGAAAAAGAACAATTAAACAATGCTGCTTAAAACCGTGTCCGTTTTTACTGGACCACTACAGCGCCCCCTAGAAGCAGCCTTAAAACTTCCCCACACGCCCAACGCGGAGATTGGGCCAAAAGCCTTTTTTGAGATAGCTTTTAGACGCGCCCCCCGCTCCACCGCAGCTTCGCCTTCAAGACATCGTAGTAGTTCTGTCCCGGAACGGCAATCATCTGCACCGGGTGATCGCTTTTGACCACCTCGATGGTATCCCCATCTTTGAGTTCCTGCCCGGCCTGCCCATCAAAGGTCAGCATCAGATCGGACGTCTTTTCCGCCACACGCAGGGTTATAACTGCGGTATCCGGAACAATCAGGGGGCGGTTGGTGAGGGTGAACGGGCATATGGGCGTCATGATGATGCCGGGCACAGCCGGCTGCAGGACCGGGCCGCCCGCGGCCAGGGAGTACGCCGTCGACCCGGTAGGGGTGGCGATAATCAGGCCGTCCGCACGGTAGGTCGTGAGGTAATGGCCGTCAATCCTGGTTTCAATATCGGCCAGCCGGGCCAGGGTGCCCTTGTTGATGACGACGTCGTTGAGGACCGTATCCCGGGAAATCTCCCGCCCCATTCTGAAAACCCTGACCCGCAGCCGCATCCTTTCACTGGTGCTGAAATCGTTGTCCAAAATGGCCTGGGCCACCGTGAAGAGATCTTCCTCGGCAGCCTCGGCCAGAAACCCCACTTCACCGAATTTAACTCCCAGAACCGGCACCTGCTGATCTCCAATCCACCTGATGGCCCCCAGGAAGGTCCCGTCGCCGCCCAGGACGAACACGCAGGACAGATCCGTGGGACGCGGTAGCGGATGGGTTTCCTTTGCAGCCGTTAAGGGTGCCTGATGCTGCTGTCGAACAATCGTGATGCCCCTTTCACGGAGCCATAGCTCGAAGGCCTGGGCTTTCTGTTCAGCCTCGCGGTCATTTTTTACAACCAGCCCTACTTTTGCCATGGTATGCTCCATTACGCCCTCGTGAGAAGGATGGCTTGCCGCAGCCGGTTCGGCCAACTGGGTGCCTGGAATAAAACCAATGAAACCGACGACTTAATTGCAATAACATGCTTATTCGGTTTACGGCAAGACCTTTTTATTTCGATCTAACTAAAAAAAGTTTGACAATATCAATCAGGGCGCCTATAGAGCGTAGGGTGTAATGTGTTAAATTAAAAAAACCGGATTCATTTTCTGTATATAATATGGCCAACGAAACAGATACCACACAGCCCGCCGAAAACGAGATTGCCGGGGAAGTCGAGGCTCTGAACCTCGGTAACAAGATCAGACAGTTACGGCGCAAAAGAGCCCTGACGCTCCAAAATGTATCTGATTTATCGGGTCTCTCCAAATCGCTGCTTTCGCAAATCGAAAACAGTTTCACTGCACCACCGATTGCGACCTTATTAAAGATATCCAAAGCGCTGGATGTAAAAATAGGCTATTTCTTTCAAGATCCGCCGGTTTCCAGCCGTATTTCTGTTGTCAGACACAAGGAACGCAAAGAGACCGTCCCCCTGCACAGTCGCGCCAATGGAACCAAAGTCGGCTATCAGTATGAATCATTGGCGCATCCCATGTCGGACAAGAATATGGAGCCCTTTATGATTGAAATCCTGCCGCGGGAGGCCACCGACATGACTTTCTACAACCATAAAGGTGAAGAGTTTCTCTTCGTGTTGGAGGGTCGCATGGAATTTCGGGGCGCTGACCGGGTGATCGAACTGGAAAGCCTGGACTGCCTCTATTTTGATTCGAATATCCCCCACGCGCTGAGAGGGTTGGACGGGAAATCAGCCCGGGCCATTGGGGTTATTTATGCCTCCGATTAACCGGATATCAAGACAATCGGGCGACCCGGTTAAACCTTGACGGGGCACTCTAAAACGATTATAGAGGGTCACTTTCGGGGAATGTTAACTACCGGCAAAAACCGGAGTGATTCTGAATATAATTCCCTGATAATTAAAACTTAATTGGGGTTTAACTTTTAATTCAACCCGGCCCGCAAACCCATGTACAACACCGGGCCGGAAATTGGAAGCGGTTGTTCAACAAAGGAACCCAAACCCTAACCCGTTTGGCTGGCTGCTCAATTTACACTATTAAAGCAGGAGGGAACTACAATGAAGAAGCGTACAGCTAGGTTGTTGGTTGCAACTGTCACCGCCATGTTTATGGTCTTTACCATGTCCGGAGCTGGATTCGCCGATACGATCAAGCTCGGCGTGGCCGGCCCCCACAGCGGCGACCTTGCCTCATACGGCATTCCGACCATTAAGGCTGCTGAACTTGTTGTCAAGGACATCAATGCCAAAGGCGGCGTGCTCGGCAAGAAAGTGGAACTGGTGGTTGAAGACGACGTCTGCAAACCTGAAGTTGCCACAAACACTGCTACGAAACTAGCCTCTCAGGGCGTATCGATCGTTCTCGGACACATCTGCTCCGGCGCCACGAAAGCAGCCCTGGGGATTTATAAAGACTCCAAAATGGTGGCCATGTCTCCGTCCGCCACCAACCCGGCTCTGACGCAGAGTGGCGACTACCCCAATTTTTTCCGGACCATCGCCTCTGACGACGCCCAGGCCAAACTGGAAGTGGATTTCGCCCTGGATAAACTCGGTCTCAAAAAAATTGCCGTCCTGCACGACAAGGGCGACTACGGCAAGGGCCTGGCTGAATTCGCCAAAGCCTTCCTGGAAGCCGATTCCCGGGCCACTGTTGTTCTGTACGAAGGTATCACCCCGGGCGCCGTGGACTACTCCGCGGTTGTCCAGAAGATCAAACGCTCCAAAGCGGAAGCCGTTATTTTCGGCGGGTACCATCCCGAAGCGTCCAAGATTGTAACCCAGATGAAAAAGAAAAGAATGAAAACCATCTTCATCTCCGATGACGGCGTAAAAGATGACACGTTTATTAAAGTCGCCGGGAAATATGCCGAAGGTGTCTATGCGACCGGTCCTATGGATGTTTCCAAGAACGCCATGGCCAAAGCTGCCAACATGGCCCATCAAAAAGCCTACGGCGCTGATCCGGGTGCATTTTACCTGAATGCTTATGCCGCGGCTCTGGCTCTGCTGAACGCCGTTGAACAGGCCGGTTCCACGGATTATGCGGCGGTAACCAAGGCACTGCGGACCAAAAACGTGGATACGCCCTTGGGCAGCATCAAGTTTGACGATCGCGGCGACGCTATCGGTGTTGGTTTCTCTATGTACCAGGTTAAAAACGGCAAGTATGTAGAGCTTAAATAGTAAATCATCGGTTTGACACAACAGGGGGCCAAGCGCAGGATGTCTGCCCCCTGTTTTTTAAACCGCTCAATAGAAGCTCTCTCAAAAATTGGATTTTGGTTCAAATTCCGTCTTCGCTCAAAGAGCTACGCCGGACAGGCATGGCGGCCGCGAAAATTAAACCGGAGGAATACTTAGAGTATTTCGAGGATTTAATTTGAACGCCCAACGCCGAGTTTGCGCAAAAGACTTTTTTGAGACAGCTTCTAAAAACCGGGCCGTTGAGAAACATCCAATTTTGTTTAGTCCGCCCATCAGGATTGGACAAAAGCGGTTGTTTTTCAAAAGGCCTTAACAGGAAACACCTAACCAATGGAATATTTCCTTGAACTTTTTCTCGGCGGATTGACCCGCGGCAGCATCTACGCCCTGATCGCCCTGGGCTATACAATGGTATACGGTATCGTCCAGCTGATTAACTTTGCCCACGGCGAGATTTACATGATCGGGGCGTTTACGGCCCTGATTGTTGCATCGGTCCTCACTCTTTTAGGGTGGCCCACCCTGGCTATCCTGGCAATCGCTTCGTTTGCGGCGGTACTCTACTCGTCCTGCTATGGCTGGACGCTGGAGAAAATCGCCTATAAACCGCTGCGCAAAGCCCCGCGCCTGTCCGCCTTGATCAGTGCCATCGGTATGTCTTTGTTTCTGCAGAACTATGTGCTGCTGGCGCAGACGTCTGACTTTCTGCCCTTTCCCGCCCTGATACAGGACTGGGAGTGGATGGAACCCTGGGCCCACATTATCGGCACCCCGGAAATTGTGATTATTCTGGTAACCACCACTGTGATGATCTGCCTCACTTTCCTGATTAAATACACCCGGATTGGAAAAGCCATGCGGGCCACCGCCCAGGACAAAGATATGGCCATGCTGGTGGGTATAAACGTGAACCAGGTTATCTCGTTCACCTTCATCGTGGGTTCGGCCACCGCCGCCATCGGAGGGGTTCTGATCGCTTCGCATATCGGTCAGATCAATTTTTACATTGGGTTTATCGCCGGCATCAAAGCCTTTGTGGCCGCGGTCCTGGGCGGCATCGGCAGCATTCCCGGCGCGGTTCTGGGCAGCCTGGTCCTGGGCTGGACCGAGAGTTTTTTCACCGGATATATATCCAGCGATTACGAGGATGTGTTCGCCTTTGTATTCCTGGTACTGATCCTGATTTTCAGGCCGGCCGGCATCCTGGGTCGCTCGGAAACGCAAAAAGTATAATAGCTCGAAACCATCCGGTGCCGGGTTGCCAGGCCGACCGCCGCGAGTGGTTATTAAATATCATAACCTATAACAAGAGATATGAAATTGGTAACTTTAGATGAAATAAAAAAATCGGCGCTTGCCTCACTCTGGTTCATGTTTCTCACCTTTCCCATCATGGTGATTAGGGTCAACACGGTCGAGAATGAAATCGAATGGCGCTGGACAAACCTGCTGTTCATCGGCATCGGTTCCTTCATCCTCTCGTTTGTCTGGCGCTACATGATCAAACGCAAGGAGATGGGAGCCAAAGAAGCGGACGAAAGTACAGATATTAAGGTTTCACTGGGGCAGCGCCTGCAGGAGGACCGACGAATTTACATGCCGGCCCTGGTCGTCATATCCATTTGTGCAATCGCGTTTCCCTTCGTCTTCTCCATGTACCAGACCAATATTATGATTACGGCGCTCATGTACGTCATTCTGGGTCTGGGATTGAACATCGTGGTCGGCTTGGCAGGTCTGCTCGACCTCGGGTATGTGGCCTTTTATGCCGTGGGCGCCTACAGCTATGCCCTGCTGAATTATCATTGGGGCCTGGGGTTCTGGACAGTGTTGCCGATTGGCGCCGCCCTCGGCGCCTTGACCGGCATCATATTGGGTTTTCCGGTCCTGCGCCTGCGCGGCGACTACCTGGCCATCGTGACCCTGGGCTTCGGTGAAATCATCCGACTCATTCTCGAAAACTGGAACGCGTTCTCCTTCGGCCCCAGCGGCATTGCCAACATTCCCCGTCCCGGTCTTTTCGGTATTGAATTGAGCCTGCATCAAAATATTATCTATTTATACTTTCTGATGATCGCCCTGACAATTTTCACCATATTTGTGGTCAACCGCTTGCAGGCCTCCCGTATCGGCCGCGCGTGGATCGCTCTGCGAGAAGATGAGATTGCCTGCCAAGCCATGGGTGTCGACAAAACCAAGACCAAGCTCACCGCCTTTGCATTAGGCGCCACCTGGGCCGGCATGGGGGGCGTTGTCTTCGCTGCCAAAACCACGTTTATCAACCCGGCCAGCTTCACTATCTGGGAATCGATTATCATCCTCTGTGTGGTGGTCCTCGGCGGAATGGGATCTATCATCGGCGTCATTTTCGGAGCGGGATTTCTTATCTTGCTTCCGGAATACCTGCGGGCCGTGTCCGAATACCGGATGCTGGTTTTCGGCGCCGTCCTGGTGATTATGATGGTCTTCAGACCCGGCGGGCTTATCAGTACAACCCGCAGTCCTTATAAATTTGAAAAAGCAGAAAACAGTAAGAGGAACGCGTAGGACTATGCAGCCATTACTTGAAGTTAATGCGTTGACGATGGATTTCGGCGGCCTGAGGGCCCTGGATCATCTTGACCTCGATATCAAAGAGGGCGAAATCGTTGCCCTGATCGGACCCAACGGTGCCGGTAAAACCACCTTTTTCAATTGCATCACCGGCATCTACAACCCGACTGAAGGCGACGTCATGATTTCGCCGCCCGGCAAAGAAACGGAGCGGATCAACGGCATCAAACCCAACCATGTCACCGAACGCGGCATGGCCCGTACGTTTCAGAATATCCGTCTGTTTCAAAATATGTCGGTCCTGGAAAACGTCATGATCGGCCGCCATTGTCGCATTCACGCCGGGATTGCCGGGGCCATCTTCCGCAACCCGGCCACCGTGGCCGAAGAAAAGCAGGTGGTTGAGGACAGCTACCGGGTTCTCGAAAAAATCGGTCTGGCGCAATACGTAAATGAGATGGCCAAGAATCTTCCTTACGGTGCCCAGCGACGCCTGGAAATAGCGCGGGCCATGGGAACCGATCCGTTTTTACTGCTCCTCGATGAACCGGCCGCCGGCATGAATCCGCAAGAGACCAAGGACCTCGATGAACTCGTCGTAAAAATAAGAGATGAAGAGAACATATCGATTCTCCTGATTGAACACGACATGAAACTTGTGATGAGCCTGTCCGACCGTATATTCGTCATGGATTACGGCAAGAAAATTGCCCAGGGCACCCCGGAAGAGATCAAGAACGACCCGGTTGTCATCAAAGCCTATCTTGGAGAGGAAATAGATGCTTAAGCTCAACAACATCAAGACCTACTACGGCAACATCCAGGCCCTGAAAGGGGTGAGCATCGAGGTCTCCGAGGGCGAGATCATCACCCTGATTGGCGCCAACGGTGCGGGCAAGACCACCACGCTCATGTCCATATCCGGCATTGTCCCCCCCCGCAGCGGAGAAATCCTCTTCGAGGACACCCCTATCCACAATTTGCCCGGCAGCGACATCGTGGCCCTGGGCCTCAGCCAGGTCCCGGAAGGCCGACGGATATTCCCCTATCTGACCGTGGCTGAAAACCTGGACATGGGCGCCTTTCTGCGAAAAGACACCGCTGGTATAAAAGAGGACATGGAATATATCTTCGACCTCTTCCCCATTCTGGCCGAACGGCGCAACCAGGCCGGCGGCACGCTCAGCGGCGGCGAGCAGCAAATGCTGGCCATCTCCAGAGCCCTGATGGCCAAACCCCGACTGTTGCTGCTGGACGAACCATCCCTGGGCTTGGCGCCCCTGGTCGTAAAACAGATTTTTAACATCATCCGCAAAATCAACTCTGAGCATAATACGACCATTTTCCTGGTCGAACAGAATGCCAATATGGCCTTGAAAATCGCACACCGCGGGTATGTCATGGAGAACGGCAAAATCACGCTGACCGATACCGCATCCAGCCTGCTGGCCAATGATGAAGTCCGCAAGGCCTATCTGGGTATATAGCGCTGCCTGTCGGCAGGAGCCACCCCTTTAATACGTAAACGCTACTGGGGGCCGGATGGGCCTTGGATTGAATTACGGCTATACGTATACCGGTAAGAAACGGCTGATTATGCTTCCGGCTCACGCAAAAAGGCGGGGTTTGGCATTTCCTGGGCCACCTGGTCGGATGGGTCGTCATGACGAATGGTGGCCAGTTCATTCAACGCTTCCCGGATCTCCTTCGAACCCCTTTCAAAAACAGCGCGGGCGGCTTTGAACTCCTGCCGTATCTGACCCAGAGAAAAATTTCCACCGGTTTTGCGCAAATAATTGAACACGTAATCTTTAACTGCATACCAGCTGTCGCGCCGGGTCTGATTTTCGATGGTGGTGAGGCTGTCTACTTCCGCCAGTCTTTTGCGGTTAAATCGCCTGGTAAACATTTTCCTGAGCACGGTTGACCAGAAGAAAAAGACCAGCAGGGCGATGCCGGCCCCGCCGCCGACCAGGTAATTCTGGTCAAAGTCGGAGAGGATCGGATTTGAAAAAGCAAAAAGGGTCGCCCCTGCACCGGCCACCAGGCTCAGCAAGAATCCCATTGAAAAAAACTTCAAGCGAAACCGGCGCAGCAGGCGTCGGTAATTCACCAGGGCTTCGAGCAGATGGCTCAATCTTTCGCTGTGGATCTCTACGAAAGCAGCCAGGTTGTCCAGGCGGTGCCGGGGTGCCTGCAGAATAGCGGTCTTCAATTCTTCCCGCTGGTTTTCCAGATAATGCAAATAACCGGACTCCCCCTGGATCACATCACTGCCGGCCGCCCTTTGCGAATAGGTCAGGTGAATCATCGGGATATCTTTCCGGCCGGTCATCTGGGACAAATTCCAGCAGAGAGTCCCATACACGCGCAGAAGATCCGTCAGGGAGGTACATTCATCAATGCGATTTAGAACAAACAGGACCCGGTCTTCGAACGTTTTTGCCGGCAGGGTATCCCGCAGGCTGGTATGGGCCTCCCGGACCGTCCCGGCCTTGTGCGGGTCAAACAATACCAGCACCAGGTCGGCTATCTGGGCCAGGTCGCCGATCACATCCTGGTAGCTGTAACCCCGGTCCCTTTCCGTGATGCTGTCCAGCATGCCCGGCGTGTCAATAATGCTCAGGGTGCGTAGAAAAGGAGCATTTATCTTTTTCAGTTTGAAATGGGAAATAAATCGCTGCCCATGTTTTTTCAGCGATTCGAACGGATATTCAGGGTCGTTCAACATGAATTTGCCGTCCCGCTCTTCGGTGACCCTTATCCGGCTGCCGTTGTCCTGCTCGCTGTCATAAGTAATAATGGTAAATGAATCATCCGTGGGCGCTTGCCCGGTCCCCTGGATATCGGCGTCCAGGAATTCATTGATCAGGGTAGATTTTCCTGAAGAGTAATTCCCCAGCACGAGTACCAGTGGGCGCCACTTGATATTTGTTTCGAGCGGTGTTTCACTGTACCCGTAGCGCATGGCGATCGGCGTCAGGTAATCCTCAACCATGGAAAGCAGCTCGGTCCTGAGGGATCTTATGTAGTTTTCGCGGTACATGTGTCGAACACTCCTGTGACGAACGTGGTGCCCAGGCAAGACGCAAATGGCCGGCCGCGGTCGGGTCGCCGACTATAAATAAGCCAGATGACTATATGAAAATAGGTTCACAGGTGTCAATCAGTACTGCCGCAGGCCGTATGAAAAACTGAAAAGCAGTGCAACCGGAGCAGGCATTGATATTGACAAATGGAAAGCCGTTGCTTAGGTTTCACTCTACCCCTAAAATCCCAAATGCTATCGATCGGAGCCTGATATGAATGTGCTGGTATTATATTATTCAAAAGGCGGCAACACGCGTCGGCTGGCTGAAGCCATTGCCGACGGTGCCCGCAGTGTGGCCGACACAAATGTCGTCCTGAAACGTACGGATGAAGTAACCAAAGAAGATTTTCTGGTAGCGGACGGCATCGTCGCCGGTTCGCCCGTCTATTTCGGATCCATGGCAGCCCCCCTGAAAGCGATCTTTGATGAGTTTGTGGGGGTCCGCAAGAAAATGGAAGACAAAGTAGGCGCTGCTTTCGCCACCTCGGGAGACCCCACCGGGGGTAAAGAGACCACCATGCTGGCCATCATCCAGGCTTTTCTGATTTACGGAATGGTCATTGTCGGTGATCCCCTTTCAGCCACGGGCCACTATGGTACGGCGTGCGTCGGGGCCCCGGATGCCCAGGCCCTGGACAATGGTGCCAGGCTCGGACAGCGGGTCGCCCGATTGGCCCAGCGGATGGCAGGCTGAAAAAATGACCGCCAACCCTCCAGAAGTTTACCGCACCCGGGCTGAAATCACCCGTTTCTTCGAAGACAATGGGCTGGTCTACCTTGAAAGGCGCCGTGTCGCCTGGCGGCCCCTGCTCGCCATGGACCTGAGCCAGAGAGACTATTATCGTGATAACCGGGGTTATTTCGAGGAAACCTACCGCCGCTATGCCCGGTTCATCAAAGACAGCTATATGGCGCCGATCTATATCCGCCGGATCGACGATAAAGTCGGCTATGGTGTTTTTGCCCGGTCCCGCCTGGAAAAAGATGCCTTTATTGGTGAATATACCGGCGTGATCCAAATCGCCGAATAAAAAGCAGGCCGGGAACTGGATGCCGGCGGCTTTGAAAGCGATTACTCCTGGTACTACCTGGAAGAGATCGAAGAGGCCCCCAACCTGGAAATCAATGGCCGTTTTGAAGGCAATGAACTGCGGTATGTGAACCACGGTAGTGAACCCAACGTAGATGTAGAACACGTTATGATCGACGGTCATTGGATACTCTTTTTCAAGACCGCCTGCAAAATAGAGACAGATGAGCAGTTGCTGATCAGCTACGGAGAAGCCTACTGGGAGGATGGTTGGCGGAACCTCAAATCCCTTTAGAAACGGTTTCAAAGGGGCGTTTTAGACATTATCTTCTGATCAGCTTCAGACCGTCGGGACCGTATCCCTGCCCGGAATAGACAAGGTTGCCGGTTGCCTTATCCTGGCTGCACTGCATGATCCGGCGCGCACCGTTCTTACTCTTCAGGCGCAACGTGACCCCTTCTGAAAAATCACTGTGGTCCCAGCGGCCGGTACTGATAAGCAGCCCGTCGGCCGGCCCGCCGATAATTTTTTCGGAGAAAAGACAGGACCCGTCCGGATAGAGGCGGAGGGTGATAATCGCTTCATCGCCGCTGGCGGGCTGAAAGACGGCTTCGTAGATACCGGCCAGGCTATTCAGGTAATCCGTCTCTTCAATGGTTCCGCTGGCCTTATCCATCTTTTCAAGCGGCACACAACTGCAAAGCAGCAGTAATGCAGCCAGTGCCGTTACGTTGGTAAAGATGTTTAAAGGTCTGATCAAAGCAGCTCCCTTGGGGTGGCCATGACAGGTCCGGTGATACGGCGGGCGATCAGCGTATCTATTGACCCTTTATATTCAATCTAAACAGCGAAATCAATGAAAACCTTCCCGGTTAGCGCCTGGAAAGAAGGCCATCGGAATGGGATAGCATCTCTAAGCACTTGAATCCGGTCGGTCCTGCTGGAGGGTAGATAAGCGTTTACTGATCGATATGGGATAGGTGGCCGGATGCTGCAGATCTTTGTAGGCGGTGTCCAGGGCGTCCAGGCTTTGAGCGCAGCGCGTGCGCACATCTTGCAGGGATGGATGGGGGTGCAGGACACGCCCGGCCTGCATTGCCGGTTGAAGCAAAGGTATGGTATCCGCTATCGTTTCCCGGCGGGTACCGATAAAATCCTTTACCGGACGACCGTCCGGACTCAGCTTGCGGAAAACCTGTTTGCGACCGGCCAGGGAGATTTTACCGGGACTATATTTTTTGACATTCCGGTCACCGTATCTGGCCAGCTTGTATACAATGTCCAGATAGGGAGCATCAGCGGAAACACCTACCTTGGTCCCCACACCGAAGGCGTCAATCCGGGCGCCGGCTTTAATAATATCCGCGATTTTGTATTCATCGAAACCACTGCTGGCAAAGATCTTCACTTCGGGAAATCCGGCCGCATCCAGGGCTGCTCTCACCAAGCGACTGCCCGCGGCCATATCGCCGCTGTCCAGGCGCACGCCTATCAGGCGATGCCCCTTTGCTTGCAGGTAGCGGGCTATCCGGACAGCGTTTTCGGTGCCCTGGGTCAAGTCATAGGTATCGATCAACAGAACGGTACTATCTGGAAACAGACGGGCATAGGCCATAAATGCCTCGAACTCATTCTCAAAAGCGGTTACAAAACTATGCGCCATGGTGCCGGTTATCGGTATATCCAGGGCCTGGCCGGCCAACACGTTGCTGGTTCCCGCAAATCCGGCCAGCCAGGTACTGCGCGCCGCCTTCATGCCGGCGTCCCGGGCCTGGGTGCGCCGCAATGAAAAATCCACGATCGCCCGGCCCTGGGCGGCATGGATGCAACGGGCGGCCTTGGTAGCAATCATGGTCTGAAATCCGATAGTATTGAGCACCACGGTTTCCAGCAGTTGCGCCTCGATGATCGGTGCGGTTATCTCCAGGAAAGGCTCACCTGGGAAAAAGAGGGTCCCCTCGGGCATGGCTACCGCTTCCCCGGAAAAGCGCAGGTCGGACAAAAAGGATAGATAGGCCTCTGAAAACTGTCCGGTAGATCGCAGGAATTCCAGGTCAGTAGACGCAAACGCAAATGCGGCCAAGGTGTCAAGAACATCGGCCAGACCAGCGGCAATATAATAACCCCGTGGGGCCCGGCCGGGTCGCACCGATACCGAAAAGGTGGCCTCAGCATTGAGATCATTGGCAAAATAGCCGGCCGCCATGGTCAGCTCATAAAAATCAGTGAATAGCGGACTGGTCTGGTTTTCCGGCACTATAAGCTCCGTATACTAAACGATTTCAGCACCATAGATCTCCCGCAGGCGGCGCAGGGCCATGTTGTGCATCTCGGAATCGAAATCAGCTACCCCCGCCTCGGGAACCACGGTCTTTAAGTCGCGATTCGCCAGGCCGCCGACGGTGTCCATTACGCAGATAGACGTACAGACCCCGACCACGGTCACCTCCCTGATATCGGCGGCTGCCAGCACTTGCTCCAGATCGGTCCCAAAAAAACCGCTGTAACGCTTTTTGGGAATAACCGGTTCACCCGCAACGGGTGATAGCTCAGCGACAATCTGGCTGCCCCAGGTGCCGGTCACGCAATGGGGGGGAAATTTCTTGAACTCCAGGTCATCCGGATCATGGCTGTCCTGCAGGAAGATCACATGATCCCCTGCTTGGCGGGCCTGTGCGAGAAGATCCTTGATATAGGGAACGATCACCGGCGCGGTTTCACCACAGTACAGGGTCCCCGCGGGATCGATGAAATCATTTAACATGTCGATGATAAGTAGGGCCTTGTTTGTCATAGCATATCCTTGTGGGTGACATTTTGATAATGCCTTAAATTCAACCGGATAATTGCGATGGTACCCAATAGTAAAGCACACCGGGAGCTAATTCAAGGTTGAATAGTTCAAACTGCGGATTGACATCCCATCTTATTTTCGGGAAGCTGAAGGTGACAGGATCGCAGGCTTTCATCCCCTAAAGATTGTGCAACCCTTGCGGGACCGGCCAGGGCCCCGGAATGCGATCATGCCGGGCACTTGCCGCTGGACCCGCCACATAGAGGAGGTAACGCCCATGGTTGCCGATTTCCTGAAAAATATTCACTGGCTGGGGCATGCCGGCTTCAGAATTGATGCCGGAAAAACCGTTTATATCGATCCTTTTCAGATCGAAGGCGGTCCCAAGGCTGATCTGGTGCTCATATCGCATTCCCACTACGACCATTATTCCCCTGAGGACCTGGATAAAATCGTGCAGGATACGACGATCATCGTCACGGAAAAGAGCACCGCGGCCCAACTCGAAGGCCGGGTGGAGGTGATGACCCCGGGATCCCATCTCGATATAGATGGTGTCGGTATTGAGGCAATCGCCGCCTATAACACCGATAAACACTTTCACCCGCAGTCTAACGGCTGGCTGGGTTTTGTGCTGGCATTAGAGGGCGTCCGCATCTATCACACCGGTGATTCGGATTTTATCCCGGAAATGGAATCCGTACAGGCCGATATCGCCCTTTTGCCGGTATCCGGAACGTATGTCATGGATCCCCAACAGGCGGTTGCGGCCGCCCTGGCGATCAATCCGGCATACGTTATCCCGATGCATTATGGTGAGATTGTCGGTGACGAGAATCAGGCCGCGGAATTCAAAGCCGCCCTGGAAGGTAAAATCAACGTGCACATTTGCTCTAAGCTGTAATTCCAAAAAGACTTTTGGAGACTTTTTCAAAAATAGGATTTTGGCTCAAGGTCAAGGCGGACGTGAGGTTCCAACCGGAGGAATACTGACAGTATTTCAAGGATAGCGCTATCGCTTCACTCCGTGCCGAAACCGAACGCCCAACACAGAGATTGGGCCAAAAGACTTTTTTGAGATAGTCTCTAGCGTTTCTTCTTTTCCATATACCGATTAAACCGCCGGACATGTTCGCGGGCCAATTCGGCCGCCCGGGGGACATCCTTTTGCGCCACGGCAGCTACAATGGCCTGGAGGTCTTCAAGATTCTCCCGGAATTCATCCGGCCCCGCTTTTAGAAAGCGGTCGTAGTAGAGGTGTATATTGTCGTGAATGGCCTGCATAATGAACATATAAAGCGGATTACCGGAAATTCTCGCCAGCGCCATGTGAACCTGCTCATCCACCCTGACGAAATCGTTCCATAGCTCCAGCCCCCCGGCATAACACTCGGCAGCCCGTGCCACCAGGGTCTGCAGTTCCCGGATGCCCCGGGCATCCGCCTTTTCCGCCGCAATGCCGGTAACCGTGCCTTCGATACCCTCCCTGAACTCGGCCAGGTGCTCCAGGGAAACTTTCTGGGAACGGATCAGCATCGCCAGGCTTTCCGTTATCTGGTCAGCGGAGGCGCCTTTTACAACCGCGCCGCCGCCGACACCGAGCCGAATTTCCACCAGCCCCTTTTGCTCCAGAACCCGCAGGGCTTCCCGGGTGGTTCCCCGGCTGGTGCCGAAAAGCGCCCCCAACTCACGCTCAGGGGGGAGTTTCTCACCCGTTTTGAGGCTCCCGCTCAAGATAGCCTCCTGAATCTGATCAACCACATCCTGAAAAATGCGGTTCTGGCGTGCTTTGCGAAAGATTTTGGGCATGGTTTTCCGTCTTTACGATTCATTCCATGTTGAAGGGCTGTTTATACCGATCCCTAATTCGGAGGGTGCTAAAAGTCAAGAGCCCTTCTGCCGCCGGACGGTGGTGAAGGTGGTCAGAGCCGGCAGGCAGGTCCTGGTTGTGGCTGCCGGAATCATGGTCGTGGTGGTGCGGTTTCAAATCCGGCGGCCTTAAAAATAAAAGTTGCAATTTGCAGGCCGTGTGATACGTAATGCAACTGTTTTATTGCGCACCACCATTAGATAGTAGCCTGACCGTTACTGATGTTTTTTAATTACAAAAAAAACAAGGTTTGGGCGGAAAACCTTTCTATTGTTATGCAGCTGGGACTGACCATGGTCGGCTGCATTGGTTTTTGCTTTTTCGTTGGACTATACCTTGATCGAATTCTAGGTACCAAAGGTATTTTCATCGTGATTTTCACGCTTCTGGGGGTACTGGGCGGCGGCAACGTGGCCTACCGGCAGATAATTGAAAACCTCGAGGACAAAAAAGATCACAGAGAGTAAAGCATGTCCGCCGCTGTAAAAGCAACACAGAAGAAATACTGTTCACGGGCCATCGTGGCGGCTATTATTTTTGGACTGCCTTTCATATTCGGGGGGTACGCCCCCATCGGGAAAGGCCTCATTCTGGGCACCATCTTCAGTATCCTCAACTTCATCCTGATAGCTGAAACCCTGCCAAAAAAAGTCAGTGCCGATACCCGGAAAAAGAAGATCACAGTTTCCCTGGGTTCGATCGGCATCCGCTTCACACTGCTGGCGATACCCATCATAGTTGCCATAAAGTTCGCACAGTTTGAACTTGTCACCACGGTCATCGGTATCTTCATGGTGCAGTTGGCCATTGTCTCTGATCATTCCATGAAACTTATCGCGTCCGCCCGCAAGCGACGGGCTTAAGGGGTCAGTCCGGCTATGCAAGATTTAGGTAAAGTTCATCAATTGATCATCAACCTTCCGGGACATCAGGCGGCCATCAATTTGGAAGTGGTTGTGATGAGCTGGATCGTTTTCTTCATCCTGCTGGTTTTCGGCTACCTGGCTGCCCGTGAGAAAGCCCGGGTGCCCCGCCCCATGCAGGTTCTGGGTGAACTCATTGTCAACGCCCTGTATGGTCTGACAGAAGACGCCCTGGACAAGGAAGGTGCCAAAAAGTACGGCCCGCTGGTCTGTGCGTTGTTTCTATTTCTTTTGATATCAAACTGGCTGGGAATCATTCCCCACCTTGAAGAGCCTACCAAGGACTTGAACACCCCCCTGAGCCTGGGTCTCATGGGATTTGCCATCGCACACTATGCCGGCATTAAATCCAAGGGCTTCAAGGCCTATGCAAAGGAGTATTTCCAGCCGATTTTTTTCATGATGCCCCTGAACGTCATTGGGGAACTGGCTAAAATCGTTTCCATCTCGTTTCGTCTTTTCGGGAACATTATGGGCGGCAGCATTATCATCCTGGTGGTGTCCTATCTCACCTACAGCTTTGTTTTGCCACCGCTCCTGTTCGCATTTTTCGGACTGTTCGTGGGAACGATTCAGGCCTTCGTATTTACCATGCTCACGATAGTTTACATCTCAGTGCAGGTTAAATAGCGTATGAATCCGGAAGCCCAATCAATTGTCGAATTGTGTGCCTACGCCGGCGGTGGAATCGCCATGGGGTTGGGCGCCATCGGGGCCGCTATCGGTGAAGGTTACACCGCCAGCCAAGCCAATATCGCCGTTTCCAGGAACGCCGAGGACTCCGGCACTATTTTTAAAAATATGCTGGTCGGTCAGGCAGTAGCGGAATCATCATCGATCTTTGCGCTGGTTATAGCGATCCTTTTACTCTTTTTGGATATCGGCACGGCCAGCATGCTCAAAGCCGCCGCACTGCTGGGAGCCGGCCTCTGCATGGGATTGGGCGCCATCGGTTCCGGGATCGGATCCGGGTTTCCCGGCGGCCAGACCTGTTTTGGTATCTCCAGGCAGCCGGAGGCAGCGCCGACCCTCACCACCAATATGTTGATCGGCTCTGCGGTCTGCCAGACCCCGGCCATTTTCGCCATGGTGGTGGCCCTGATGTTGATGTTTATGGACTTCGGACAGGCGGCCTTGAATCCAACCTGGGCTGCTTTGATCGGCGCCGGCCTGAGCACCGGCCTGGCAGCCATCGGGTCCGGGTACGGGGGCGGAAAAGCCGCTGGTGCCAGTTGCGCCGGGGTGGCCCGCAATCCAAAAACGGTCGGCAATGTGACTACGACCATGCTGGTGGGACAGGCCGTTTCCCAGACTCCGTCCATTTTCGGACTACTCATCAGTTTTATCCTGATTTTCAAAACATTTCCGGAGACCGCCGCGCTGGCGCCTTCCATGGCCCTGCTGGCAGCCGGCCTTTGTACCGGTTTCGGCGGTATCGGTCCCGGTATCGGCAACGGCCTGGTCGCCGAAGGTGCCGTCAAGTGGGTCGCCCGCAATCACCGCGCCGGCGGCGACCTGATGCGCATCATGCTGGTCGGGCAAGCGGTCTCACAGTCAACGGCTATCTACGCCATGGTTGTGAGCCTGGTATTGATTTTTGTATTGTAAGCCAGTTTGCTGGCTCCAAGATAGTGATACCGAACATTTTGTAAACTTGATATTGAAACTCAACGAAGGAGGAAAGTATGGATATCAGTGGACCTGATCTGGTTAAAGCAGCCGCCTTTCTAGGCGCCGGCATTTCAATGGGCCTGGGTGCCATCGGCCCCGGTGTCGGTGAAGGTATGGTGGCCGCCAAAGCCTGCGAGGCCATCGGCAAAAACCCGGGTGAAGCCGGCCTGCTGACCCGAACCATGCTGGTTGGCCAGGCAGTATCTGAATCGACGGGAATCTATTCTTTGGTTATCGCTCTGCTGCTGCTTTTTGTGGTCTAGCCCGAAGAGGACGTTTCAATGGAAATTATCAGCAATATCGCGCTTATCAGCATCAATGAAACCCTGGTAGTGCAGCTGCTGTCCTTTCTCATTTTCGTATTCATCCTGAACCGAATTATGATACGACCACTGCGTGGATCTGCCCAGGAACGCGATCACTACTTAGAACAGTTGAGCACGGAAATATCGGCTGCCCAGGAGGAAATGCAGACGATTGCGGCCCAGATTGAGAGTCAGGAAACGGATGCCCGGCAGGCGGCGCACACAATCCAGAAGGATATCATCGCCCAGGGCAGCCAGGAAGCTCAGGAAATCCTGGCAGCGGCCAAACAGGATGTGGTTACCCTCCGCCAGCAGACCAAGGCCGAGATAGACACCATGGTGGCCAACTTCAGGCAGAGCCTGGAAAAAGAAGCTGAAATTATTGCCGTGGATTTTATGGAAAAGGCCTTAAACCGGAGATTGAGCCAATGAGCACACCCCTGACCAGAAACCGTCTCATCCGGCTGCTGACATTTGGGACACTTTGCTTTTGGCTTGTGGGACCGGCCGGGGCCGGCGCCGCCGAGACCGGTGACTGGCGGCCGACCTATGATCTGGTGATGCGCTGGCTGAACTTTCTGATACTTGTCTTTGTGATCGTTAAATTCGGTAAAAAGCCGCTGATAGATTTTCTGAAAGGCCAGCAGGAAGAGATCGGTACCCAGATAGAGCGGATAGAAAAGGAAAAGGCAGAGATATCCGCAGACACCGATACGGCCCGTCAGCAACTTGAAGCAAGTGCCCGGCGACTATCCGAATTAAAGCAGCGCATTATCGACCGGGGCGAAAAAAGAAAAATTGAGATTATTGCAGAGGCGCGCCAGGAGGGCCGTCACATCATGGAAAGCGCCCGCCGCAAGGTTGCCGGCACCATTTTGCAGGCCCAAAACAAGGTCCGCCAGGAAATGATCGACCAGGCCGTAAACATCGCCCTGGAAAGGCTACCCGCAGAAATGACACCCCAGGACAATGAAGCCCTGTTTGAACGGTTCCTGGTCAGCGCGGATAGTGAATAGACCCCGGGTGAAAGCATTAACCCAAACCCGGTTTTAATCTGAAAGCGGTCAATAGTTCAAGGCCGGGTGTCTGCACACCCGGCATTCTTATGAATACAGCACCACCCGGCAGCATGATCAGTCCGCTATGTTAGAACTCATCCAAAATGCCAACATTGCCATCATCGGCGGCGGCAAGTTCTGCCGTATTTTCTTGCAGTTCCTTCTCGATGAGGGCTTCAGATTTGAAAAACCGGTAATCCTGGGGGTAGCCGACAGCAACCTCCAGGCCGAGGGTGTCGCGTATGCCCGTGAAAACGGGATCTATACGACACCTGACTACCAAGACCTCTTCGAATTGCCGGGCCTGACCGTACTCATTGAGTTTACGAACAGCAATAGCTTGCGCGATGTTATCGAAGCCACCAAACCGCCGCAAGTACAGCTCATCGATCATATCAGCGCAAGTTCCCTTTGGGATACACTCCAAATAGAAAAAGAAAAACAGGACACCCTGGAACAGATCAAAGCGGCATCCCTGGATCCCGTCACTGTAGAATCGCTTTTCACCGGATTTGCGGAACGGATCAATACCATCATTTCCGAACGCAACCGGCGTTCTGAAGAAATCGAAAGAAATCTGGTGGCCAATGAACGGGCGATGGCCCAGATTGTCAACGGCAGCACCATTCCTACCTTTGTGATTAACAGGGAGCATGTGGTAACCCATTGGAACCGGGCCTGTGAAAAACTGTCCGGCTATGCAGCCGGTGATGTCGTCGGCACCACCGACCATTGGAAGCCCTTTCGCAAAAAGTTACGTCCGACCATGGCCGACTTGATCCTCGACGGCGTGGATGATGACGATGTCCGCAGTTTCTATGAATCCCGCTGGAAAAAATCGGAACTCATTGAAGGCGCCTATGAAGCCGAAGAATTTTTCGAGCACCTGGGCGAAAACGGCAAATGGCTTTTCTTCACGGCGGCCCCCATCAAAGACTCCGACGGAGGTGTGGTCGGTGCAATTGAAACGATCTGGGATCGGACGGAAGAAAAATTGGCCGAAACCGAGTTGAAGGCCAGTGAGCAAGCGCTTTCCCAAATTATTAACGGCAGCACCATCCCAACCTTTGTAATCGATAGAAACCACCGGGTTACCCATTGGAATCGGGCCTGCGAAAATTTGACCGGCTACGCGGCCAGTGCGATCGTTGGGACCACTGATCAGTGGAAGCCTTTTCGCAAAAAGTTGCGCCCGACCATGGCCGACCTGATCCTGGACGGTGTGGATGATGACGATGTCCGCAGCTTCTACGAATCCCGCTGGAACAAATCGAAACTGATTGAAGGCGCATATGAAGCCGAAGAGTATTTTGACCAATTGGGCAACGGCGGAAAATGGCTCTTTTTTACGGCTGCACCCATCATGGCCCCGGATGGATCCGTCACGGGGGCGATCGAAACGCTGTGGGATAAAACTACGGAAAAACAAGCGGCCAAAGAGCGCGAGGACCACAATAGCGCTCTGGCATTAAAAGCCAGCGAACTGCAAACCAGCGAGAGGGCCCTGTCACAGATCATCCAGGGAAGTACCATTCCTACCTTCGTAATAAATAAAGACCACCGGATCACGCACTGGAACCGCAGTCTGGAAATGCTCACCGGCAAAATGGCCGTTGATATGGTCGGCACCAGCAATCAGTGGGCCCCATTTTACAATGAAGCCCGGCCGTCCATGGCGGATATCATCCTGGACCAGATTGGGGGCGATAAAATCAAGCACCTGTATGGTGATCATTGGCGTAAATCGGCCCTGATCGAGGGTGCCTACGAAGCCGAAAAATTCTTCCCCAACCTCGGTGAGGGCGGGAAATGGTGCTGGTTTACCGCCGCCCCGATCCTGGATGCCGATGGCGTCGTCGTCGGTGCCATCGAAACCATCTGGGACAAAACCGAGGAAAAACGGGCCCAGGAGGATCAGGAACGGCACACGCGCGAACTGGCCACGCTGTGTTCCATCTATGCCACGTTAAGCACACCGCTTGACCTGGAAGGCCGCATCAATGCGGCCATCATGGAGGTCGTCAACATCTTCCTGGCAGATTGTATCTGCATTTTTATCCTGGAAGCAGACGGCCAACTGCACTTGAAATACAATTACGGCTACTCCCCCAACCTGTGCAGCTGCAACAGCGTGGCCGCTGAAGACAGCCTCATCACCAGGGTCGCCCAATCGGGGAAACTGCGGGTCCTCGAACAGCTGCCGGAAACAAAAAGCTATGAACTTGATCTGCTGCGTCAGGAAGGATTGAATTCACTGGTTTATATACCGATGGTCGGAAAAGACAAAAACCCCCTGGGAGTTATCCGGCTGGGCAGTAAGGAGCCGCATCATTTCACCAACGAGGAGATGCACGTCCTGGATCTGGTCGGCAATCGCATTGGCGTGGCCATTGAAAACGCGATTCTTGAGAAAGATAACCTGCGTCGTGCCAATTTTCAGACCAAGCTATTAGAAAGTTCAAACAATGCCATCATTGCAGCCGACAGCGGCTGGAATGTGGTTTTGTTCAATCCGGAGGCTGAGCGGATTTTTGGATACAAGGCCGAGGATGTCATCGGGAAGAAGCACTCGCGGGAGATATTTCCACTTGAGGTTGCGGAGGCCATCGTCGGTTTTCTGGCCCCGGAGCCGGAAATGCAGGATACGGCCTGGCACGAAACGGTCATCGACAGTGGTGACGGCCGGCAGATTCCGGTCAGTTTTTCCGGCAGCCTGCTCTATGAAAATGATGAGATTGTTGGCAGCGTAGCCTTTTTTCGAGACCTCACCGAGTTAAAACGCCTTGAGAAAGAACTCGTAGCCTCTGAGAGACTGGGCGCCATCGGCCAGACTGTCGCCGGCATGGCGCACTGCATTAAAAACATCCTGCATGGCTTCAAGGGCGGCAGCTACCTCGTAAATATCGGTATTGACAGGGACAACACCGACAAGTTAAAAACAGGGTGGCAGACTATCCAGCGAAATATACAGCGCACATCGGACCTGGTGCTTGACCTGCTCTCTTATTCCAAAGAGCGGGAACCGGAATATGAAAATTGTTTCCCCAATGATATTGCCGCCGATGTCTGTGACCTGCTGCAAGAAACAGCTGCCGAGCATGATATTGCCTTGGTGCAGGATTTTGACCCGTCGGTTGGCGAAGTGGCCCTGGATCCGCGTATTGCCTATCGGTCCCTGCTCAATTTCGTTTCCAATGCTATTGATGCCTGTATATTTGATGACGATATTTCCAAGCAGCACCAGGTGACGGTTCGCACCGCTATTGAAGATGAAGCGTTTGTTCTTTTTGAAGTAGCCGATAATGGCACGGGAATGGACAACGAGGTCAAGGCCCGGCTTTTTGCAACATTTTTCAGTACAAAAGGCGCCAAGGGGACCGGGTTGGGACTTCTAGTGACCAGCAAGCTGATCGAAGAGCACAAAGGCACCATTGCAGTCGAGTCCGAGTTGGGCAAAGGAACCACCTTTATGTTCAGATTACCCTTTAATCCGGTTTAATCTGAATTTAGCTGGCCATTGTAACAGAACGGGTGACAGGGAGGAGATCATGAGTAAAAAGGTACTGGTTGTAGATGATGATCCGGATGTCAGGTTGTTCAACACCACCGTCGTGGAAGAATACGGCTACACGACGCTGGAAGCCGAAAACGGTGAGGAAGGCCTGAAAATGATCAAAAAACACATGCCTGACCTTGTCATCCTGGATGTCATGATGCCCAGGCAGAGCGGTATTCGGCTTTACCGCGAATTGAAAACCGAAAAAACGCTAATGGATATCAACGTGGTGCTGCTGTCGGGCATCGCTGAAAAAACATTCCTGAGATCCCAAAAAGCGCTGACGGAATTTGGTGGCAACGAAGTCCCCGAACCGGAAATATACCTTGAAAAGCCGGTTGAACCGGAAGAACTCGGGGAAGTGATAAAAAAGATATTGGGTTGATCATAAACCCTGAATGACCGCTGGGTACACTTGGTGTTCATCGACTTTGAATCTATGAGGTTATTCTGACAAGCGGTTTCAAGAGATTGATCGGAGACTGCGCCCTGTAAAGGCAGGCGGAAATGGATATCCAGAAAATTCTGTTTGTAACCAAATTCGACGAGTTGAGATTCGATGCCCTGCAATCGCTGCTCCCCCTGCAAAAAGCCGCCCTCAATCATGTGGTTTTTCTGAATGTCATTGAACGGGAAAAGGTCGCCCTGCGCCGGGGCAAGGGGTATCAGAAAGAAGAGGAAGTCAAACTCCGGGAAAAGGCCAACATTCGCTTCATTGATTGGGCTGAATCGCTATTCGAACAAGGCCTGGAGGTCGGTGTCTATATCGTCGTGGGCGATTATGTGAAACAGGTCGTGGACGCGGCTGCCAAGGAAGCTGTTGATCTGATTGTGCTGAGCCCGACTAAAAAAGGCAAACTGGAAAAGCTGTTTTCGGGATCGGAAGTTACGGAAATCCTGCACCGCTCCGGGGTCCCGGTCCTTGTGTATAAAAATTTATCTCCGGGCGCGATTAGTACCGACAAACCTTTTGACCGGATTCTTTTAACGACGGACTGGTCGCCTGCGAGCGACAGCGCCATCGCGACTTTGAAAAAACTTGGCGCCCTGGTCAACGAAATTCACGTGGCGCATGTGGCCCATGAAAGTAGTCTCAATGGTGATTCCGCCATGGCGGTTCAAAAAACGCGCAAAGACACCCGTAACAAGCTGGAAAGAATCTGTGATATTTTCGAGGCGGAGGGGATCCATTCAAGACCGCACGTGTATATCGGCAGCGTTGAAAAGGAGATCGAAAAGGGGGCCCATGAATGCCGGGCAACCATGATTGTCGCCGGCACCAAACAACAACAGTCCTGGAAAAACAGGATTTTGGGCAGCTTAACCAAGACGTTGATCGAAACATCAATTTTCCCGGTGCTGTTGGTCCCACCGGAAACACAAAAGCCTGCGAACGGAGCGTAACCTCAGCGGGATGAAACGACGTTGATCTTTTGAATCCTGCCGGGCATGGACGCTATAGAGCATCCTGGCCCAGAGGACCAAGCTTTGGGATACCCCTGAAAGGGGCTTACAATCCAAAGCTTATGAGTGTGAAGTGACTAAAGTGCGCTAAAGTGCCTTGTATAATAAAACTGACAAATAAAAGCAGCTGGGTATAGAATTAACATAAGTCCGGGCATGGCAGGCCGTGAGTGCCTCGGTCATCTAAGGCCGTACTTTAGCAAGGGTCGCCATGCCCAC
>Ga0209783_1000142_pt1 | contig 24221 bp, 25 predicted proteins | sample WorMetfiPIANOSA1_FD_187395 | JGI IMG/M metagenome (GOLD analysis project Ga0209783, IMG submission 187395) | Marine gutless worms symbiont microbial communities from Max Planck institute for Marine Microbiology, Germany - Olavius filocauda... | ecosystem: Host-associated > Annelida > Digestive... | reverse complement strand
GGGGGGGGGGGGGGAGGGGTTGGGGTGAGGGGGTTCGGGTGTCTACTAGTAGAATCTAGCTATAGTCATATCCTTTAAACCTAAATATTTTATCCTTGAACTTTCCGCCCTGTTGTGACCTTATATATAGGTGCGTCCTGGCCGCACCGATTGGATGGAGGCGGATCCCCATGAAGATCGTGTGTTTGGGCGGCGGGCCCGCGGGGCTCTATTTCGCGATCAGCATGAAACTGCACGACCCGTCGCACCAAGTGACAGTGGTCGAACGCAACCGCCCCGACGACACCCTTGGCTGGGGCGTGGTCCTGTCCGACGAGACCCTTGAGAACCTGCGCCGCAACGACGCGGTCAGTGCCCGCGCCATCAAGGAAAGCTTCGCCTACTGGGACCATATCGACGTGCGTATCCGCGGCCGATCGCTCAGGTCGGGCGGGCACGGCTTCTGCGGCATCGGCCGCAAGAAACTGCTCAACATCCTGCAGGACCGGGCGGCCGAGCTGGGCATCGAGTTGGTGTTCCAGACCGAGGTCGAAGGGGTAGAGGCTTACGCCGACGCCGACCTGATCGTGGCGTCCGACGGCATCAACTCCAAGACCCGGGAACGCTACGCCGACGTCTTCCAGCCCGAAATCGATATCCGCAAGAACAAGTTCATCTGGCTGGGCACGCACCGCAAGTTCGACGACGCCTTCACCTTCAGCTTCAAACATACCGACCACGGCTGGATCTGGGCGCACGCCTATCAGTTCGACGCCGATACCGCGACTTTCATCGTGGAATGTTCCGAGGCGACCTGGGCCGGCCTGGGCTTCGATGCCATGGATCAGGACGCCACGGTCGCGGCCCTGGAAGACCTGTTCGCTGACGACCTGGACGGCCATGCGCTGATGAGCAACGCCAGGCACCTGCGCGGCTCCGCCTGGCTGAATTTCCCGCGCGTGCTGTGCCGGAAATGGAGCCACGGCAACATCGTGCTGATGGGCGACGCCGCGCATACGGCGCATTTCTCCATCGGTTCGGGCACCAAGCTCGCCATGGAAGATGCGATCCAGCTTGCCGAGTTCCTGCACGTGGAACCCACCTTGCAGGCGGCCTTCGACCGCTACGAGGACGAACGCCGGATCGAGGTGCTGCGCCTGCAGAGCACGGCGCGCAATTCCACCGAATGGTTCGAGGACATCGAACGTTATGTCGACCTCGACCCGGTGCAATTCACTTATGGCCTTTTGACCCGCAGCCAGCGGGTCAGCCACGAGAACCTGCGCCTGCGCGACAAGTACTGGCTGGAAATGGCGGAGGCCTGGTTCGAGGAACAGGCCACGGGACGCGCGCCCAACGCCGCCCGCCCGCCGATGTTCACGCCGTTCGAACTGCGCGGGCTGCGGCTGGAGAACAGGGTCGTCGTCTCGCCCATGGACCAGTATTCGGCCACGGACGGGACGCCCGACCGCTGGCACCTGGTGCATTACGGCAGCCGGTCGCTGGGCGGCGCCGCGCTGGTCTAACCGAGATGACCTGCGTCTCCCCGGAAGGCCGCATCACGCCGGGCTGCACCGGCATGTACGCGCCGGAACACGAAGCCGCCTGGCGCGAGGTGGTCGATTTCGTCCATGCCAACGGTAATGCCAAGTTCGCGATCCAGCTCGGCCATTCCGGGCCCAAGGGTTCCACCAAGCTGATGTGGGACGGCATGGACGAGCCGCTGGATCAGGGCAACTGGCCGGTCATGGGACCGTCCCCGGTGGCCTGGTCGCCGGACAACCAGGTGCCCCACGAGATGACCCGCGCCGACATGGATGCCGTGCGCGACCATTTCGTGCGCGCTGTGGAAATGTCGGCCCGGGCCGGCTTCGACATGCTGGAGCTGCACTACGCCCACGGCTATCTGCTGTCGGCTTTCATCACGCCGATCACCAACCGGCGCACGGACGAGTACGGCGGGTCGCTGGAGAACCGCATGCGCTACCCGATCGAACTGTTCCATGCGGTGCGCGCCGTCTGGCCGGAAGACAAGCCCATCTCGGTGCGCATCTCGTCCCACGACTGGGTCGGCGACGCCGGCATCCAGCCCCAGGACGCCGTCCGGGTCGCGGAATTGCTGAAGGCCGAAGGCGTCGACATCGTCGACGTCTCCGCCGGCCAGACCTCGATCGATGCGGCCCCGGTCTACGGCCGCATGTTCCAGACGCCGTTCTCCGACCGCATCCGAAACGAGGTGGGCATCCCCACCATGGCGGTCGGCAATATCTACGAGCCGGACCACGTCAACTCGATCCTGATGGCCGGCCGCGCCGATCTCTGCTGTCTCGCCAGACCGCACCTGTCGGACCCCTACTGGACGCTGCATGCCGCGGCCCAGCTCGGCTATCGCGACATCGCCTGGCCCAAACAGTACCTGGCGGGCAAGACCCAGCTGGAACGCATCGCCGAACGCGAGGCGGAAATGCAGCAGGCGTTGAAGGTATGACGGCGGGTCGGCATGCGGTGGTCAGCGGCGGCGGCTCCGGCCTGGGCGCCGCGATCGCGAAGGCGCTGTTGCAGGCGGGCGCCCGGGTCACGGTGTTGGGCCGACAGGCTGCTTCGTTGGAGGCCGTTTTGGCGGGCGACCCCCAGGGACAGGCGATCGTCGCCGATGTCACCGACCGGGCGGGGCTGGATGCCGCCCTTGACGGTGCGGCCAAAATCTTCGGTCCGCCCGAGATCGTTGTCGCCAATGCCGGCGCTGCCGACAGCGCGCCGTTCGAAAAAGTCGGACATGCGCAGTGGGATGCCATGCTGGCCGTCAACCTGACCGGCGTCTTCAACCTGTTTCAGGCGACGCTGCCGATGCTGCGCCGGGCCGGGTGGGGCCGGATGATCGCTATCGCCAGCACCGCCGGCCTCAAGGGGTACGCCTATGTGGCGCCCTATTGCGCCGCCAAGCACGGCGCCGTCGGGCTGGTCCGGGCGCTGGCGGCGGAGACCGCGCGCGATGGTGTCACCGTCAACGCCGTCTGTCCGGGTTTTGCCGACACGCCGATGCTGGAACGTTCGATCGCCACCATCGCCCGGACCACGGGCAGGTCCGAAGAAGAGGCGCGCCAGGCGCTTCTGCGCACCAATCCCCAGGGACGTTTCGTACAGCCGGACGAGGTGGCCGATGCCGTCCTTTGGCTGTGCGGCGAGCATGCAGCCGCCGTCACCGGGCAGGCGCTGTCGCTCTCCGGCGGGGTGGTGACGCCATGAACGAAACGGTCTATGCGGCACAAACCGACCTGTTCGAGGAAGAGTCCAAGGCGAAACTGAAGCTCTGGCTGCGCCTGTTGCGCGCCACCAACAAGGTTTCCCAAATTCTGCGCCAGCGCGTGCGCCGCGAGTACCATACGACGATGCCACGGTTCGACGTGATGGCGGCGCTGGCCCGGTTGCCCCAGGGGCTGAAGATGTCGGAACTGTCGCGGCTGCTGATGGTGTCGAACGGCAACGTCACCGGCGTGGTCGACCGGTTGGTCGAAGACGGGTTGCTGGCGCGCGGCCACAGCCCGCACGATCGCCGCGCCAGCGTCGTGCGCCTGACCGATGCGGGCAAGGCCGCCTTCGGCCAGATGGCGGCAGAGCACGAAGGCTGGGTCGACGAGCTGTTCGCGTCGCTGGGCCGCGAGACTGTCGACGACCTGATCCAACACCTGGACAAACTGAACGCCTCACTCAGAGAGGTCGATGCATGACCGAGATGGCTAAATTCAAGCCGAAGCACTTCCTGTGGCGCATGGAAGAGGACGTGGGTGTCGTCACGCTCAACCGGCCCGACCGGAAGAACCCGCTGACCTTCGAGTCCTATGCCGAGCTGCGCGACTTGTTCCGTGACTTGGCCGCTGCGGAGGACGTGAGGGCGGTTGTCGTGACCGGCGCCGGCGGGAACTTCTGTTCTGGTGGCGACGTGCACGGGATCATCGGGCCGCTCTTGCAAAAGGACATGAAAGGTCTGTTGGCCTTCACCTGGATGACCGGTGATTTGGTCAAGGCGATTCGGGCCTGCCCGCAGCCGGTGATTGCCGCAGTCGATGGGGTCTGCGTCGGCGCCGGGGCGATGATTGCGCTGGCGGCCGATATGCGGCTGGGTACGCCGGCGGCCAAGACCGCGTTCCTGTTTACCCGGGTCGGGCTTGCCGGCTGTGACATGGGTGCCTGTGCGTTGTTGCCGCGGATGATCGGGCAGGGCCGGGCCGGCGAACTGTTGTTCACCGGGCGCACTATGAGTGCGGAGGAGGGCGAGCGCTGGGGTTTCTTCAACCGCCTGTGTGCTGCGGAGGAGCTGGAAGCCGAGGCCCTGACTGCGGCCGCCAGGCTGGCGGACGGGCCCGGCTTCGGCCACATGATGACCAAGACCATGCTGAACCAGGAATGGAACATGAGCCTGGACCAGGCGATCGAGGCCGAAGCGCTGGCCCAGGCGATCTGCATGCAGACGAAGGATTTCGGCCGCGCCTACGAGGCCTTTGTCGCCAAGGCCAAGCCCGTCTTCGAAGGGAACTGACCGCATGGCCGACCGCAGCTTCCTGGACTGGCCGTTCTTCGATCCACCGCATCGGACCTTGGCCGCGAACCTGGATGACTGGGCCACCGCCAGTGCACGGTCCGACCACGCCGCCGTCGACGTCGTCTGCCGCGCCTATGTCAAGGCGTTGGGCGCGGACGGCTGGCTGCGGCACGCGGCGCCCGATCCGGCCGGCCCGCAGGCGCGCCTGGACGTGCGCACGCTGTGCCTGATCCGCGAAACGCTGGCCCGCCACGACGGTCTGGCCGACTTCGCCTTCGCCATGCAGGGTCTGGGATCCGGCGCCATCGGCCTGGCCGGCACCGAGGACCAGCGCCGGCAATGGCTGCCCCGGGTGCGCGCCGGCGAGGCGATCGCGGCCTTTGCTCTCAGCGAGCCGGCGTCGGGCTCTGACGTCGCGAATATCGAGCTGGCCGCCGTGCCCTACGGCGACGGGTACGTGCTGAACGGCGAAAAGACCTGGATCTCCAACGGCGGCATCGCCGATTTCTATGTGTTGTTCGCGCGCACCGGCGAGGGACCCGGGGCGAAAGGCCTGTCGGCCTTCATCGTCGAGCCCACCATGCCCGGCTTCGCCGTTGCGGAACGCCTGGAGACGATTGCGCCGCATCCCCTGGCGCGGCTGGAACTGAAGGACTGTCAGGTTCCCGCCGCCAACCGGATCGGCGCGCCCGGCGAGGGGTTCAAGATTGCCATGCAGGTCCTCGATATCTTCCGGTCCACGGTCGGGGCCGCCGCGCTGGGGTTCGCCCGCCGGGCCTTCGACCTGGCCCTGGACCGGGCGGCCAAGCGCGAGCTGTTCGGCGCGCCCATGGCCGAACTGCAGCTGGTCCAGGGCATGCTGGCGGAGATGGCGGTCGACGTGGACGCCGCGGCGTTGTTGATATACCGCGCCGCCTGGACCAAGGACCGGGGCGCGGCCAGGGTCAGCCGGGAGGCCTCGATGGCGAAGCTCTTCGCCACCGACCGGGCACAGGCGGTGATCGACAAGGCGGTGCAGATTCACGGCGGCGACGGCGTGCGCGTGGGCAACCCGGTCGAGGCGCTGTATCGCGAGATCAGGTCGCTCAGGATCTATGAAGGCGCGTCGGAGGTGCAGAAGGTCATTGTCGCCCGCAGCGCGCTGGCCGCCGCTGCGGCCGCCGACGCCTGAAGCCGGGAGGAGAGTTTCCATGCTGGGACCCAGCGCGCATATCGACACCTTCACCCGGGACAATCTGCCGCCCGAAGAAGCCTGGCCGGAGCTCCTGCTGGACCGGCCGGAGTTCCAACAGCCCGAGCAACTGAACGCGGCCGTCGAACTGATCGACGCCATGGTTGGCAGGGGCCATGGTGTCAGGCCGGCGATTGTCAGCTGGAACGAAAGCCTCACCTATCGCGACCTGATGAAGGCATCAAACCGCATCGCCCATGTGCTGACGAACGAGATGGGCTTGGTGCCGGGCGCCCGGGTGTTGTTGCGCGGCGCCAACAACCCCCGCATGGTGGCCTGTTGGGCCGGCGTCTTGAAGGCGGGGTTGGTTGCGGTGGCCACCATGCCTTTGCTGCGCGCCGGCGAGTTGAAGGCCATTGTGGAGAAAGGCCAAGTCGAGGCGGCCTTGTGCGATCGGCGCTTGGCCGGCGAGATGGAGGCCTGCGCGGCCGACAGCGAAACCTTAAAGCGCATTGTCTATTTCGACGGCTCCGGCACGGAGAGGATGAACTGGAAGGGCTGATGGCCCGGGCATCGCCCCAGTTCGAGCCCGTCGCCACGGGCCGCGATGACGTTGCGCTGTTGGGCTTCACCTCCGGCACCACCGGCAATCCCAAGGCGACAATGCACTTCCACCGGGACATCCTGGCGATCTGCGACGGCTATGCCGGCCATGTGCTGCAGCCCCATCCGGAGGACATCTTCATCGGTTCGCCGCCCATCGCCTTCACCTTCGGGCTGGGCGGGCTGGTCACCTTTCCGCTGCGCTTCGGTGCATCGGGCCTGTTGCTGGAGGACGGCCGGCCGCCCAAACTGATCGAGGCGATCGACCGGTTTCGACCGACGGTGGTCTTTACTGCGCCCACCTCATACCGGGCCATCGCCGAGATGGTCCGGGCCGAGCTCAAACGCTGGGACCTCACCAGCCTGCGCCTTTGCGTCTCGGCTGGCGAGACGCTGCCGCCGGCGGTCTACGACCTGTGGATGGAGACCGTGGGCGCGCAGATCCTGGACGGCATCGGCTCGACGGAGATGCTGCACATCTTCATCTCCAACCATCCCGACACGGCCGAACCCGGCACCACCGGCACTCCCGTGCCGGGCTACCGGGCGAAGATCGTCGACGAGGCCATGAACGATGTTCCCGTCGGCGAACCCGGCTTCCTGGCGGTCAAGGGCCCCACGGGCTGCCGCTATCTCGCCGACGAGCGCCAGGCCCGCTACGTGCGCAATGGATGGAACGTTACCGGCGACGTGATGGCGATGGACGAAGACGGGCGCTTTTCCTTCGTGGCGCGGTCCGACGATATGATCGTCTCGTCCGGCTACAACATCTCCGGGCCCGAGGTGGAGAACGCGCTATTGTCCCACGCCGACGTGGTGGAATGTGCGGTGATCGGCGTCGCGGACGAGGCGCGGGGCGAGATCGTTCAGGCCCACGTGGTGCTGAAGGAAGGGGTCGACCGGGGCGAGGCGACGGTCACGGCACTGCAGGATTATGTCAAGGCAACCATCGCGCCCTACAAGTATCCGCGCAGCATCGTCTTCACCGACGCACTGCCGAAAACCCAGACCGGCAAGATCCAGCGTTTTCGCCTGCGCGAAGGCGGCTAGGCGGAGATCGGACCCATGGAAATGCTCAATCCAAAGTCCTGGAAGCCGGCCAAGGGCTATTCCAACGGCGTTGCGGCGGAAGGCAAACAAATCTTCGTCGCAGGCCAGATCGGCTGGGACGAGAACGGCCGGTTCCAGACCGACGATTTCGCCGCCCAGGCCGAACAGGCCATGCGCAACGTTGCCGCCGTCCTGGCCGAGGCCGGGGCGGAACCGCGCCACCTGGTGCGGCTGACCTGGTACGTGGTGGACAAGCGCGAGTATCTGGACAGGTTGGCAGAGCTGGGCGCCGCCTATCGCGCCGTCTTCGGCCGCCACTACCCGGCGATGACCCTTGTACAGGTGGCGGCGCTGGTCGAAGACCGCGCAAAGGTGGAGATCGAGGCGACGGCGGTTCTGCCATCGGGCGCAGCATGACAGCGACGCGCACACCGCGGAAACGCAAGCCGGCCGCTTCGATCGAAAAACGCGTCGTCGACACGGCGCTTGAGGAAGCGGAGCGCGTCGGCTGGTCCGAGGTCCAGCTCAGCAACGTCGGCGCGCGGCTCGGCATATCGCTGGCCGAAATCGAACATCACTTCCGCGACAAGGACGCCGTCGCGAACGTGCTGTTCGACCGGGCCTGGCAGGCGATGCTGCAGCCCGTGCCGGACGACTTCGCCGATTGGCGCGCGCAGGATCGCCTGTATTTCCTGCTGATGCGCTGGTTCGACGCGCTGGCGCCGCACCGTACGGTCGTGGCGGAGATGCTGCAGGACAAGCTTTACCCCTCCCACCCGCATCACTGGGTGCCGATGATCTTCAACTTGTCGCGCACAGTCCACTGGCTGCGCGACGCGGCCCTGCTGGATGCTGGCGGCCGGCGGCGCCAGGTCGAGGAGATCGGGCTCAGCGGCCTGTTCCTGGCCACGCTGTGGGTCTGGGTGCGCGACGACAGCGACGGTCAGGCCCGCACCCGCGAATACCTGGAACGCCGTCTGGCGCGTGCCGACCGGCTGATGGCGCGCCTGTTTCGGGGCGGCGACTGACAGGCTACTCGGTGGGGTAGGGCCCCTCGGCAAACCGTTCCGCGTGATAGCCCTTTGCGCCGATGGTTTGCGCAAGCCTGCTCTGCAACGTGTCGCCGGCCCGCAGGCGCTTGATGACGGTTCTGACGTCGAAAGCAGGCCGCCAGCCGAGTTCGGCGCGTGCGCGTGCGTTCACATGGACGCGGTCGATGCCGGGGAACATGTTCCAGCCGCGCGCGGCATACACCGCCTCGTAGTTAGGGACCCGTCGTTTGACCACTTTTGGAGCGTGACGGCGCAACTCGTCCAGGTCGCTTTCTTCGAACGGCGTCGTCGCGCTGATGATGTAACGCCCGAACCCGATCGACGCCGCGCGCTCCAGGGCCAGCAGATGCGCGTCGGTCGCATCGGCGATGTCGACGCGGCGGAACAGGAACTCGTTGGCTTTCACGTTGCCGTCGTCATAGCCCTCGCGCACGGCCTTGCTGTCGTCCTCCTCGGGGAAGAAACGCGACGTTCGCAAAACCACGACCGGCAGGCCATGCCTGTGGCTGAACAGCGCGCACAAGTCCTCCGCCGCGGCCTTTGTGACGCCATAGATGTTCCGTGGCACCGGCGTCACATCCTCGGTAATCCATGCCGCCGGCGCGTCCTCCGGTGGCTGCAAAGCGCGGCCGAAGACGCTGGTGGTGCTGGTGAAGACGAAGGCCTTCACGCCCACCGCAACCGCTTCTTCCAGCAGGTTGAGCGTGCCGGTGATGTTGGTGTCGATGAAGCCCTGCCGGCTGTGCGTGGCCACGTGCGGCTTGTGCAGGGTGGCGGCATGGATGACCGCGTCGACGCCCGCCATGGCCGACGTGACGACGGTGCGGTCGGCGACCGAACCCACATGGGCGGTAAAGGGCGAGGGCAGGATATCCAGGCCGGCGACCTGGCGTTGCGATTGCCGGAGGGTCCGGACGAGGGCTTCGCCCAGGTGCCCCGAACTGCCGGTGACCAGGATCGTCATGGCCTGCGTTTAGCACAGTCGGGGAGCCGTAACACCCTCACCCCAACCCCTCTCCCCCGGGGAGAGAGGCCTTTTTTCCCTTCTCCCCGCGGGGAGAAGGTGGCCCGAAGGGCCGGATGAGGGGGTTCGGGTCTAGCGGCCCGGGCTTGCCTCCCAGTCCAGACGGATGTCGTGCGTAAACCGTTTGTCTTTTGGTAGGGTCGGCGCCGTCGCCTCGTCGATCTCCGCATGCACGTTCCTGGGCGGCGATACCGTGGCATCGCGGCCGAAGATGAACGTCTGTTCCCTGACGATCTCCCGGTAGGCCTTGTTCAAGGCCAGCGCCCGTTCCGGGCTGGGCGTGATCAGCTCGTAGACGGACTTGCCGCGCACCAGGTCGGCCCGGACCTGGCCGTTCTCGTCGAACCAGCGTTCCAGCATTTCGGTGTTGGAGCGGAACTCGTCGCCGCCGCCGGCGCGGCGCATATAGGTGAGGATCTCGCCGTCGCGTTCGCCCTTGGTCGGGGCGTCCGCCATCCCGCGGTAGTCGATGTAACCCCAGCCGTCGGCGCCCCGCAGCTTGCGCGGGAAGGCCCAGGTCTGGTCGATGTTGGCGCCGGCGGTCGCATGACAGCCGCGGCAGAAGAACTGTTCCTCGTCGGTCTGCGGCCGCAAGGCGCCGCCCGCGTCCTCGATGAAGGCGAGCAGGGTCCAGCCGAACCCGCTGTCCATGCCCCGTCCGCCCAGATCGACATAGCGTGGCAGGTTCTCGTCCATCTTCTCCTGGTGCTCGTTGCCGTAGCGCGACCGGATCGCCGGGATGGTCAGGAACCGCGTCTTGACCATGTAGCGCAGCTCTTTCATGCGTCGGGGCACGGTGATCGCGCCGTCCGGCGTCACGCCGACGTAACGCACGGAATGCAGGAACTCGGTGCCTTGCGGGTACAGCATCCGGGTCAGCGGCAGGTTCGCCGCCGCACCGACAAAGGTCTCGCGCCTGACGATCCGGTCGGTCTCGGCAAGCCTGCCGTCGCCGTCAAGATCGGTCCCGACGGCGGTTTCGTCGATGGTCGGGACCGAGACGGTGTCCAGGTTCTGAAAGGCGATCTCCAGCAGACCCAGATTGGCCATGTAGACGTCCCGGCTGGCGGCGCCGTCGGCCCGGGTGCGGAAGGGCTGCGGCAGACGGATCAGGACATCGTCGGTCGAGCCGTTCGTTGGCCAGAAGGTCGATGGCTGGGGTTTGTAATTGAACGCCACCCAGCCCGAGCCGTCGCGGGCAAGGCCTTCTTCGTCGAAGGCAGCCGCGCCGTCTTCATAGCCGTCCAGGTCGGGGATCCAGCCCTTGAAGCCCTGCCGTTTCAGGGCCGGGGCCAGCGCGCTGTAGTTGTCCTGGCCCACATAGTCCAGGATCTCGGCGTCGGAAACCGCGGCAACCGCCTTGGACCGGTCGACGAACAGGTTGCGGTGATGGTTGGTCAGCGCGGCTTCGGAAAACTCGTAGGCCGCCTGCAGCGAGCCGTCCTGCATGAAGTTCGGGCGGGTCGGATCGGCGTTGTTCTGATGGCAGACATAGCAGGGGTTATAGCGGCCCTCGATCCGGGTGTAGCACTGCGGCGGCACCGGCGCCTCGGGATTGTAGATCCGGCCCGCAGCCGCGAGATCCAGCGAGGACGGGCGCGCCTGCATCAGTTGCGCGGTGTCCATGTCCTTCAGGGTGGACACGCCGCCGGCGAGCGCGCCCGCGCAGGCGAGCGCGGAAAACACCGCCAGACTGCTGATTGGGAACTTCATGCCGGCCCTCCCTGGTGGGATGACGGTCTTGCGGACGGATCAGGGGTGCGGGCGTCGGCCCGCACCCCATGCTCCGTTGTCCGGCCGTACCGCGTCAGCTTGCCATGCCGGACCGTTTCCAGATCCACAGGGCGTTGTTTTCGTGCGCCCCGGTGTCCTCGCCGATCAGAAGATCGCCGTTGTCCAGGATCAGCAGGTTGTCCGGGTTGGCGACCTGGCCCAGCGGGCAGGCGTTGGGCTGGTTGTTCTTGTCATAGGCGCCGCCGGCTACGACCGGAACCATCTTGGAGACGTTGAAGTTGGCATCCAGCTTCATCTCGTAGACGACGCCGCACTTGTTCTCGGCCAACTGGATGTCGCCCTTGTTGTCGGACATGGTTTTGCTCACTTCCGACATGGCCATGTACATGTACGGGATCTTGCCGCTGGCGGCTCCGTTTAGATTGATGTTCACGCCTTCCATCTTGCGGAACTCGCCCGTGGCGCCCTTGGCGACAGCGGCCTTGCGGCTCTCCAGGAACGCGGCCCGACTGTCCTTGGCTTCGCCCGCGGCCCAGGCCACAACATCCCTGTCGCTGATGTAGTTGGACTGGCCTTCGACATAGTCGGCCGGCGTGATGCCGCCATATTGGCGGATCCAGCCATGGATCTCCTCGTTGGTGCCGTGCGCCAGCTCGATCCAGCTGATCATCAGATCGGTTTCCGCGGCCGACGATCCGGGCGCCCCCATCTGCGTGATTTTCGCCGCATACAGCGTGCCCGACGACAGGCCGCCGGCAACGTCCGCCACGAACTTGTAGAACACCACCCCGGTGCCGTCGTCCGACAGGTAGGCCGTCTTGCGGTCCGGCATCACCACGGTGTTTTCGTGGCTGTACCGGCCCATGCCGAAATGTTTCACCGGCGTCGGCGTGCCGGCCGGATCGGCGATCTCGACGATGAAGCCGTAGTCGTAGGGATTGGGGTAGTCGCCCAGGTAGGAGGCCAAGTCTTCCACGCCGCCGATATACTTGTAGCTCTTGTTGTTCCAGTCGGCGGTGTCGTCGAAATAGAGCTCCTCGGAGGTAAGCGGCGTGTTCCACGGCGACAGCGTGCCGAAGCAGTTCACCCAGGTTCCCTTGACGGCGGAGAAGTCGATCATCATCGCGTCGTCCGGGTGCGGGGTCCAGGTGCCGTCGCCGCCGCGGGTCAGCTTGACGCGCGACATGCCGCCCGGGCGGTCTTCCCAGTTGGTGAAAAGGTAGCCTTCGTTGCTGCCGGTCGGCACATGGGCGTTGAAGTCGGGGTCGTTGGAGATCTTGATCTCGCCGCCGGCGCCCGCGATCGATCCCATCTTGCCGCCGAACGAACCTTCCTGGAACAGGATCTGGTAGGTGCCCAGGGTAGACCGCACCATCTGCTTGTCCGCATCGCTGGTGGGGACCGGGCTTTCGCTGGCGCTGTAGTCGGCATTGGCAATCACGCCCACGGTCGCCTTGGCGTACTTGCCGGGAATGTCGTCAGACGGATGCTGGACGTTGAAGAACAGGTCGTCGCCGACCAGAAACATGCCGGTGATCTCGCCGCCCACGGGCACCGTCGCGACACGCGTCAGATCGTCTCCGGCAAAGGCCGCGGATGTCAGGACGCTGGCAGCCAGCAAAGCGGTGGCAAATCGTCTCATCGATACTCTCCTCCATGTTCATCGCTGTCGCCCAATATCAGCAACGGCTCGGCCTGTCCTTGATGTCGGTAAAGACCGTGCACGACGAATGTGTGACACCGCAGGCGATCGGCTTTTCCGGGCGACCGCGTCCTCAATTTGTCGTTTTCGGGGTGCGACCCTCGATGTGTCACGGTCGGGAATGCGACCGTTTCGCGTGCAGGCGATGCAGGTGCATGCCGGCAACAGTTCGCCAGGCGCGGGCTGACGGTGGTTTAGACCGGAACCCCCTCATCCGGCCCTTCGGGCCACCTTCTCCCCGCCGGGGAGAAGGGAACGAAAAGTCCCTCGCCCCAAGGGGGAGAGGGGTTGGGGTGAGGGGATTCGGCTCTACGCAGGCGTCACTCCGGCGCCATGCCCTTTTTGGCCAGCTCGTCGATCGCCTTCTGGCTTTTCTTGAGATGCTCTAGCCCCATCCCGCGCAGCACGTGCGTCGCCTTGGTGAACTGGATGTTCTCGTAGCCGACGATCTCGATCCGGTTGCCCCAGGGATCGAGGAAATCCAGGAACGGGCCGGGCAGGATCTCGACGCCCATCTCGTTCAGCGTGCGCTTGACGGCCTCCTTGTCGTCGACCACCAGGCCAAGGTGGCGTGCGTCGTCCGGGGCCTGGCGCCGGCCCTTGGCGAAATTGATGAACTGGTCGCCCAGATAGATGAAGGCAGCGGTTTCGCTTTTCGACGTCACCTGGAATTCCACCAAGCGGCCGTAGAAGTCCAGGGCCGCGTCAATGTCGCCCACTTCCAGCGCCACGTGATTGAACCCCAGGGCGCGCGCCTTCCTGGCTTCGGTCATCGCTTTCTCCTTGTTTCGCACCGTCTCCAGGTCATATCGGCGCTTCGGATCGAAAGTGCAATGACGGGCCGTCGCGGCAATAATGGGATATGAAAGCTGGCATGACGGACAAACGCGCAGGTTCCGGGCGATTTACTGATGGCGCCGCATTCATCGACGGGGAATTCGTCGCCGTCGGCGAGGCGCGCATCCCGATCCTGGACTGGGGTTTTCTGCGGTCGGATGCGACCTACGACGTCGTGCATGTGTGGGAGGGGCGGTTCTTTCGCCTCGACGACCACATCGACAGGTTCCAGCGCGGCGTCCGGCGCCTCCAAATGACCTGCCCCCACGACGGCGAGGCGCTGCGCGCAATCCTCAACCGATGCGTGGCGCTGGCCGGCCTGGAGCGGGCCTATGTGGAAATGATCTGCACCCGCGGAACGCCGCGGCCCGGATCGCGAGACCCACGCGAGTGTGTCAATGCCTTCTACGCTTTCGCCATCCCGTTCGTCTCGATCGCAACGCCGGAGCAATTGGAGCGCGGCCTGCACCTTGTCGTCAGCGAGACCCAGCGGATCCAGCCCGAGGCGGTGGACCCGACAGTCAAGAACTATCACTGGCTGGATCTGACCGCTGGCCTGCTGGAGGCCTACGACCGTGGCGGGGAGACCGGCGTCCTGGTTGACGGCGCCGGCAACCTGGTGGAAGGGCCCGGCTTCAATATCTTCGCCGTGTTCGGCCAGACAATCGTCACGCCCCGGCGCGGCGCGCTGGAGGGCATCACGCGGCGCACCGTTGTCGGACTGGCGCGCGCATGCGGGCTGCGGGTGGACCTCTGTCCTCTGCCGGCGGTCCAGGCCCGGGCGGCCAACGAGATCTTTATCACCAGCACCGCCGGCGGGATTATGCCTGTCACGCGCATAGACGGCGAAAGCGTCGGCGCCGGCATTCCGGGCCCTGTTTTCGGTCGGTTGCACGATGCGTATTGGGCGGCCCACACCGACCCCCGGTACGCGACGCCCGTTCACTACGGCGTCGCCGAGATCGAGGAAGAAGCCTAGCCGGGCCTAGAAAATGTGTTTGCGGTAGAACATCGCCTCGCAGGTGCAGTGGTCCGTGCGCTCGGAACATTTGAACTCGTTGCGGTCGCAGCGTTCCTTCCAGAACGAGTCCAGCTTCACCCACAGGTCGAAGCCCAGCTTTTCCATCCACCGGTCGACGTTCGCGACCTTCGGTCCCCGCTTGAATGTCACGATCAGCTTGTCCGCGCCCAGCCCGATCAGGGTGTCGTGCGCCGCGCGCATCAGTTTGGTGCCGACGCCCTTGCCCTGGAAGTCCGGGTCCGTGATGACGGTCTGGATCACGCCCAGCACGCCCTTGGCATCGGCGTCCTGCAGTTCCTCTGGGATGTCGACCAGCCGGTTGTCCACATAGGTCTTCAGTTCGCCGGCGGCCAGCAGGCGTCCGCGCACGAAACCCAGGACCTGGTCCTCGTTTTCGACCGCTAGCAGCAGGACGCCGCCGGTCTTGCGTTTGATCAGCGACGGGTTCTCGAAGAAACCCGCGTCCAAGACGCGGTCTGCGAGTCGGATGACGGCCTGCTGGCGGTCTGGTGCATATTCTTCGATATGCATTCAATTCCCCTTCCCAGGGAGCGACCATAACCCATTCTATGTGACGGTGGCCGATCCTCCAACTGTAGCTTCTCCCAGCCCCGCTATCGGGCCATGGCCTGGTCGGCTACCATCCGCGCGGGCAACCACCTCGAACGGAAGTTTGAATGGACGAAGCGGTCAGGATCATCCAGGTCGGGTTGGGCCCCTGGGGGCGCAACTGGGCCAAGAACGTGGTGCCCGAGGTTGCGGGCGTTGAGGCGGTCGCCTGGGTCGACCCGTCGCCGAACGCGCGGTCGCAGGCGATTGCCGAACTGTCCATACCCACCGACCGCTGTTTCGCAACGCTGGAGGAAGCCGCGGCCGCCGTTCCGGCCGAAGGCGTCCTTGGGACTGTGGCGCTGGCCGCCCATGCGGAAGTCGCCGATGCCTGCATCGCGCTGGGCAAGCACCTGCTGATCGAAAAGCCGTTCACACCCACCGCGGCGGCCCAGGCCGGCCTGGTTTTGAATGTCAGCCAGAACTACCGCTTCTATCCCGCGGTGACCAAGGCGATGGCGCTGGTCGGCGCGGGGGACCTCGGTCCGCTTCTGACGGCGGACATCGCGTTCCATTAATACGCGCCCGACATCGGTTACCGCTACTACGCGCTGCCGGACCCGCTGTTGGGCGACATGTTCATCCACCTGTTCGACCTGATCCGCCTGGTCCTGGGCCAGGAGCCGGCGGAGGTCGCCTGCTGGATCTGGAACCCGCCCGACAGTCCATTCACCTTCGACCCCTCCGGCGTTGTTCTGATCAAACTCGGCGGCGACGCGTTCGTCACCCTGCGCGGCTCCTGGCTCAGCCGCGAGCCGCGGACGGCATGGGCCGGCAGTTGGCGCATCCAGTGCGGCGGCGTCATCGGATTCACGTCCCGCTCTTCCGGCGACACTTCGTTGGATGCGGACATCGTCAGCCTCCGTCCAATGGGCGAGGAGGAGGGCAACGTGCCGCTGGAGCCCATGCGTTTCTACGGACGCTACGGCACGCTGGACGCCTTCGCCCGTGCGGTGCGCGGCGAGGTGTTGTCGCCGCAGGTCTCGACCGCCGAAGACAACGTGAAGAGCCTGGCACTGATGGAGGCGGCGATCCGCTCCGCCGCGGCGGGTGGTGAGGTGATGCGGCTGTCCGATTGAGCCGGTTGACGCGATTTCCGTGCCGGCGTGAAGGCAAACCGGTTGCAGCCAGACGCTTCGAGACGGCGGCTTCGCCGCCTCCTCAGGGTGAGGTGGTTAATTGCGTCGGAGCTTCAGGACTCCCCTCATGCTGAGGAGCCCGCCGCTTGGCGGGTCGTCACGAAGCATGTGGCTGCCAGCGAACGCGACCGTGACCCAAGGGGCGGCTTCCATTCGGTTTTGAAACGGAATTGCGGCAATGGCTGGGGGTCAGCAGTCTTGCCCACGTCAAACCGGCCCGCGCCGCCTGACGTTCCGGGCCGCGCTTGACAGCCAACCGGCGGCGGCACCAGACTCCCTGAATTACAATAAAACCGGGTCGCCGGCTGCGCACCTTCCTGCCTGTCGGGCGGTCCCGTCTAGGGAGGAGTTACATGGGCAAGATCCGTAAGCCGGCCTTGGCGCTGGCCGCCGCACTGGCGTTGGCCGTCCCCGTTTGGTCCGCCGGTGCTGCTGAGACCATCCGCATCGCCTTCATCGACCCGTTGTCCGGTCCTTTTGCCACAACCGGAGAATCCGGCCTCAGGTCGTTCCAGTACGCGGTCGAGGAGCTGGTCAACAAGAAGGGGGGCGTCCTGGGCGGGCGCAAGTTCGAGATCGTGCCCATGGACAACAAGATCAGCCCCAAGAAGAGCCTGATCCAGTTGAAGCGCGCGATCAGCGAGGGCATCCAGTTCATCGCCCAGGGCAACAGCTCCGGCGTCGCGAACGCACTGACCGACGCGATCGCGAAACACAATCGGCGCAACCCCGAGGCCCGCGTCCTGTTCCTGAACTACTCGGCGGTGGACCCGGCCCTGACCAACGACAAGTGCAATTTCTGGCACTTCCGGTTCGACGCAAACGCCGACATCAAGATGGATGCCTTGACCGACGTGATCGCCAAGGATCAGTCGATCAAGAAGATCTATATCATCGGCCAGGACTATTCCTTCGGGAAGGCGGTGGCTGCGGCCGCGGTCCGGTTTATCGGCGAAAAACGCCCGGACGTCGAGATCGTCGGCAACGAGCTGCATCCCATCGGCAAGGTCAAGGACTTCACGCCTTATGCCACCAAGATCAAGGCCTCCGGCGCCGATGCCGTCATCACCGGAAATTGGGGCGCGGACATGGTGGGCCTGGGCAAGTCGATCATCGACGCCGGCGTCGACTCGCCGATCTACACCTATTACGCTGCCTATGATGGCATCACCGCGACTTTCGGAGAAAAGGGCGTGGGCGTAATCCGGCTGGTTCACGAAGGGAAGGTCAATCCGCCGACGGCCGACTTCAAGGCCTTCAACACGGGATTCAAGGCGGCTTACCCGGAGAAAGACCTGAACCAGGCGCGTATCATCAACGTGATCCAGATGCTGGCCATGGCGATCGAGAAGGCGGGATCGACCGACCCCGTCGCGGTTGCCAAGGCGCTGGAGGGCATGGAACTGGAATCCATACAAGGCAGCCGACTCTACATGCGGCCCAGCGATCATCAGATGATCCAGGACGTGCACATCTCGGTGCACAGCCGCGACGGCGTCACCATCGACGGGGACAATTCCGGTTTCGGGTTGGTGACCGAATCCACGGTGAAAATGGCGGGCGCGGACAGCGCCACCACCTGTCAGATGGACCGCCCGGAAGGGTGAGGCAATGGCGCGTCACGTGGGTCCGGGGCGGATAGGCCGTCCCGGCCCCGTGATACCGGTGCAGGGATCAATGGCCGCGGGGGCGGAGCCGGCCGGTGCTTGAGTTGGTGACCTTTTCCCTGTTGAACGGGCTGGTGACGGGCCTGCTGTTGTTCATGCTGTCCAGCGGCCTGACCCTGATCTTCTCGATGATGGGCGTGCTCAACTTCGCCCATGCCAGCTTCTACATGCTGGGCGCCTATTTCGCCTACACGATCAGCGGCTATATGGGATTCTGGACCGGGCTGATCGTGGCGCCGGTCCTGGTCGGAGTCGTCGGCGCGCTGGTGCAGCGTTACGGCCTCAGATACGTGCACCGCTGGGGCCATGTGGCCGAGCTGGTCTTCACCTTCGGCCTGGCCTTCCTGATCGAGGAGATCGTCCAGTTCGTCTGGGGCCGGGCCACCAAGGCCTACCACGAACCCGAAATTCTGCAGTTCCCGCTCTTCACCCTGTTCGGCCAGGACTTTCCCGCCTACAAGGCCTTCATGATCCTGGTCTCCGTCGGGATCTTTGTCGCCCTTTTGACCGTGCTGACCCGGATCCGGGTTGGGCTGATCATCCAGGCCGCCATCACCCATCCCGCCACCGTCGCCAACCTGGGCCATAACGTCCCGCTGGTCTTCATGGCCGTTTTCGGCGTCGGCGCGGGCCTGGCGGGGCTGGCCGGCGTGATCGCCGGGCCGGCGCTGGGCACTTTTCCGGGCATGGCCTTCGTGTTGGGCAGTATCGTCTTCGTGGTGATCGTGGTCGGCGGGCTGGGCTCGCTGGGCGGTGCGCTGGTCGCTTCGCTGTTGATCGGCTGGCTGCAGACTTTCGCGATCGCCATCAACGTCTCGGTCAGCGACCTGACAGATCTTCTTGGCATCGGATTCGATGCCGAGCATGCGCTGCGCGATCTCTGGTCGCTGACCCTGCCCCAGGTGGCGCCGATCCTGCCCTACCTGCTCTTGATCCTGATCCTGATCTTCCGGCCGACCGGCCTGATGGGGCGGCGCGAGACATGAGCGAGGCGAGCCTGGGACGCTTGAATGTCCGCGGCGCTACGGCGACGTGGCGCTACGGCGTATTGGTAGCCGCCGCGCTCGTTCTTGCGGTGCTGCCGCAGATTTTTTCCTCGCCGGTCGCGGTCACGATCCTCAACCAGATGGGGATCTCGATCGTCTTCGCGCTCAGCTACAACATGCTGCTGGGTCAGGGCGGCATGCTGCCCTTCGGCCATGCGGTCTATTTCGGGCTGGGCGGTTTTCTGGCGGTCCATGTGATGAATTCCGTGGAGTTTGACGGCTGGCCGATCCCCCTGCCGCTGCTGCCCTTCATCGGCGGGCTGTTCGGGCTGTTGTTCGGCATATTTATCGGCAGCTTTTCCACCCGCCGGGCCGGCACGGTGTTCGCGATGATCTCGCTGGGCGTGGGCGAGCTGGTCGCGGCCTGCTCCATCATCTTCGTCGCCTTCTTCGGCGGCGAGGAAGGCGTCAGCGGCGACCGCACCATGGGCCCGCCGGTGTTCGGGGTCGAGTTCCTGCGCGACCTGGAGGTCTATTACCTGACGGCCGTTGTCGTCTTCGTCGCCGCGGTCCTGATGTACCTGTATTCCCGCACGCCGGCCGGCCGCATGGCGAACGCCGTGCGCGACAACCAGGAACGCGCCGAGTTCGTCGGCTACAGCCAGCGCACGGTCCGGTTCATCTCGTTCTGCGCGGCGGGGTTCTTCGCCGGTATCGCCGGCGGCCTGTTCGCGATCAACCACGAGATCCTGACCGAGGAGAACCTCAACCTCTCCACCTCGGGCTGGGTGCTGCTGATGGCCTATATTGGCGGAGTCGGCTATTTCATCGGCCCCATCGTCGGCGCCGTGCTGCTGACCCTGCTGCAGACCGTGCTCAGCAACCACACGGAGATCTGGCTGCTCTATGTGGGCATCCTGTTCGTGCTGACGGTGATGTACATGCCGACGGGCATCACCGGGCTGATCATGATGCACGGGCCGGCCTGGCGGGCCGGGCGCCTCGGCGCGCTGGCCGCGCCCTATGCGAAGCTCGCCGTCACGCTGGCCCTGTTCCAGGTCGGCGCGGTTTCGCTGTTGGAGATGGTGCACCACCTGAACGCCGGCTTCTTCGGCGCATCGGTGACCAATCTGTTCGGGGTCACGGTCGACTATCACACCGTGCTGCCCTGGATCGTCGCCGCGGCGATGACGGTGATCGGCGGCGCCGGGACCTGGAAGCTGGCGCCCGGCCTGCGCGAGGCCTGGCAACGCGCCAACGACTTCTCGCGCCCGGAGGCGGGGCAGTGACCGCAGCGCTGGGCCTGGACGGGGTGCGCAAAAGTTTCGGCGTGACCGAGATCATCCGCGGCGTCGACCTGGAGGTGGCGGCCGGCGAACGCCATGCCCTGATCGGACCGAACGGCGCCGGCAAATCCACCCTGTTCAACCTGATCAGCGGCAAATACGCGCGGACCGCCGGCCGCATCAGCCTCAACGGCAAGGACATCTCCGGGCTGGAGCCCTATGCGATCAACCGCCTGGGCCTCAGCCGCAGCTTCCAGATCACCAACATCTTTCCGCGCCTCAGCGTGTTCGAGAATCTGCGCTGCGCCCTGTTGTGGTCGATGGGCTACCGTTATTCCTTCTGGCACCTGGTCGACCGCCAGGCCGGCCTCAACGAGCGCGTGCGCGAGGTGCTGGAGGATATCGGCCTGGCAGACCGCATGCACCTGCCGGCGGGCGTGCTGACCTATGCCGAGCAGCGCACCCTGGAGATCGGCATCACCATCGCGTCGGGCGCCGACGTGATCCTGCTGGACGAACCGACCGCGGGCATGAGCGCGTCGGAAACCAGGCAGGTCGTCGCCCTGATCCGCCGCATCAGCGAAGGCCGCACGCTGTTGATGGTGGAACACGACATGGGCGTGGTGTTCGACCTGGCCGACCGGATCTCGGTCCTGGTCTATGGCCGGATCATCGCCAGCGACACGCCGGCCGCGGTGCGCGCCGACCCGGCGGTGCAAGAGGCCTATCTGGGGGCGGAGGCGCACTGAGATGCTGCAGGTCCGCGACCTTCACGCCTATTACGGCAAAAGCCATATCCTGCAGGGCGTCGCGCTGGAAGTGGGCGACGGCGAGATCGTCAGCCTGTAGGGCCGTAACGGCGTCGGCCGCTCGACCACCTGCAAGGCGGTGATGGGCGAGGTCAGGCCGGTCGGGTCGATCCGGTTCCGAGAGATCGAGCTCGCCGGTCGCAAGCCGCACGAAATCGCGCGAGCCGGCATCGGCTACGTGCCGGAGAACCGCGACGTCTTTCCGACCCTGACCGTGCGCCAGAACCTGGTGCTGGGCCAGAAAAGCGCCAACGGCGGTGGCCGCTGGTCGATGGAGGACATGTTCGCGATCTTCCCCAATCTCAAGGAACGCGCCGATGTGCCCGGCGGCGCGTTGTCGGGCGGCGAACAGCAGATGCTGACCATCTGCCGCACCCTGATGGGCGACCCGGATCTGATCATGATTGACGAGCCGACCGAGGGCCTGTCGCCGCAGATGGTCGAACGCGTCGCCGACCTTTTGGAACGCATCGCCGCGCGCGGGGTGGCGATCCTGCTGGTCGAACAGAAGCTCACGATCGCCTTGCGCATCGCGCGCCGGGTCTATGTTATGGGCCACGGCCGCATCGTCTTCGAAGGCACCCCCGACGCGCTCCGCGCCGACGAAGCCGTGCGCCGGGAATGGCTGGAGGTTTGATTGCGTTTTTCCCCCTCACCCCAACCCCTCTCCCCACTGGGGCGAGGGGCTCGTCCTTCCCTTCTCCCCAGGGGGGAGAAGGTGGCCCGAAGGGCCGGATGAGGGGGACCAGCAGACAAAGGAATCCAAATGACCGCAGTTGAAACTCGCATCGTGGACGGCGTCGCGGTTCTCGTCATGAACAACCCGCCGGTGAACGGCCTGGGCGCGGATCTTCGGGCGGGGCTTGCGGACGGGGTGGAGAAGGCCCTCGCCGATCCCGCCGTGTCAGCGCTTGTCCTGATCGGGGCGGGCCGCATGTTCAGCGCCGGCGCAGACATCCGCGAGTTCGGCCGGCCGCCGGCCGAAGGCGTGCCGCACCTGCCGGAACTGATCGACCGGATCGAAGCCGCCGGCAAGCCGGTGGTTGCCGCCATCCACGGGGTTGCCGCCGGCGGCGGCCTGGAACTGGCGCTGGGGTGTCATATGCGCGTGGCCGATGCCGGCGCCCGGGTCGGCCTGCCCGAGGTCACCCTGGGCATCATCCCCGGCGCCGGCGGCACCCAGCGCCTGCCGCGGTTGACCGGCGTGGCCGAGGCGCTGGACCTGATCGTCTCTGGCAAGCTGATTCCGGCGGCGAAGGCCATAGCGCTGGGCATCATTGACGAGGTTGGCGAGGGCGATCTCGAAGTCGCCGCCGTCGCCGCGGCCCGCGCCGCGGGCGAAGCCGGCACGCTGCGCCGGACCTGCGACCTGGACGACAAGCTGGTCGAGGCGCGCGACACGCCCGCCCTGTACGACGAATTCCGCGCCAAGATCGCCCGGCGCGCCCGAGGCATGCGCGCGCCCTATGCGGCCATCGACTGCGTCCAGGCCGCCGTCGACCGGCCCTTCGTAGAAGGACAGGAGTGGGAACGGTCCACCTTCCGCGGCCTGGTCGACGGCGACGAGGCCCGTGCCATGCGCCATGCCTTCTTCGCCGAACGCGAGGTGCGCAAGATCCCCGACGTCCCCGCCGACACGCCGGTGAAGACGATCGAACAGGCCGCCGTGATCGGCTGCGGCACCATGGGCGGCGGCATCGCCATGAACTTCGCCAATGCCGGCATTCCGGTCACGGTGGTGGAGACCGGCGACGAGGCGCTGGAGAAAGGGCTGGAAACCGTGCGCCGCAACTATACCGCCACCGTCGCGAAAGGGCGCCTCGGCCAGGACCAGATGGACGCGCGGCTGGCCGCGATCACCGGCGCCACGGATTTCGAGGCGATCGCCGAGGCGGACATTGTCATCGAGGCGGTGTTCGAGGAGATGGACCTGAAGCAGGAGGTCTTCCAGAAGCTCGATGAGGTCTGCAAGCCCGGCGCAATCCTGGCCTCCAACACCTCGATGCTGGACATCAACAAGATCGCCGCGGTCACGTCCCGGCCCGAGGCGGTGATTGGCACCCATTTCTTCAGCCCCGCCAACGTGATGAAGCTGATGGAAAATGTCCGCGGCGACGCCAGTTCGCACGAGACCATCGCCACGGTGATGGACCTGTCGGCGAAACTGGGCAAGGTCGGCGTCCTGGTCGGCGTCTGCGACGGTTTCGTCGGCAACCGCATGCTGGGCCCCTATACCCGCGAGGCGAAGTTCCTGCTGGAGGAGGGCGCCTGGCCCCAGGATGTCGACAAGGCGCTCTACGATTTCGGTTTTCCCATGGGTCCATTCGCCATGCTGGATTTGGCCGGCAACGACGTCGGCTGGCGCATCCGCAAGCGCCAGCGCGCCGAGAAACCCAGCAACCTGCGTTACTCGCACTTCGCCGATCGGATCTGCGAGCGCGGCCGCTTCGGCCAGAAGACGAACGCCGGCTGGTACCGTTACGAGCCGGGCCGCCGCACGCCGATCCCCGACCCGGAGGTGGAGGAGATCATCGTCCAGGCCTCGAAGGAACAGGGCATCGCCCGCCGCGACTTCACGGCCGAAGAGATCGTCGAACGCTGTCTCTATCCGCTGATCAACGAGGGCGCGCGGATCCTGGAGGAAGGCATCGCCATCCGCTCCAGCGACGTCGACGTGGTCTGGATGAACGGCTACGGCTTCCCCCGCTATCGCGGCGGCCCGATGTTCTATGCCGACACCGTTGGCGTGGACCGCGTTTATGAGCGCATGGCGGCCTTCCACGCCGAGCATGGGGGGCTGATGAAGCCCGCGGCGCTGCTGGAACGGCTCGCGAAGGAGGGGGGCAAGTTTGGTGATCTTTGAGAAGGTGCAAACGACGAGCAGTTGGCAGCCACGCCCTTCGTGACGCGCCCTCACGGGCGCTCCTTGTATAAACGCGATCCGATAGAATCCGGATATTCCGTAGGGAATGGCCCGACCCCGATGGCCATTCGGGGTCGGGCCGCCGGTTG
>Ga0209783_1000141_pt1 | contig 24227 bp, 24 predicted proteins | sample WorMetfiPIANOSA1_FD_187395 | JGI IMG/M metagenome (GOLD analysis project Ga0209783, IMG submission 187395) | Marine gutless worms symbiont microbial communities from Max Planck institute for Marine Microbiology, Germany - Olavius filocauda... | ecosystem: Host-associated > Annelida > Digestive... | reverse complement strand
CCCCCCCCCCCCACCCGGCCCGCGGCTCGCGCCGCGGTCCACCCTCTCCCCGCCTGGGAGAGGGTGGACCATCACCGCAACACCGCGCCGTCACGAACTTTCATCCTGAGCCCTGTCGACGGACATCTGGCTGCAACCGCTTCGGCGGTTCGACCTAAACCGATCCCGCTCTAGCGCAGCGCGGCGACAGGCGCGGCCTCAGACCCGCCAGTTCCGCAGGGCCACGACGGCCGCGGCGATCTCGGCCGTGGCGCCGGCATAGGAGAACCGGATATCGGTATGGCCGCGGCGCGGATCGAAATCGACGCCCGCGGTCAGCGCCACACCGGTTTCGTCCAGAATGCGCCGGCTGAAATCCATCGAATCGTTCGTCAGGTCGCGTACATCTGCATAGACGTAGAAGGCGCCGTCGGACGGCGCCAAACGCGTAAAGCCAACCGTGGGCAGCTGGGCAAGCAGAAGATCCCGGTTTTGCCGGTAGCGGGCGACGTTGGCCTGCAATTCGGGGTGGCAGTCTAATGCCGCCACCGCCGCAACCTGGCTCAGCGACGGCGCCGAGATGAACAGGTTCTGCGCCAGGCGCTCCACCGGGCGCACAAGGTCCTCGGGCAGCACCATCCACCCGATGCGCCAGCCGGTCATGGAGAAGTATTTCGAGAAGCTGTTCACGACGATGGCCTGGCCGGTGAAGCTCAAGGCCGTGTCGGCGGGGCGCTCATAGGTGATGCCGTGGTAGATCTCGTCGGAGATCAGGCGGATCCCGGCGTCGTCGCAGTATCCGCACAGCGTCTCCAGTGCCGCACGGTCCAGCATGGTTCCCGTGGGGTTGGACGGGCTGGCGACGATCAGTCCGTCGATCGGCCCCTGGGCGTCGACCGTCTTGTCCAACAGTGCAGGAGTCGGTTGAAAACGATCCTCGACGTCCGTTTCGACAACCACGACCTCGCAGCCCAGCGCCTGCAAGATCGCCCGATAGCAGGGATAGCCGGGAGTCACCAGACCGATCCGGTCGCCGGCATCGAAGGCACTCAGGAAGGACAGCACAAACCCGGCGGACGACCCCGTTGTGACGGCAATGCGGTCGGGGTCGACGGCGCAGCCATAAGCGTCGCGATAATGCCCGGCGATCGCCTGGCGCAGTTCGGGGATGCCCAGCGCATCGGTGTAACCGAGCTTGCCGGCGCGAAGCGCCGCCTCGGCCGCCTTCAGCACCCCCTCGGGCGCGCCGGTCCCCGGCTGTCCGACCTCCATGTGAAAACAGGCCTCGCCCCGGCGATCGCGCTCGAAGGCACGCCGCATGACTTCCATCACCCGGAACGGCGCGATCTCGGCCCGCGACGCAACTTTCAGTGCCATGCCCTCTCCCTCGGCGGTTCCGGCTCAGTCGGCTTGGACCGCCATCCCGTAACCGCGACGGTCCCCCGATGCGGAACAGACGACCGGGATATCTGCCTCGGACGGCGGCAGGTCCGATGGGCAATGGATCACATTCACCTGTCCGAACCGCGGCGCCGTCGAGACGGCATATCCCAGCGCGCTCAGCGCAGCCTCCGCCTCGGCTCCGATAGCCTCCTCGACCACCACCTGGTCCGGCATGCTGCCATGATGAACGCGCGGCGCGTCGACGGCGTCGCGCGCGGGCTCGCCGGCCAGCAATGTCCGGGCCGCGACGTTGGCGACCGCGGTAGGCGCAGCGACGCCGCCCGATCCCGCGATGGCAAAATGGAAGTGGAAGTTTCCGGGACGGACCACCATGACCGGCCCCAGCGGCAGCGGATTGCGCGACCCGCCGTCCGGCGCCGCCGCTAACACGATGCCCGTGTTGGGCACGACACGCCCGGTCCCGAAAAGGTTGTACATGGTCAGCGTGCATGCCACCGCGCCGCCCCTACGATCGACGACGACAAAACTGGCAGCGGCCGGGTTCTCGCGGATCCGCACGGGTGGCGGGTTCAAGGCCGCGGACGCGATCGCCCGGTTGGGGTCGAAACCCTGCATCAGGTCCGCGAGGATCTCCTCGTCCAGCAGGTTCTCCAGCGGATCGACGGCGGTAAAGTCGTCTTTCAGCCAGCCCGCGCGGCCGGCATAGGCGCGCTGTCCCACCGCGGCAAGCAGATGCAGCCTTTCGGCCTGGTCCGCTTCGACATAGCGGTCGTCTTCCCGCAGCATACCGATCATTTGCCCGGCCAGAATGCCGCCCGCGGCCGGCAACGGCGCCACATGCAACTCGTAGGGGACGAAGTTCCGTTCGTACGGCTGGATAAACGTCGCCCGCCACTGGGGCAGCCAGTCGCGCAGGTCGGTCACCGTCAGCGTCCCGCCCGCCGCGGCCACGCCGTCGACAATCTTCTTGGCGATCGGGCCGTTATACATCACGCCCGCCCCGTTGATCCGAAGCTGGCCCAACAGTGTTGCCAGATCCAGTTGACGGTATCGCTCGTTCTCGCCGATCGGCGCACCGCCACCACCGCGCCCGAACACCCGCCTGGCCTCCGGGTCCACGAACAGCAGCTTGGCCGCCCGGTTCAAGTCCTTCGAGAATGCGCGCGGCAGCCGGTGGCCGAACCGCGCCAGGTCCTCCGCCGGTCGCAGCAGGGCGCGCCAGTCCAGCTCGCCGTAACGTGCATGCATGGCGACCATCCCGCGCGTCAGGGCCGGGATCGAGCTGGGCCGGTCGGCCCGGGGGTTGTCCGGCGTTCCGGCCACGGGGATGAAGTCCAGCGCCTCGGTCGAACCGGTCGCCGGGTCGTGCACCAGGCAGACGCCGCCACTGCCCAGGCTGGCCCTGGACGGGAGCGTCACGGCAAGGGTGAAGGCAACCGACACCGCCGCGTCGGCCGCAGTCCCGCCGGAGGACAGAATGTCCCGGCCGACCAGCACGGCATTGGGTTCGTCGGCGGCAACGGCCCCGAAAAAGCCCTCGACGAAGCCGACCGAGCCGAACCCGATTCCCTCCTCCTCGCCGCCGCAGGACGACAATGCCAGCGCCGCGCATGCGACCAGAGCACTCAGGGCAGGACGATTGCGCAGGCGGGGTCCGCCCCCTACACTGCCGGGTCTATAAGGGGCCAGGAATCGAACGTGCATGTGGACCAGGAATCGAACGTGCATGTGGAAACGTAGTCTGATCTCGTGGACGGCGGTCTGCGTCTTCTGCCTTGCGACGCTCGCCGCACGGCCGGGACTGGCGCAGGGTGTCTCGCTAATCCGCGACACCGAGATCGAAAATACCATTCGCGTGTACACCGCGCCACTGTTCAACGTCGCCGGCCTGGACGCGTCATTCGTTCGCATTCACCTGGTTCAGGACAAACGCCTCAACGCCTTCGCAGCGGGCGGTCAACGGATCTTCGTAAACACGGGCCTGTTGACGCGGGCCGACGGTCCCGGGCAGGTGATCGGCGTGCTGGCCCATGAAACCGGCCACATCACCGGCGGCCATCTGGCGCGGATGCAGGACGCCATCCGCAATGCCCAGGCGACCTCGATCGCAGCCCTGATCCTGGCCGTCCCGGCGGCCATCCTGTCCGGCGATCCCGGCGCGGCGGCCGCGGCGAACGCGGCCGGCCGGTCGATGGCCATGCGCAACTTCCTGGCCTACACGCGCACGATGGAGCGGTCGGCCGACCAGGCGGCGGTAGAGTTCCTCAACGACGCCCAAATTTCATCCCAGGGCCTGCTGGATTTCCTGGAGATCCTGGAAAAGAACTCGCGCCTCTATGCCAGCAACCTGGACCCCTATCTGCAGCCCCATCCGCTGACCGAAGACCGGATCATCTTCATGCGCGAACAGGTCGCGCTGTCGCCCTACACCGCGGTGCCGATCCCCGATCAGCTTGTCGACATGCACGAGCGTATGCGCGCAAAGCTGATCGGCTATCTGGACGCGATGCCGCAGGTGCTGGCGCGCTATCCGGAGAACGACAACTCGATCTACTCCCGCTACGCCCGCTCGATCGCGAACATGCGGATCAGCCAGACCGAAAAGGCCCTTCAGCTCGTCGACAGCATGCTGCAGGACTATCCCGACGACCCCTTTTTCTGGGAATTGCGCGGCGACATCCTGAAAGACGCCGGCCGGCTGGAGGGAGCAATCGCGGCGCACCAGAAGGCGGTCGAAATCCTGCCCTGGGCCGCCCTGATCCGGGTGGCCCTGGCGCAGTCGCAGCTTGCGCTCAACGACGAAAGGCTGCTGCCCGCAGCGACCGAGAACCTGGAGCAGGCCCTGCGCTACGAGCCCTGGCAGGCCTATGCCTGGCGGCACCTGGGCATCGCATATGGCAGGGCCGGCGACCACGGCAACGCCTCCCTGGCGCTGGCGGAAGAGGCTTCGCGGCGCGGCAACCTCAAGGCGGCCATTCAACAGGCCAGCCGCGTCATGGACCGGCTGCCCAGCGGCTCGGCGGGCTGGATGCAGGCACAGGACATCAAGCTGCTGGCCGAGCACATTCAGAAGCAAAGGGAACAGCGCTGAGCGGCCCGGCGCCCCGTCCCGCCCCGCGCCGGTTCCTTGGAAATCCGCCGTTCATAAGGCTGTGATTGCCGCGGTCCCCGCCCTGCCGGGGCTTGTCTCCGGCAGGCCCGGCGGCGATAGTACGGCCCTCCCCATGGCAAAGGAAAGCACCCTATGACGTTCACCCGAAAATGGCCGCTGGCCGCCCTTGTCGGGCTGACGCTGGCCGTCGGTTCACCGTCGGTCAAGGCCGATACATTCGACGACGCGGCGCGCGACGAGATCCGCGAGATCGTCAGGGAGTATTTGCTGGAAAATCCGGACGTGGTGCTGGAAGCCTTGCGGGAAATCGAACGCAGGACGGCGACGGAGCAGGATAAGGAACGGCGCAACGCAATGGCCGCGCTGCGGTCGCAGATCTTCTCCGACCCGATGACGCCCGTTTCCGGCAACCTGGAGGGCGACGTCACCGTTGTCGAGTTCTTCGACTACCAGTGCGGTTATTGCAAACGGATGTTCCCGGCAATGATGAGCGTGATGGAAAACGACCCGAACGTTCGCATCGTCTGGAAGGAATTGCCGATCCTGGGCGAGGTCTCGCGGTTTGCGGCCGAAGCGGCGATGGCGGCGGCCAAGCAGGACAAGTACCTGGAATTCCATACCGCCGTCATGGGACACCGCGGCCGGCTGAGTGAAGAGGTGGTTTTGCGGCGCGCCCAGTCGGTGGGGATCGACGTCGAGCAATTGCAGGCCGACATGAAGTCGGACGAGATCAAGGCCTATCTGGACGGCAACCTGGAACTGGCCCGGTCGCTGAACATCAGCGGCACGCCGGCGATGATCATCGGCGACAAGCTGGTGCCCGGCGCGATCTCCAACGAGCAGATCGTGTCCATCATCGAAGAGGTGCGCGCCGGGGGGTGAGCGCCGGTTCGGACCGGTTCAATAAAGCCGTCAGTCCAATGCCTGAGGGCGTTTACTATCCGGCCGCTTCGGCCGCCGCCAATGCCTCCGGTAGCACGGCCTCCAGCAAGTCGAGATCGGCTTCCCGCCCGGCGCTGATCCGGATGCAGCGGTTGAGCGGGGCGACGCCCGGCATCCGAACGAACACGTCCCGGGCGATCAGCTCTTCCAGAACGCGGGTGGCGTAGGCGCCGTCGCGGCCGCAATCCACCGCCACGAAATTTGTCGCCGACGGCAGCGTGGAAAGGCCGTTGTCGGCCGCGATCTCTGCAATCCGTGAACGCGCCTCGGACACGCGGTCGATGACCGACCGCAGGTAATCGTCGTCTCCCAGCGCCGCCAGCGCGCCGGCCTGGGCGATCCGGTTGACGCCGAAATGGTTGCGGATCTTGTCGAAACTCTTGATCAGCTCGGCTTCGCCAATCGCATAGCCGATGCGGCAGCCAGCCATCCCGTACGCTTTCGAGAAGGTCCGGAAGCGAAGCACCCGGGGATCGGAAACGTCGAGCGGCGGCGCCGTGCCGTCGGGCGCGAAGTCGATATAGGCCTCGTCCAGGCACAGGACCGCCCCATCCGGCACCGCTTCGATCAAACGCTGGACGGCGGCGGCGTCCCACCATGTCCCCATCGGATTGTCCGGATTGGCCAGATAGATCAGGCGGGCGTCCTCCCGGGTGGCCAGCGCCAGAAGCGTATCCGGATCCTCGCGGTCGTCCCGGACGGCACCGTCACGATGCGGCCGCCGCACCCGGCAACCTGGAAATTGAACGTCGGATAGGCGCCCTGGGAGGTGGCGACCGCCGTGCCCGGTTCGACGAAGAGACGCGCGGTGTAGCCGAACAGACCGTCGATGCCTTCGCCCACCACGACGTTGTCGGGTTCGATCCCGTGATGCCGCGCCAGGGCATGCTTCAGATCGTGGTTTTCCGGGTCGCCGTACATCCATGCCTGCGCAGCCGCCGCCTGCATCGCGGCAACGGCCCGCGGCGACGGTCCGAAGACGTTTTCATTGGCGCCGATGCGCGCGCGGAACGGCCGGCCGCGCGCCCGTTCCTGCGCCTCGGGCCCAACGAACGGGACGGTCGAGGGAAGCTCCCTGACGATGGGGGTGAAGGGGTATGCGCACATGGGCGAGCCGGCCTATTCGGCGTCCGGTTGTTTCTCCGGCACGGCATCGGCGAAGGCCGGCAGGGCCAGGCAGGCCGCGTTGATCCGGGCGATGGTCGGATAGGGGCGCATGTCGCACTTGAACCGGACCGCGTTGTAGACCTGCGGGACCAGGACCACGTCGGCCAGGCTCACCTGGTCGCCATGGCAATAGACGCCGGTGTGCGGGCTGTCGGCAAGCAGCGCCTCCAACGCGGCAAAGCCGGTGTTGACCCAATGCAGGTACCAGGTGTCCCGCTGCGCCTCGCTGAGACCCAGCGGCCCGGTCAGATACTGCAGCACGCGGAGATTGTCGATCGGGTGGATGTCGCAGGCCGAGACCATTGCAAGCTGGCGGATCCGGGCCCGCCCCTTGGGGTCGGCCGGAAGCAGCGGCGGATTGGGGTGGGTCTCGTCCAGATACTCCACGATCGCCAGCGACTGGCTAAGCACCAGGTCGCCGTCGACCAGTGTCGGCACAAGCTGCTGGGGATTGAGCCGGGTGTAGTCCTCACCCTGATGCTCCTTCAGCCGCAGGCGGTAGTGCGCCTCCTCGACCTGAAGCTCCTTGAGATTGATGGCAATCCGGACCCGGTAGGCGGCCGAAGAGCGGAAGTAGCCGTAGAGTTTCATGATCCCTCAACGCTCCGTTCGGGCCGGCCCGCTGCCGGACGCGGCCACACCACGGGGAACCAGTCCTCCGGCAGCGGGTCGCCATCCTGCAGCGATAGCCCCATCTCGGGGTACGGCGGCGACGGACGGCCCGGCCGGTTGGCCCAACGGGCGTCGTCGCCAAAGAACCGCCAGGCGATGGCGCGGCGGCGCCCTTTCGAGGCATTGACCGGCGCATCGTGCAGGGTCAGGAAGCGGAACGCGACCGCATCGCCGGGGCTGAGATCCCAGGCCGCGATGTCGTGATTCTGCGAGCCGCCGTCGATATCCGGCACCGTCTCGAACCCCGGACCTTTGTAGTCGTAGTCGCCGCCATCCAGGAACCGGCGCGGGTAATACAGCTTGCCCCAGCGGTGGCTGCCGCGCAGGAAGCGGAGGCAGACCTGCCGGGGCACCGGATCCAGCGGCACCCAGAAGGAGATCACCTGGCTGCCGCCAATGACGTAATAGGGCTGGTCATGGTGCCAGGGCGTCGCCTCGCCCGTGCCCGGTTCCTTGACCAGCACGTGCTCGTGAAACAACTGGACCCGTTCGCTGCCCATCAGGCGCGCGGCCATGCTGGCCAGGTTCGACCGGAAGGCAAATTCGCGGTATCCGGAGATGCGGCTCCAGTTGCAGTAATCGCCGAAATAACGCCCGGTCCGCCCAGCATCGGTATAGTTGTTGGCCATCGGCCCGGGCGCGTCCATGTTCTGCCGGACCGCGTCGGACAGACGCCTGATCCACGTGGGCGCGACGACGCCGCGCAAAACGGTCGCCCCGTGCTGCCGGTAGTCGTCGATTTCCGAACGGCGGATCTGTCTCATCGCCCTGCCCTCCCGAACAGGTCACCCAATTTGCCCGGCCCCGTCACAGGTTGCGGATCGCCACCGGTTCGTCAATGCCCGGAGGCGCGAAGCCGAACACCTGGCCGTAGAACGAGAGCTCGGCCTCCAGCGCCCGTTTGATATTCTCCGCCTGCCGGAAGCCGTGGCCTTCGCCTTCGAAAAGGACATAGGCGACCGGCAGCCCCTTGGCGTCGAGCGCCGAGACCATGTCGTCGGCCTGGTTGGGCGGCACCACCTTGTCCTCGCTGCCCTGCAGGAAGATCACCGGGCAATTCAGGCGATTGATCGCATGGATGGGCGAACGGTCCCGGTAGACCGCGCGGGCTTCGGGCCACGGCCCGACCAGCCGGTCGAGATAACGGCTTTCGAACTTGTGGGTATCGCGGGCAAGCGCCTCCAGGTCGCCCACGCCGTAGTGGCTGGCGCCGGAACGGAAGGTTTCCGTAAATGTCAGGGCACACAGCGTCGTGTAACCGCCTGCGCTGCCGCCGGTGACGATCAGGCGGTCGCGGTCGACCAGGCCCCGATCTGCCAGGTACAGCGCACCGGCTGCGCAGTCCTCGACGTCGGCGATACCCCAGAGCCCGTCCAAGGCCCGGCGAAAGTCCCGCCCAAAACCCGAGCTGCCGCGATAATTCACATCCAGAACCGCGAAACCGCGGCTGGTCCAGTACTGGATCTTCAGGTTGAAAGACCGTTCCGTCTGGCCGGTCGGGCCGCCATGACTCTTGACGATCAGGGGGGGAAGCTCACCGGCATCGCCTTGATGGCCGGCATTGGCGGGCAGGTAGAAATAGCCGTACGCGGTCGCGCCGTCGGCGCTGGAAAAAGAGACCTTCTCGCCGACGGAAATGTAGCCGTCGGGGATGTCGACCTTCGCGGCGCGGCGGACGACCCGCACCTTGCCGGTCGCGGGGTCCAGACAGCGCAGTTCCTCCGGCCGGTGCGGATTGCCGGCCAGATAGCACACGGCATTCTCGCCGCCGGCGATCTGGGAGAAAGCGCAGGAGTCGGTTTCGATACCGTCCAGCCTGCCCGTCTCGGCGTCGAGGATCCCCAACTGCCACGCCCCTTCGACCGCATAAGCGCACAACAGCCGTGTCGGGCCGATGAAGGCGTAGGTGCGCATCCCGAAGATCCAGTAGGGTTGCCCGAACTCGGCCTCCATCGGACACAGCGCGGTATGCGCTTCGCCGTCAAGGCGGTACAGGTTCCAGAAGCCCGACCGATCGGACGCGAAGTGCAGGCGCCCGTCCGGCGCGAATTTGGGCTGGAACACGGCCTCGTCCGGGCCGCCGGCAATCACCGTGTCGGTATCCACCGTTCCGTCGCCGGCCAGGACGGCCAGCCGCAGCCGCGTGCCGTCCCAGGGCATGTTTGGATGGTCCCATTCGACCCAGGCCAGACGGGAGCCGTCCGGCGAAAGGCGCGGCGCGGTGTAGAAATCGGCGCCCTGCGCCAAAACCGAGACAGCCCCGGTTTCAAGGTCAATCGCAGCCAGCCTGTTCACCGGTTCCGAACCGCCGCCATGCACTTCCTGGACCGCGATCAGTCGTTGGCGCGGCGCGTCGACCAGGAGGTCGGCATAACGGCAGCCCTCGGTGTCGGTCAGTGCCGCCGCATCCCCCCCCCCCGGCCGCAGATGCATCACCTGCTGCGACAGGCCGTCCACGTAGTAAACGCCGTCCCCGGCGGCGACGTAAGACGCGCCGCCGTACTCATGAGCCCGGCTGCGCACATTGATCGGTTCCGGCGTCACTTCTTCGATCGAGCCGTCGGCCTGTCGGCGCATCAGGGCGGTGCGTCCGCCCTCTGCCGGGCGCAGTTCCGACCAGTAGACCACGTCGCCATCCAGGCTGACCTGACCGATGCCGACAACGCCGCTGGTGATCAGGCCGGCGGTTACCGGCGACGGCCACGCGCCATAGGGCGTTGTGGTCTTGGTCTGCGTCATCTGGCTCTCCCTGCTGGCGGCATCTTTACCTTGAGGGCGGCCGCAATCCAAGCGGGGATCGGCAGGGCCGTCTTCGCCCCCCATTGCCGTGTATCCCTGCGTGCGATAAACATCGCCTCTGAAGTTCCTGACGCGGGTCTGCGGAGCGGTCGGTGAAAGAACAACAAGAACCCGTCTTTGTGCTGAACGGGCCGAACCTGAATATGCTGGGTTTGCGCGAGCCCGAGATCTATGGCGACCTCACGTTGGCGGACATCGAGACCGTTTGCCGGGGCGAGGGCGACAGGCTTGGCCTGAGCGTCGACGTGCGCCAGTCCAACCATGAAGGCCAGCTTGTGGACTGGGTCCAGGAGGCCCGCGAGGCCGCATGCGGTGTGGTGCTTAACGCCGCCGCCTACAGCCATACCTCGGTTGCGCTGCTGGATGCGGTAAAGCTGCTGGAGCAGCCTGTCATCGAGGTTCATATCTCCAATATCTATGCGCGCGAGACGTTTCGGCACCATTCCTACATTTCCCAAGCGGCAGGCGGCGTGATCTGCGGCCTTGGCGTCAAGGGCTATATCTTTGCCCTGGAAGCCATCGCCAGCATGCGCCAGTAACAGCGGCAAAGCGAACAGGACGCCCGTGCCCACCAAGCCAGAATTCGATACCAAACTGGTCGCGCAGATCGCCGATCTGATGACCGAGAAAGGCCTTACCGAGGTCGAAATCAACGACGGGTCGCGCTCGATCCGCCTGGCCCGCGGCACCGTTGTCGCGCCGGCGCCTGCCATGCCGGCGCCCGCCAAGGCGGCGGAGGCCGAGGCCGCGGCGGAACCGGCGGAGCCCCATCCAGGCACGGTCAGCTCGCCGATGGTCGGCACGGCCTATCTGGCCCCGCAACCCGGCGCGGCCGATTTCATCAGGCCCGGCGACATGGTGACGGAGGGCCAGACCCTGCTGATCATCGAGGCAATGAAGGTGATGAACCCCATTCCCGCGCCGCGCGCGGGCCGGGTCAGCCGGATCCTCGTTTCCAACGAGCAGCCCGTCGAGTTCGGCGAGCCCCTGCTGATCCTGGAATAACCCGCCCGCGGCCGCCGGCAACCCATGTTCGAAAAAGTCCTCATCGCGAACCGCGGCGAAATCGCGCTCAGGATCCATCGCGCCTGCAAGGAGATGGGCATCGCCACCGTCGCGGTGCATTCCACCGCCGACGAGGACGCCATGCATGTGCGGCTGGCCGACGAGAGCGTCTGCATCGGCCCGCCCAGCCCGGCCCAGAGCTATCTGAACGTGCCGGCGATCCTGTCGGCCACCACGATCACTGGTGGCGACGGGCTGCATCCCGGCGTCGGATTCCTGTCGGAGAATGCCGGATTCGCGGAAATGGTCGAGGAGCACGGGATCTGCTTTATCGGACCGACCCCTGACCATATCCGGCTGATGGGCGACAAGGTCGCGGCAAAGCAAAAGGCGCGGGAACTCGGCATCCCCGTGGTCCCCGGCTCGCCCGGCGAGATCCACGACGATGCCGATGCCCTGGCGACCGCGAAGGATGCCGGCTTTCCGGTCCTGATCAAGGCCGCGGCCGGCGGCGGCGGCAGGGGCATGAAAGTCGCCAACAGCGCCGACGAGTTCATGGGGGCGCTGGCGCTGTGCCGTTCGGAGGCAATGGCCGCGTTCGGCGACGACGCCGTCTATTGGGAGAAATACCTGGGACAACCGCGCCATATCGAGATCCAGGTGCTGGGCGACGGGCGCGGCAAGATCCTGCATTTCGGCGAGCGCGACTGCTCGATCCAACGGCGCCACCAGAAGGTGATCGAAGAAGCGCCGTCACCGGCGCTGAACCCGGAAGTCCGCGCCGAGATCGGCGCAACCGTGGTGACGGCCCTGTCGGAAATCAGCTATCGCGGCGCCGGAACCGTCGAGTTTCTTTACGAAGACGGGGCCTTCTATTTCATTGAGATGAACACCCGGTTGCAGGTGGAGCACCCGATCACCGAGATGGTCTGCGGCGTCGACCTTGTCCGCGAGCAGATCCGGGTGGCGGCCGGGGCGCCCCTGGAGATCGCCCAGGAGGACATCGTCCTGACGGGCCATTCCATCGAATGCCGGATCACAGCCGAGGATCCGAAGACGTTTCGCCCGACGCCGGGCCGGATCACCGACTACCATGCCCCCGGCGGCCTGGGGGTGCGGGTCGATTCCGCGCTTTACTCGGGCTGCACCGTCCCGCCCTACTACGACAGCCTGGTTTCCAAGCTGATCGTCCAGGGCCGCAGCCGCAACGAGTGCCTGATGCGACTGCGCCGGGCCCTGGACGAATACGTGATCGGCGGGATCGAGACCACCATACCGCTGCACCGGGACATCATCATGCAACCGCAGTTCCTGGACGGCGACTACAACATCCATTGGCTCGAGAAATTGATGGGATTGCGCTAGACCCCGCTCTAACATGGCCGTGTTAGGCATTGAAAACGTTAACGAACAGGGCGCAATGGAACCGCTGTACCTAACCCCGGAGATGCTGCTCCGGGCCTACGCGATCGGCGTTTTTCCGATGGCCGAGGATCGGGACGACCCCGAGCTGTTTTGGATCGACCCACGCCCGCGCGGCATCATCCCGCTGGACACGTTCTACGTCCCGCGGCGGTTGCGCCGGACGATCAAGCAGGGCGTCTACGACGTGACGTTCGACCAGGCCTTCTGCGATGTGATGGAGGGCTGCGCCGAGGCCACGTCACGGCGTCCGCGAACCTGGATCAATGACAAGATCCTGACCCTCTATGCATCTTTGCATTACATGGGCAACGCCCATTCCGTCGAAGTGTGGCGGGACGGAGAGCTGGTCGGCGGTCTGTATGGCGTGTCTATGGGCGGCGCGTTCTTCGGCGAGAGCATGTTCAGCCGCCAGCGCGACGCCAGCAAGGTGGGACTGGTTCATCTGGTGACCCGCCTGGTCGCCGCCGAGTACACCTTGCTGGACAGCCAGTTCATCACCGGGCACCTGGAGCGTTTCGGCGCCATCGAGGTGCCGCGCACCGACTACCGGCTGTTGCTGGCGGATGCCTTGAAGGTGGGAACCGGCTTTCACAGCAATCCCGGCCAGAACCGGCTCGACACGGTGCTGGGCCGGCCAAGACCGCAACACCTGGAGGCCTGAGGCGCTGCAGAACCGGCGGCTGCCCGCAAGCTAGGGCGTGGTCCCCTGCACCGGGGCCGGAATGCAGTCCAGCACCCAGACGTCGTAGACCGGATGCTCCAGCGCGCTCAGCGCGGGACTGGACGCGAACATCCAGCCCCTGAACAGGGCGTTGCGCCGCTCGCCGGGTTTCATCTCGTAAATCTCCAGGTAGGCCGCCGATTCTGGCGGGCCCTCCGGCGGCGTCCGGTCGCAGCTGCGGGCGAAGATCTGCAATGCCCCGAACCGGACCGAGATCCCGATCGGGATCTCGAACGTGGAGACGCGGGCCGTCACCTTGTCCAGTCCCTGCATCACCACGGTCTCGCCGGGCAAAGCCGACGCGACGCCGGGACCGAAAACCATAAATAGGGCCAGAAGACCGAGCGCCACGGGCGGCCGGCGGACAATGCGATCCCGCACACGCACCATCGCCCCTGCCCTAGCGCGGCAGATCCGCGGAGACCCGCAGCCGCACATAGTCGGCCATCCAGATGCCGTCGGGACCTCGCAATACCGGCTCCAGCGCCGCTGCAAGCTCGCGCAACACCTCATCTCGATGGTCTGCCGGCACGGCGGACAGGAACGTCTCGGCAAATGTCTCCAGCCAGCCGGTGATGTCGCCGGGCAGCGGAGTAGGCCTTGGATGCAGGCCGATTTCCGCGACCCGGAAGCCGGCCGCTTCCAGCTTGCGACCATACTCTTCGGGGGTGGGGAAGTACCAGGGATTGACGGCCCTGGCATTCACGCCGCGCCGGCCCAGCACCCGTTCCAAGGCCGCGACGATGATTGCGACATTGCCGTGGCCGCCAAATTCAGCCACGAACCGCCCGCCGGGCCTCAAGGCGTCCTTGACGCCGGCGATCGCGGCGTCGGCATCCTTGACCCAGTGCAGAACGGCGTTGGAGAACACGGCGTCGAATTCCCCGGAGAACCCCAGCGCCGCCGCGTCCGTCACGCGGGCATCCACGCCACGGCGCCGCGCCGCCGCGACCTGTTCCGCACTGGCGTCCACGGCGATGACCTCGCAGCCCCGTTCGATCAGCGCCGCGGCGATGGTGCCTTCGCCGCACCCCAGGTCCAGAACGCGCTCGCCCGGCACCGGGGCGAGCATGTCCAGCACCGGCCCGGCCAGTTCGGAAACGAATGACGCGTTGCTGCAATACCGTTCAGGATCCCAACGCTGGGCGTCGGGCGCGCGACCTGTCACCAAGGAACCTATCAGCCGTCGGGCGTTTCGTCGGTCACAAGGAAGATCACCTTGCCCAGCAGCTCTTCCAGGGAGATCACATCCTTCGTGTTTCGGAGTTCGCCGCCGTTCACGACCATGTCGTCGGCATTGCCCGGGTCCAGCCTCAGGTACTTCCCGCCAAGCAGACCGCTGGAGGTGACCGAAACCTGCGTGTCTTCGGGCAACCTGATCTCGGGCCGCACGGTGAAGTCCACCACCGCCTGATACATTTCCTGGTCGATCTCCTGCGCCACCACGGACCCGACCTTGACGCCCCCGATTCGGACGTCGCTGCCGACGGTGAGGCCGTCGATGGAATTGAACCGCGCCGTCACCTCGTAGCCCATCACCGGCTTCAGGTCGCTGCTGGTATAGGCAAAGATCAGAAAAACGGCCGCCACAAGGAGCACCATTGCGCCCAGAACTGTTTCAATGACACTTCGACGCATCAGTTCGCCTCCTCCGTCGCACCGTCCGCCTTGGCCCTTTCGCGGGCCTGCATCCGCTTGGCCTCCGCGCCCAGGATCACCTTCTCAAGAAGTTCCTCGAAGACCACCGAGTCCTGGACGAACTCGAACTCGTCGCCGTCTTCCAGCATGTCCAAGGCGCCGCCCGGCGTGAGCTTGATGTACTTTTCGCCGAACACGCCGTCGCTGACGATCATGGCGACGGAGTCCTCGGGAATATCGATGTGCCCGTCGATCGCCATCGTCAGCAGGGCGACCTGCATTTCCGCTTCGTAGGTCTGGCCCACGACCTTGCCCACCGGGATCCCCACCAGCACGACCTTGCTGCCGATGGTCACGCCGTCGGTTGACACGAATCGACCGGCCAGCCGGTAGCTGTTGGCGGCCGTTGCCGTCGGGTCGTCGGCGTTGATGAAACCGGCGAACGCCAGAACCGCCACGACCACGGCGGCCCCCACCCAGGCGTGACTGGCATCGCGGGACAACCGTGCCATCAGTTCTTCGCCTGCGGCGCGGCGCCTGACGGGCGCCACGCTTCGTAGTCGCCGGTCGCCCTGTCGCGCTGTCCCTTTGCAAGCGTGTGGCCCGGCGGCCGATAGGCCTCGGGCGTCCCGGTCTTGTTGGGCAAGTGCTCTTTCTGCCAGGGCTGTCTTGTGCGGCTTTTCAGCGGCGGTTCGTCGACGGTGTAGTGCAGCCAGGCATTCCATTCCGCCGGCACGCTGCTGGCCTCGTCGTCGCCCTTGTAGATGACCCAACGGCGACGGCGCCCTGCGGCCGGCGTCTTCCGGTGCTGGTAATAGACGTTGCCGAGCGAATCTTCGCCGACGCGCTGGCCAGAGAATAGCGTGATCACCCGTGTGATGAGCGTTGTCATCCTGGTGTTTGTTCTCCCACCTTCGAGGAATGCCCGTATTCGCGGCGCGAATATGGCATCTGCCGAAATGCCCGTAAAGCCCCGCCCCGCAACCGCACCGCAGGCGTCTGGGTCGCCGGCGCAGGGACATTCGCCTGTTCGGCCCGCTGCGGCAAGGCGAACGCTTGTCCAGGCACGGAACGTACTCGCCGATTGAGAATTCTTTCAGGGACTGCATCAAGGTCCCCTTGCCTTCCCCCCAAGATGTTGTGTACTAATGCGCATCACATCGCAGATGTGGGGGTAAAGCCGCTCTGAGCGGCGCGGCGCCGGGCGTACATGCGGCGTCCTTTTTTCTCTCCGACCCTGCGTGGACATGGCCCCATCACCTGGACAAGGGAGCGTTTGAGGATGCAAGTAGTGCGACGGTTCACCAGGAAGGATGAGAGTCCCTACGCAAGAATCGAGTTCCGTCGCACCAACAGCGAGATCAGAGATCCCGACGGCAGCATCGTCTTCGAACTGAAGGATATCGAGGTTCCGGCCGGCTGGAGTCAGGTGGCGTCCGACGTGCTGGCGCAGAAGTACTTCCGCAAGGCAGGCGTGCCGCAGGCTCTCAGGCCGGTCGTGGAAGACGACGTGCCGGAATGGCTGTGGCGCCACGAGCCCGACCTGGAAAGACTGGCCGCGCTGCCGGAGGACGCGAAATCCGGTTCGGAGGCCAGTGCCGCCCAGGTTTTCGATCGTCTCGCCGGGACCTGGACCTATTGGGGCTGGAAAGGCGGCTATTTCGATTCGGAAGAGGACGCGCGCGCCTATTTCGACGAGATGCGGTACATGCTGGCGACCCAGATGGGCGCGCCGAACAGCCCGCAATGGTTCAACACCGGCCTGCACTGGGCCTACGGCATCGACGGCCCCAGCCAGGGGCACCACTTCGTCGACCACCGGACCGGCGCCGTGAAAGCCTCGCCGTCCGCCTACGAGCATCCCCAGCCGCACGCCTGCTTCATCCAGTCGGTCGACGACGACCTGGTCAACGAGAACGGCATCATGGACCTTTGGGTCCGCGAGGCGAGGCTGTTCAAGTACGGCTCGGGAACCGGCACCAACTTCTCCTCGCTCCGGTCGGAGAACGAGCCGCTGGCGGGCGGCGGCAAGTCCTCGGGCCTGATGTCCTTCCTGCGGATCGGCGACCGCGCAGCCGGGGCAATCAAGTCCGGCGGGACCACCCGGCGCGCCGCGAAGATGGTGGTCGTCGATGCGGACCACCCCGACATCGAGGCTTTCGTTTCCTGGAAGGTGCGCGAGGAGCAGAAGGTGGCGGCGCTGGTCACCGGTTCGAAGCTGCACAGCCAGCATCTAAACACGATCATAGCGGCGGTCCATGAGGGCGAGGGCGACGATGCGACGGATCCGGCGAAGAACGCCGGCCTGAAACAGGCCGTGCGTCATGCCCGGAAGTCCCAGATCCAGGAGAACTACATCCAACGGGCGATCCAGTTCGCCGCGCAGGGCTATACGGAGATCGCGTTTCCCAACTTCGACACCGACTGGGATTCGGAGGCCTATGGCACGGTGTCCGGCCAGAGCGCCAACAACACGATCCGGCTGACCAACAGCTTCATCGACTCGGTCGAGAACGACGGAGACTGGGACCTGATCCGCCGCACCGACGGCGCCGTGGCGCGGTCCATCAAGGCACGCGACCTGTGGGAGCAGGTCGCCGAGGCCGCCTGGGCCAGCGCCGACCCCGGCGTGCAGTTCGACACCACGATCAACGAGTGGCACACGTGTCCGCAGTCGGGGCGGATCAACGCGTCCAACCCCTGTTCGGAGTACATGTTCCTGGACGACACGGCCTGCAACCTGGCGTCGATGAACTTGCCGGCTTTCCGGGTGGACGACGGCTCATTCGATATCGACGGGTTCACCCACGCAACGCGGCTTTGGACGATCGCGTTGGAAATCTCCGTGCTGATGGCCCAGTTCCCGTCGCGGCAGATCGCGGAAGGGTCCTATCGGTACAGGACCCTGGGCCTTGGCTTCGCCAATATCGGCGGGCTGCTGATGGCCATGGGCCTGCCTTACGACAGCGCCGCCGGGCGCGCGACGTGCGGCGCGATCAGCGCCCTGATGACGGGAACGGCCTACGCGGCGTCGGCGGAAATGGCGGAGGAGTTGGGCCCCTTCCCCGGCTATGCGCAGAACGCCGAGGCGATGCTGCGGGTGATCGCCAACCATCGCCGGGCCGCGCACGGAGAAACCGACGCCTACGAGGGCCTGTCGATCAAACCGGTGCCTCTGGACCACGACTGCTGTCCGCAGCCGGCTTTGGCCCACGCGGCGGCCGCGGCCTGGGACCGGGCGCTGTCGCGCGGCGCCAAGCACGGCTACCGCAACGCCCAGACCTCGGTCATCGCGCCCACCGGCACGATCGGGCTGGTCATGGATTGCGACACCACCGGCATCGAGCCCGATTTCGCGCTGGTGAAGTTCAAGAAGCTGGCCGGCGGCGGGTATTTCAAGATCATCAACCGGACCGTTCCGGAAGCCTTGACCACGTTGGGCTACAGCGCCGCGGAAACCGACGACATCGTACGCTATGCCGTCGGACACGGGACCCTGGCCGGCGCGCCTGGCATCAACCACGACCGTCTCCGCGACAAGGGCTTCGACCAGACGGCGATCGAGAAAGCCGAAGCGGCACTGGCCAACGCGTTCGACATCAAGTTCGCCTTCAACAAGTGGACCCTGGGCGAACAGTTCTGCAAGGAAACCCTGGGCTTCGAGGACGCGCAGCTCGATTCGGTCAGCTTCGACATGCTGGCAGCCCTGGGCTTCGACAAGGACGCCGTCGAGGCTGCGAACACCTATTGCTGCGGCGCCATGACCCTGGAAGGCGCGCCGCATCTGAAGGACGACCATCTGGCCGTGTTCGACTGCGCCAGCCCATGCGGGCGCATCGGCACGCGCTATCTGTCCGCCGAGTCGCATATCCGAATGATGGCGGCGGCGCAGCCGTTCGTATCGGGCGCCATCTCGAAGACGATCAACATGCCCAACGCCGCCACCGTGGAGGACTGCAAGGAAGCCTACCTCCTGTCCTGGCAACTGGGCCTCAAGGCAAACGCGCTCTACCGGGACGGTTCGAAGCTGAGCCAGCCCCTGGCCGCGGCGCTGCTGGAGGACGACCAGGACGCGCTTGCAGAGGACATCGCCGACGCACCGGCGGCGGCGGCCTCGACGATCGTCGCCGAGCGGATCATCGAACGCGTCGTCGAGCGGAACGCAAGCCGCGCCCGCCTGCCGCATCGCCGCAAAGGCTATACCCAGAAGGCGATCGTCGGCGGCCACAAGGTCTATCTCAGGACCGGAGAGTACGAGGATGGACGGGTCGGCGAGATCTTCCTGGACATGCACAAGGAAGGCGCCGCCTTCAGGTCGGTGATGAACAATTTCGCGATTGCCGTCTCCATCGGCCTGCAATACGGCGTGCCGCTGGACGAGTTCGTCGACGCCTTCACCTTCACCCGTTTCGAGCCGTCCGGCATGGTGGAGGGCAACGACACCATCAAGATGGCGACGTCGATCCTGGACTACGTCTTCCGCGAACTGGGGATCAGCTATCTTGACCGCGACGATCTTGCCCATGTCCAGCCGGCGGAAACGCTGACGCCCGACACGGTCGGCGAAGGCGTCAAGGAAGGGACGCTGTCCGAACAGACAGCCGAAACCCTGGCGGCGATAAACCGGGTCACCAGCACCGGCTTCGTCAGGCGGTCGAACCTGATGGTCTATTCGGGCGGCGGCGAAGCCGACACCGCCGCGGCGACGGCGACCGCTGCGGCCGAATCGGTCGGCGCCGTGGAAACAGCCATCGTGACCGAAGCCGATGACCGATCGGAAACCCGGCTGGACCAGATCCGAACCGCCCGGGCGAAGGGCTACGAGGGCGATGCCTGCGGCGAGTGCGGCAACTTCACCCTGGTGCGCAACGGCACCTGCCTGAAATGCGTGACATGCGGGGCGACGACGGGGTGCTCCTGACGTCCGGCCACCGTTGCGGGGGATTCACCCTGGTGCGACGCGCCCCGTAACCGTGGGGCCGGAACCGCCGGCCCCACGGTTCGGGAGCGCCCGCCCCGCGCGCATTGCGAGCATTTCCCCACGATTTTCTCAGGCCACGGGCCTTTTGAAATTAACCTGCCCTGCCGCTAGACTCGGGTCATGAAACGGTCGTCGCTGCTGCTGGCCGTTCGCGGCCTTCATTATGCATTGGTCCAGATCGCGTCTCTGGTGCTGGGCGCTTTCTTCTGGTTCACCCTGATGACAATGGCCTGGCGCACCCTGCCGCCTGTCACGGGCGACGCCGATGCCAGCAGCGTGTTGGCGGCCGCGGCGCCGTACTTGGCGGCCGTGGCGGTTCATGCCGCGACCCTGTGGTATGTCGGCGGCACCGCGTATCTGGCACAGGCACGGACCGTTATCGCGGTGCTGGCGGGTTCTTTGCTGACTTACCTGGCGATGTCGCTGTTCCAGGCACAATACGCAATGCTCGGTGCGTACCTCGCGGCACCGCATCTCAAGGCGATCGGAACAACCGGTCTGTTCTTCGTTCCCGGCTGGGCCCTGGTTCAGTGGCTGCGTCCGGCGCCAAGCCGCGAACCGGCACGGGAAGCGATCAAGGTACCGATCACGATTGCCTGCTATCTTGGCGCCGCTGCCTGCGCGGTGTCGTTTGCGATATCGAACAACCCGGCAATCGCCGCCGCTGCGTTGGTATTGGTGCTTGGCCTTGCGTTCCTGGCGGTTCATTGGGTCTATCATGGGCGGCTCGGCTTGGGCGCGGACGCCTCCCGACCCAGGTTGCGCGGTTAGATTCTCGCCATCTCCCGGCGCGCCCGGTACATTGCGCCGCACACTCATCTCAAGCCGCCCGTCGCCAAGGGAGCGGGACTTCCGTTGACCGACCTGGACCTGTCACCGCACGCCGCCGGCAATACGGGCAGCGCCTTCGTCCATTCGTTCGATGGGCAACAACCGGGGCCGCACGCCATGATCGTTGCCCTGGTCCACGGCAACGAGACCTGCGGCGCGATTGCCCTGGACTATCTGCTGCGAAAGGCGATCAGGCCGTCGCGGGGCAAACTGACATTGCGCTTCGCAAACACCGATGCATTCGCACGATACGATCAGGACAACCCCGGCGCGGCACGGTTCGTCGATGAAGACATGAACCGCCTATGGGATGCCGCGACCCTTGACGGACCGGGCGACAGCATAGAGTTGCGCCGCGCCCGCGCCCTGGCGCCGGTCGTCGAAACCGCGGACTTTCTCTTGGACCTGCACTCGATGCAGTTTCGCGGCAGCCCCTTGATCCTGGCAGGCGCGCACCCGAAGGGCCGTGCGCTGGCCCGGCGGATTGGGCTGAAAGCCCCGGTCATCGTCGACCACGGACACAGCGCCGGCACGCGTCTACGCGATTTCGCAGGTTTCGCCGATGGGCGCGATCCGCGCACCGCATTGCTGGTGGAATGCGGGCAGCACCGAGACGGTGAAAGCGTGACCGTCGCGCTGTATTGCGCGCTTCGGTTCATCCAGGCAGCCGGCGTGGTGGCGGCAGAGGCGATCGCCCCCCACCTCGCCGCGCCACCCTCGCCCGAGGGCGCAGACCGGACGATCGAAGTGACCGACGTGATCACGTCGCAATCCGGCGCCTTCTCCTTCGCCGAGCCCCTCGGCGGCCTGACCGTCGTCAAACGGCGCGGAACGCTGATCGGCCATGACGGCGACCGGCCGATCCGCACGCCCTATGACGACTGCTACCTGATCCTGCCGGCCCGGTTTGCAGGATCCGGTCAGACAGCGGTGCGGCTGGGCCGTGTGATCGAATGACGGAACGTCCCGCTTCGTGGCAGTCGGTCACCTGGGCCAGACTGGGCAGCATGGGCCTGGCCCTGGTCGTGGGCACGGGCGGCGCGCTGTTGTTCACCTGGTTGACGGCCCCCTTGCCCTGGATGCTGGGATCCATGTGTCTGGTCACCGTGGGCGCGCTTCTGAAACTCCCGCTGAAATCGCCGCAACCCATCCGGGCGCCGTTCGCCATGGTGCTGGGCGTGATGCTGGGCAGTTCCTTCCATCCGGAGATCGTCGCCCTGGCCGGCCGCTGGCTGGCCAGCCTCGGGCTTTTGATCGGCTATATCGTCGTCACCGCCCTGGTGGTTTATCCCTATTTCCGCCGCATCGCCGGTTATGACGCGTTGACGTCCTATTTCTGCGCCATGCCGGGGGGCTTGAACGAGATGATCATGGTCGGCGCCCAGATGGGGGCGGATGAGCGACGCATCGCGTTGGCCCACGCGACCCGCGTGCTGCTGGTGGTGTTGGCGGTGCCACTATGGTTTCGGTTGTTCGAGGCCGTGGACATGGCGGACCGGACGCGTTTCGGCATCGGTCTTGTCGACAGCGCCCCAGCGGATCTGGCCATCCTGCTGGGCTGCGGGCTGATCGGCTGGCCGCTGGCAAAGCTGCTGCGTTTCCCAACGCCTGTGCTGTTGGGACCGATGGCGGTCAGCGCCCTGGTCCATGGCATCGGCCTGACCGCGGCGCCACCGCCACGGGAGATCGTCAATGTCGCGCAGCTGGTGCTGGGAACGGCCGTGGGCGCCCGTTTCATCGGGATCCCGACGACCCAGGTCCTGGGCGCCATCAAGATCGGGCTGGGCGCGGCCGTTCTGATGCTGGGCATCACCGCAGGGTTCGCGTTTGCGGTGCCGCAGCTGACGGGCTCACCGGTGGCCTCGGTGGTCTTGGCCTATTCGCCCGGCGGTCTTGCGGAAATGAGCCTGGTGGCGTTGGCGCTGGGCGTGGACGTGGCCTATGTCTCGGTACACCACATTTTCCGGATCACGGTCGTCATCATCGCGGCGCCGCTTGCGGTAAAGTGGCTGCCGGCGGCGCGCAAGCGGCGTCCGGACAATTGAGCGCAGAACTCCAGCCCGGCATCCACCGGTTGCCGATGGTGCGGCAAAGCGTTATTGAACGCCTCCCCCTTCAACCAGGCCAACGGCGCCCGTGAACCGACCAGCCGCACAACCGATCCTGAATGCCCCGACGCCAGTCACGTGGCTGGTCGGGCTGTGCGTCGGCCTGCACCTGGTGCGTTTCGTGTTGCCGGGCAATCTCGAAGCCCTGCTGGTTCTGGAAATGGCGTTCATTCCGGCACGCTTCGGCGTGCCCGGCCTGTGGCGAACGGACGTTCTGGGGACGGTGATCAGCCCGATCGCCTACACGTTCCTGCACGGCGGATGGCTGCACCTGCTGATCAACATGGCGATGCTGCTGGCCTTCGGGGCGGCCGTAGGACGGCGCATGAACACGGTACGGTTCCTGCTGTTGTATTTCCTGGGCGGCATCGCCGGCGCGGGTGCGACGCTGATTTTCGACCCGGGCGCGCGCATTCCCGTCCTGGGCGCATCGGCCGCGATCTCCGCTCTTGTCGGCGCGGTCGCGGCGATGGCCTTGAGTCCGCACCGAACCGCGCCGCGGCCGTTTCACGACCGCCGCACGGCGTGGAGCTTTGTCCTGATGTGGGTGGGTTTGAACCTGGTGTTCGGCCTGATCCCGGGCGAGGCGTTCGGCGTTTCGGGGCGGATCGCCTGGGAAGCGCATCTGGGCGGCTTCGTCGCGGGCATGATCCTGCTGCCGCTGCTGGAGCCGAGGCGACGGCCGCCCGGTTAGGGTATCGCTGTCCCTGGTCTTGGCTTGAAGGGACTTTCAAGCCAGACAAACTGTCCTGGCAGAAAGCGGCAAGGTGCCAAGCGACCTGCGCCAGGGCGATCCGCAACTATTTGCAATATAACGATTAACTCGATCCGACAAGGGGCGGTCATAGTGTCCATGCGAAACCTGCATGGGTAAAGCGGGCCGCGCGACACCACATCTCGTTCAGTGCCGATCCAGACGAGGCGCGCAGCAGGCCGGACGGTCGCGGCGCGCGGGCTTGGAGGTCGTTCAAACACAGTCAAGGGTGTTCGCCATGCCTGATGCGGTTTCTGACCGTTTCGGAGGGAAGGTTGTCGTCGTCCTGGACGCGACCGCGACGGACCACATGCAAATCGACTTCGACGTCGGATCGGCGGACCTGTTTCTGTTAGGCGGCGACCTGATTGCGCGGACAATCACCGACCGCATGATCTTCCTGGCCGGGTTCAGGGACGCGGTTGCTGAACGTCCGGCCATGCTGCTCTCAACCATCGGGGGGCCGACGATTTCGGGCAAGGGTCTGCTGGAGCGCGCAGTTCCGCTGAACAGCATAGCCGAGCTCTTCAGCCGGCCCCGTACTAGGGCGGAGTCAGCTTGAGTCGAACCACCGAGGCGGGTTGCAGCCACACGGTTCGAGACGCCGCGCCGGCGCGCGCCTCCTTGTATTAACCCACTGCGATAGAATCCGGATATTCCGTAGGGAATGGCCCGACCCCGATGGCCAT
>Ga0209783_1000140_pt1 | contig 24243 bp, 18 predicted proteins | sample WorMetfiPIANOSA1_FD_187395 | JGI IMG/M metagenome (GOLD analysis project Ga0209783, IMG submission 187395) | Marine gutless worms symbiont microbial communities from Max Planck institute for Marine Microbiology, Germany - Olavius filocauda... | ecosystem: Host-associated > Annelida > Digestive... | reverse complement strand
CCAGGCTGATAGCATCATCCTTGAACCCTTGGGTGAAACTCCGTCTGGTTTTTTGAGTACTCATTGGACACCTCGCTTTCTGATATTTCGTTCTTAGCAAAGTGTCCGTTTCTTTTAAACCACATCATTTGTCACTCTGAGCAGAGCGAAGAGTCTCCCTCCAGCCAAAAGGGCCTTTAAATTGTGGGGGATTCCTCGTCGCTACCGCTCCTCAGAATGACATTTCAAGACGCAGCGTTGGCTGTCATATGCAACTGAAAATTAGAACAACCCCTCAACCGCCTGATCTATATTCCGGACACCCAACAATTCCAACCCCGGCTTGCCATTCAGACGCTTCAAATTCGATTCGGGCAGCAGGCAGCGGGTGAATCCCATCTTTTTGGCCTCGGCCAACCTGGTTTCCACCTGGCCGATGGCCCGGACTTCACCGGTTAGCCCCACTTCGCCCAGGACGACGGTCCCGTCTGCAATGGGGCGGTCCAGGAAGCTGGACGCCACGGCACTGACGATACCCATGTCCACTGCAGGCTCGCTGACCTTGACGCCGCCGGCCACGTTCATAAACACATCGTGTCCCATCAACTGCATGCCCAGTTTCTTTTCCATCACGGCCACCAGAAGGGACACCCGGTTGCGGTCCAGGCCGAGAATTGTCCGGCGCAGATTGCCGAAACTGGTTGAACTGGCCAATGCCTGGAGTTCCACCAGGATGGGGCGGGTCCCCTCCATGCTGGACGTCACCACGGATCCCGGGGCACTGGCCGCCCGCTCGCTTAAAAACACTGCAGATGGGTTCAACACCTCGCCCAGTCCGGAATCGTTCATCTCGAACACCCCGATTTCATTGGTGGAACCAAAGCGATTTTTAACCGCCCGCAACACCCGGAACGCGTGGCCGCCGTCACCCTCGAAATAAAGAACGGTATCCACCATGTGTTCCAACATGCGGGACCGGCAATGGCGCCGTCCTTGGTGACATGTCCAACCAGAAAGATGGGAAGGCCGGTTTTTTTAGCGACCAGCATCAGCTGCACGGTGGATTCACGCACCTGGCTGACACTGCCCGGGGCCGACGTCAATTCCGCGTTGAACATGGTCTGGATGGAATCCACCACCAGGACATCGGGCTTGAGATTGGATATCATGTTGAGAATGGCATCGATATCGATTTCCGAAACCACCAAAAGATCAGGGGATACGGCTGCCAGGCGCTGACTCCGGATCCGGATCTGCTGGATGGACTCCTCGCCGGACACATAGAGAACCTTACGTCCGGCAACGGCAAACCCGTGCAGGGCCTGGAGCATCAGGGTGGACTTGCCGATGCCCGGATCGCCCCCGATCAAAACCAGGCTCCCCGGGACAAGTCCACCGCCCAGCGCCCGGTCAAATTCCGCAATACCGGTCTCCAGGCGAAATTCATCCTCAACGGCTACGCTGTCGATAGGCACCGGCTTGCTCGGGCTGGCCGGGCCGCTGCCCCCCTTCCCTTTGGCGGGTTTGCGCGCGACCACCTCTTCGACCAGGGAGTCCCACTCACTGCAATCCGGGCACTTTCCCATCCATTTGGGGCTCTGGTATCCACAGGACTGGCAGGTGAATATGGTTTTGGTGTTCTTTTTCAAGAAAGGCTCCCGTGGTTCTTGGACTTGATATATCTATTGATTTCTGGCATCAATTAGAAACTATTTTAAAAAAGTCTTTTGGCCCAATCTCAGCGTTGGTCGAAAAAATCAAATCCTCGAAATACCATAGTATTCCTCCGGTTTGACTTTTACGCCCGTCTTGATCTTGAACCAAAATCCAGTTTTAAAATAGTTTCTAAGTGGACATATCATTTCGTCAAGAATGTAGCAATGGCTCCCCCGAGGTCACCCGACAGGTATATGGGATGAGCCTATCAGATTGGAAGGAAGTTTATGTGTTTTCGGGCTTTGGGTTTTCTACTGGTTCCCCTGGTTTTTCTCTGTTTAACCATCACTCCGGAAATTGGGCGCTCAGCTGATCACAACGATCCCCATGCGCTTTTTTTCAAGGATGTCCAGGCGCGCCTGCTTAAAGAGGGTTTCGAGCAAAGCCGGATCGAGCATCTGTACGGCAAACCGGATGTCCGCTTCGATGCCGGAACCGTCTCCCTCTTTTTCGTACACAGTGAAGCCCGGGTCGATTACGAGCAGTTCACCACCTGGCGAGCCATCCGCAAGGCCCGTAAATACATCGAGGCCCACGAAAAGGAACTGCAACACGCAAAAGCAACATACCGGGTTGATCCGGAGGTCATAACGGCCATCATCCTGGTAGAAACCCAGTTGGGCACCTACATGGGCCGTAGCCGGGTATTCAACGTGCTATCCACCATGGCCGCCCTGAATGATCCGCAAGCCCGCGATGTGCTGTACAAGGAATTGCCCCCCCAAACGGCGCTACTCGCGGGCCAAGTTTGAAAAAAAGGCCGACTGGCGCACCAAATGGGCCTTTAAGGAGCTGGTGGCCTTCATCCATTACACGGCCCGTGAAGATCTGGACACCACCCGTATTAAAGGGTCCTATGCCGGGGCCATCGGCATTGCCCAGTTCATGCCCACCAACGCCTACAAAATGGCCAAAGACGGCAATGGCGACGGCCGCAAGAACCTTTACGAACATGCCGATGCCATTGCCAGCGTGGCCTATTACCTGAAGTACCACGGCTGGAAACCCGGCATCAGTGCAAAAAAACAGCACCGCATGATTCTGCACTACAACAACAGCGACGTCTATGCTAATACCGTGCTGAAAATTGCAAGGAAGCTGAAGTAGGCTGAATACGCTATAGCGGATTCAGCCGTGTTAAGTTTTATATGTTAAGTGTTAAGGCAACCCAAAACCAGAATAGCTTATGGATCTACAGACAGTTGCAATCGTATTAGCCATCGTGGCCCCTTTCTTTTTCGGGACGATCTGGGCTACCGTGAACGCGGCCCAGAAAGATTTCGGCACCTTGGGGAAAAAGGCCATGTGGCTTTTCATTGCCGCCGTCCCCTTCATCGGGTTTATCATCTACCTGATATTCGGGATACGGAAGGGGAAGATCCCGGCAGACTAAGATCCATTCAACTTGCTGGTTTTAATTGTGATAACCTGTTGACAAACAGGGAATGGTTATATATTTCAGATTGCACGTAAAAATGGTCCCATCGTCTAGCGGTTAGGACGCCGGCCTCTCACGCCGGTAACCGGGGTTCGATTCCCCGTGGGATCACCAAAATACAACAGGGTCTGCGTAAAACCGCAGGCCCTTTGTTATTTAGATAGGGTTTGGACGTCCCGCTTTTCAAGCGGGATAACCGGGGTTCGATTCCCCGTGGGATCACCAAAAAACCACAGGGTCTACGTAAAACCGCAGGCCCTGTGTTATTTGATAGGGTTTGGACGTCCCGCTTTCAGTCGGGATAACCGGGGTTCGATTCCCCGTGGGATCACCAAAAAACAACAGGGTCTGCGTAAAACCGCAGGCCCTTTGTTATTTGGATCGGGTTGGCGCTTATCGTCTATCTCAAACAGTTTGGGAATATCTCAACTTTTTCAGCCTAGCTTTTCTCCTGAGGTACTCATTGTTTCCTCACAAAATAGTTGCGCATCATTCCCATATCTTCATGTTCCAGATTGTGGCAATGGTAAAGGAATAGGCCCTGGTGGTCAGCAAAGTCGACTAGTAGTCTTATTCGTTCTCCAGGCATAAGCAAAACTGTATCTTTCCATCCGCCGTCCACATAACCTTCATGTGAAACACCGTTTCGCTCTATCACTCTAAACTGCTTGCCATGTAGATGAATTGGATGCGGCATATCCATCATACGCATCATTCCGCCGCCTGTATTGTGAAATTCCCATATCTCCTTGGAGCCTAATTGGACAATCTCGTCTTCAGCCACATCTTCCATCTCGAATACGCGACCATTGATCGACCACTGCATGTGCTGCATCGTAAGATAAAATTGCTTAGGGCGATAATAGTTTACCGCTTCGCTCGGTTTGAGATGTTCAATCTCAGAAAGTTTCTCTGGCAATTTGTGTCTTTTTGTTCCTTGTTTCATGACTTTGACTTTAAAAACAGTAAAATTAGCACCATTTGGCAGCCTTGAATTTTGCCCCATTCTACCACCCATCATCATTCCACGCCCCATCCGCCCACGCCCCACTGCCCCGGCTTCAAAAGGGAGGCTGACTAGTGATGTCTCGAAACCGATCGTTTTTGCGCTGAAATCGGCCCAAATCTCTAACCTTTCTCCAGGGCTTAAAAATGCATAGTTGCGGGATACCGGCTTATCCAGCAATCCACCATCAGTTCCAATTATGGTAAGGGGTCGTCCATCCTGCCATGCCAATTTATAAATTCTCGAATTCGAACCATTCAATAGTCGTAAACGATATGCACCGGTCGATACAGGTAACGTAAAATCCGGCATACCATTAACCATTATCCAGTCGCCAATAAAGCCGTTCATTTGCTCCATTCGGTGGCCGGTTGTGTAGACGAGCTGGTTGTTGCGGTCAAATGTTCGATCCTGTAAAACCAGCGGTATATCGTATTCAGCATCAGGCAGACCTAATGCTTGTTCTTCCTTGTCCGAGACGACAAATAAGCCAGCCAGACCACGATACACCTGAGGGCCGGTTTTTCCATGAGGATGAGGATGGTACCAATAGGTCCCGGCCCGATTTTTAATCTCAAATTCGTAGAGGTATGATTGCCTTTGCGGGATCACATAACGTGGGTGACCATCCATAATCGCGGGAACATGCAAACCATGCCAATGCACAATTGAGTCTTCCGGGATTGAGTTTTTGTATAGAATCCGCACTTTTTCGCCCTTGTACGCTTTAATAATCGGTCCAAGGTAGCTCTCCGGTAACTCAGTCAACCTGTTCTTATTGCCACTATGTATATGTGCTCGATATTTCCAGATACGTGTAGGCCTCCCGGGGAAAATGTTAACTTCACCAGGTTCTGCCACAAGCGAGAGGTCGAGATCAGGGGTAAATCCTGTTTTGGCCTTTTGGCTTGCCTTCGATTGCTTTGTCATGGGGCCGAATCCACCGGCAATCATGCCCATTGCACTATATCCCGCCAGCTTTAAAAAACTTCTTCTGTTTTGGCTTCTTTCAATCCATAAGGATATACGATTTCGTTTCATTGGATGACACCATATTTGCTTGGTTGAAGTGCATTTCCATTAAAAGCTACAATCCACCCAAGGATTTTCTCGCCGGAAACACGGGGGCAGGTAAATATTTCCAAAGAGTTAGATAGGATGCACGCTTCGATGGAGCTAATCAGTCCAGACATATACAAAACTGTGGCGGGATATTGCTTTGTCAATCCACTTTTCAGGTGAAGCATAGGAATGATAATGGTATTGCACAGAATTGTGGAACCGATTCGGAAGTAAATCCTGAAGTAAATTGCCATGAAAATGATGCATTTGGTGAAATTACTGTAAAAATAATTCCTATAATTTCAATATCTTTAATAATTTCAATGGGGAGGGGGAGAACTCTCACGCTGGTAACCGGGGTTCGATTCCCCGTGGGATCACCAAAAAAACAACAGGGTCTGCATATAACCGCAGGCCCTTTGTTATTTGGATCGTGTTAAGGTCGTCGCGCTTGTAACCGAGTCTGTTTGAGCAGGATTCCGGTCTTGAATTGCTCATACCCTTTTTCAAAACACAGAGCGAACTTCAGGCTCTTTTTTTTCCTTCTGGCAATATATTTATCAAGGTCGTCCATAATTACTCCATTCCAATTTAGCGTACCCCCAGTTCTTTTTCGATCCGCTCCGACAGGAATATTTTCATTAGCGACTGGTAGGGTACATCTTTCTTGTTCGCTATAAGTTTCAACTCTTCAAGCATAGACTCCGGAAGGCGCAGGGAAATTTTCTTTACAGACGGTTTGAGATTCGGCAAGGTTACCCGTTTCGCCTGCTTCCAGTTAATATATTCCGTTGAATCATGGGAAGCCCAGAAATCTCTCTCTTCCTCGTCATTTTTGAATTTGGGGATTTTTTTAGGCATCGTCGTAAACCTTCCTTTCTTTACGGCTCATGTCTCTGGCCGAAATTACACGAATCAGGTTTTTTCTTACTGTGAAAGCTATAAACAGATATCTTTTTAAGTTTGTCCGGCCAAGCGCATAATATCTCTTTTCGGTTATTGAATGTTTATGATCGCCTTTGACTATTAACGGCCGATTAAAGAAAACTTGTTCACACTCTGACGGCGTTACGCTGTGCTTAACCCAATTCTTATCTGTATTTCCTGCGTCCCAATCGAATCCGGTACAAGCATTTAAATTTTCCATATAGAATGTATATATCCATGATATACACAATGTCAAGCATTGGATGTGGCATTCAAGCTGACAAACAACGCCCTATCCTTACAGATTTCCGGAAGTAAATCCGACTGTGATTAGCCTTGCAAGTGGTGTATTTTTTGATACGGCCACTTAAATTTTCCCTATAATATCAATGTTTAATGATTTCGTTGAGGGGGAGTGGCAAAGCTCTCACGCCGGTAACCGGGGGTCGATCCCCCTGGGATCACCACAAATTGTATCGGGGGATTAGGTTAATTCCCAAGCCCCTGTTTCATTTTGTTGTTTCCCAACGCCCACCACTATACCCACCAGCAGGCACTAAAATCACCACTCTTTATTTCATAGCCTGCCAAAATCAGTCCACTCATGAGATGATCCTGATGGAGCAAGCAATATTGGCAATGGTGCGCGGGCCAGATATCCTAAACATGCATGCTGTTTTAGTGGATTTGTGATATTGCCACGAAATACGAACTTGTAACAGCATCTGGTGTTTGAGGATATGTATGATTCCATGGAAACTATTGAGCAGTAGCAGAACCCCTGACAGAAAGAGTGTGCTAACGCTCTATCAGCGGGATGAGGAATATTCTATCCGTGTGAATGGACTGGAGTTGATGAACAGCAGAATGTTTGGTTCTGAAGTATTGTTGGCCGAGTTGCCCTGTGGTGAGATTGCCGATCGGAAAAACGCCTGTGTCCTGATTGGGGGGCTTGGTATGGGATACACGCTTTCAGCGGCGCTACAATCACTGCATGACGATGCGGTTGTGCTTCTTGTCGAGCTTGTTCCGGCAGTGGTTGAATGGAATCAGGGTGTATTGGGACCGTTAGCCGATCATCCCCTTGAGGATTCCCGAGTCAGGGTGCTTATTGACGATGTGGCAAATGTTATCACGCACGGGAAATCTACCTTTGATGCCATTCTTCTTGATATAGACAATGGCCCAGACAGTTTTACTCAGGATGAGAATGCTTCGCTGTACAGTCTATCAGGACTTTCCATGATACACCGTGCGTTACGACCCGGTGGTGTGGTGGCAGTCTGGTCAGCGTCGTCAGACGCAGGCTTCAAAAAGAAACTGAAGCAGTCTTCTTTTCATGTGATCGAAAAGAAAGTTCGCGGCAGAACACATAAAAAAGGTCCCGTTCATACAATCTGGATCGCCAAGAAATCATGATACGGCCGATATTCCCAGTTGGTAATATACTCAACCCCAGATCCAGCCAAGACTTGACATAATTACTTAATATAACATATATTTTGCCCTGTCTGCTATATTGCTGAACCGGCAAGTAATCATCGTTTTTGACAAGTGTATTTTGATTACCGATTTTCAAAAATATTGGACGATTGCATGTTTTTGGCAAATGTCCGCGTTTCAGATATCCTAAACATGCATCCAGGATTCATGGAATTGTGATATAGGGAAAATCTAATGATCACCTTAATCCCTCCGGGAGCTATCGCCCAGTGACTACCCCTCAATTGAGCATATGGTCGCTATTGGCCCGATCACTGGTGGCGCCCTTCAGTTTGAGCGCAGCATCATGGAAGGCGCTATTCAAACCAGTATCCGCCCTGGCTGTTGCTATCGCTTTGTTATTGACAACAAGCTATTTCAAACTACACCCAACCCTGCAGTTATTTGCCCAGCTTCCTGTATGGACATCAATAGCATGGTTTGCCTTGGAATATCAGCGGCACTTGATTATCGGCCCTATGGCGTATACGTCCGGGCCGAAGATGTGGCGACAGTATGGCTCCTTTTTCCTGGTGCTGGTATTTTTATGTCTTATCCTGGCGCTCCTTCTTGGGCTGCTGCTATACATGGTGCTGCCTGCAATTGTCTGGTTTGCCATGGCAGTCAACAGCCCTAAGCCATGGTTGGCATCCGGCTCCGTTGTAATTTGGATTTTAGTGGTAGGTGCTGCGGCATACCCTGTGGTTCGCTTTGCCCTGGCGCTTCCGGCAATATCGGCAAAGCACCAAGTTACCCCCAAGCGCATATGGAACCTGTCACAGGGCAGAGGGTTCAAACTTCTTATCCTGCTTGTACTTATTCCCGGCTTGATTACCGGATGTATCAGCATCGCCTTCGAGGCTTACAACAACCAGGCCTGGATAAACCTCCTTGCAGGCATCTTGGAAACATATTTTGTTGTATGGTACCTATCCATTCTCGCCCTTGCATACGGCGAATTGTCCGGCCTGCTGATACCAGCTAAAACGAGCTTAAAATCGATTTCGGATAAAATTCTTAGTTCCCGATTTCTGTGGCCCTCGGTTTTGATAATAGCAGCTGGGATTGGTTTGGCGGCTGTATTTGATGCAGTGTATAGAGTTGAACCCGGTCAACAAGTCATAATTTCAAGGTTTGGTAAACCTGACCGGGTTAAATCCATTTCGGGTCTGAGTATAAAAATTCCCTTTATTGAGCAAACCCAGCGGGTCTCGGAAAAGAAGCACTATAATATAGAAGGAAACGGACGATTCTTTACTATTGATAAAGGTAACGTCTCAATTAAGTATACAGCCTACTGGCATGTAGTTAACGCCGATAGATACCTGCGGACCACAGCCAGTCAAGCCCAAGTCGTTAACCGGCGCATAGAGGATCTGCTGCAACACCAAATACGCGATAAGGTTTCCAGGCTGCCGCAGTCGAAATTGCAGAAGATAATGGAAGCGGGCTCTAATAAATTCAGCATCGAGAATGAACTTGCCGGTGAATCATCCTTTGCTGCCGTTTTGAAAGAAATCAACTCCAAGATGGAAGAATTAGGTATTGAGATGACGGCCTGGCATTTTGAAACTTCTTAGCCTATCAGCTTGCCCGCCGGATTGAGTGTCAAGCGCGTGGATTATCGGATAGACGCCTTAAATACCACAGCGTTGCAAAGGCTGTGATATCTTCGACATATTGGGAGCTCTGCTTATGGGTTGATGCGGGCAGGTAATCTACAGCAAACCTAAACTCTGATTCTCTCTTTTAACGCCCGGATAATTCCCAGGCAGACCTGGTTCGCATCGGCCACGATGGCCACATCCGCCATTTGCATCATGGTGGCATTGGGGTTTTTGTTGACCGCCACGATAAAATCCGCATTCGTGATTGCAGCGGTGTGCTGAATGGCACCACTGATTCCAAATGAAAAAAGGATTTTGGGTTTGATATGCTTGCCGGCCTGGCCCACCAGGGCGTCGTGCCCGACCCAGTTGGCATAGACCACCGGTCGCGTGGCCCCGACTTCCCCCTGCATGAGTTCGGCCAGCTCAAATAGCTTTTTGAACTTGCCCTTGCTGCCCATGCCGCGTCCGCCGGCTATCACGATATCGGCATCTTCAATTTTCCGTTTACGGGATGGCCGGTGTTCGGAGGTGACGCATCGGATTTTGTCCACAGGCAGATCCCGGGGCAGCGTCAGGGGTACGATTTCGCCTTTGGCTTGATAGTCGTGGGGCAGTTCCTGAAAGGTACCCGGCCGGATAGTCGCCATCTGAGGCCAGTGGTTCGGGGTTATGATCCGGGCAATCAGGTTCCCGCCGAAAGAGGGCGCCGTCTGTACCAGGCGCCCCTGTTCGTCGATCGCAAGGTCGATACAATCGGCGGTCAGGCCGGCACCCAGCTTTTTGGCAATCCGGGGCGCGATTTCCTTGCCGAATTGCGTGGCACCGATCAGGAGGGTTTCCGGTTTGAATTCCTGCACCAGCCGGCACATCAAGAATGTGTACGTTTCAATGGAATACTGCTTGAGGGCCGGATCATCCATCACATACACCCGCCCGGCTCCATGGGCACAGTATTCGGACACAAATTCATCGACCTGGTGACCGAAGACCACGGCGCACACTTCTCCGCCAGTGTGGGCGGCCAACTCGGTGGCCCGGGCCAGGATCTGGAGCGTTACCCGGTTGCGGAAGTAATTCCGGTAATCTCCAAACACCCATATGTCTTTGCCGTGCTTCATCTCCCCTCTTTATGGGCATGGGTTTTGAGGTCTTTGCCCAGGGCACCGCTGATCACCTTCCCATAATCGGCAAACAACTCATCGACAATCTTCTTGACCGCCCCTTTCAAGACCCGGTTCTCTTTCCGGGCAGTCGGCGAGAAGACATCGATGATACGGGTAGGCGAATCCTTGAGGGCATTGAACGTCTTGTCAAGTCCCAGTGCGGCGGCATCCACGCTGCGAATCCCGGTTGACTCAAAAGCGGACTGTAAGCCCTCCAGCGTTGCATAGCGGGGCTGATAGGCGGCCAGGTCAACCGTCACAAGCCCGGGCAGGTCCATTTCAAGAACCTCAAAATAATCGTCTACGTGGCGCTCAATTTTTACATAACTGTCAACAATCGTCACGTGGCGGGCATAGCCGACATCGGGAATGCCGAGTTCTTCGGCCAGTTGGGGACCGACCTGGCCGGTTTCGCTGTCACTGGTCTGACTGCCGCAGAGGATCAAATCGAAATCGGGGAATTCCTGCCGGATCAGTTCGCCCAGGATAAAACTGGTTAAATAGGTGTCGGCCCCGGCCATTTTACGGTCTGTCAGCAGGATGCCCGTATCCGCCCCCAGGGCTTTGGCCTCATAGAGCACTTCCTCCGCCATGGGAGGCCCCATGGCTACCGCGTTGATCCGGGCCGGCAGGCTGGCCTTAATCAGGAGAGCCGCCTCCAATGCCCGGCGGCTGGCCGGGTCCATCATGCCTGGCGCTACTTCTCGCCGCAGGGTACCGGTCTTCGAATCCCAGGGCAGTTCTGAAACCATGGGAACCTGTTTGATGCATACGATGATGTTCAGCATACTATAGACATCCTGCCATAGAGCGCGTTGTTTGATGATCTGCAAGACCAAAATCCGAAAATCGGAATGTTCTCAAGGCGAACGCCGCAATATCTAAATCCGAAACAAATTATAAAAAACAATATCTCAATGACCAAAACAACACCTTTTTCTGCAGACCAGGAACTATGTTTTGATTTATTGGAATTTTGGTCATTCGATATTGTTTCGTATTTCGTGCTTCGGATTTACTTTAATTTATTTTCAAAGGCATACCTGTCTTTCACCGGCCTATCCCACTTGATCATGGCTTCCCAATTACCCGCAAACCATCAGCTGGGTTGCGACAGGATAGACCGGGCTATCACCAGACTCTGGACCTCGCTGGTCCCTTCATAAATCTGGGTGACCTTGGCATCCCGAAAATAGCGTTCCACATCATACTCTTTTGAATACCCGTAGCCCCCATGAATCTGCACTGCCAAATCGGTCACTTTGCGGGCTGTCGCGCTGCAGTGCAGTTTGGCCATGGAGGATTCGGCTGAAAACGGTTGGCCGCTATCCTTACGGGCCGCGGCCCGGTAAACCAATAACCGGGAGGCATCAATCTCGGTGGCCATATCGGCAAGGTAGTTCTGGATGGTTTGAAATTTCGATATGGGCCGGTTGAATTGCTGCCGTTCCTTGGCATAGGATACCGCCGCCTCGAAGGCCGCCTGGGCGATACCCAGGGCCTGGGCGGCAATCCCGATGCGACCCGTATCCAGAGCACTCAAGCCGATTTTGATGCCCTGCCCCATGCGGCCCAGAAGGTTCTGGCGGGGCACCTTGCAGTCTTCAAAAAAGAGCGAGGATACCGGGTTGGCCCGCATCCCGCAAAGATCTTCAATCTCCCCGACCGAAAAACCGGGGCGCTCCTGCTCCACAATGAAGACACTGGCCAGCCCCTTTTTGGCTTCGGTTTCGGACATGGCGAATACCAGGATGGTACCACAGACCCCCCCATTGGTGACGAAGATCTTGGTCCCATTCAGCACATAGCCGTCTTTTACCTCTACCGCATGGGTTTCTACCCCACCAGCGTCAGACCCGGCATTGGCTTCGGTCAGGCAAAAGGCTCCGATGCGATCACCTGCCGCCATGCGGGGTACAAAGTTCTCCTGTTGCTTGCGGGTACCGAATTTGAGAATTGGATAAATACCCACGCTGTTGTGCACGGTTACGCAGAGCCCCAGGGCAGCGGATACCCTGGATATCTCTTCGATGACAATAGCGTAGCTGATCGTGTCAAGGTCCGCCCCGCCGAATTCCCTGGGCGTCTGGAGGCCGAAGAAATTCAGCGGCTTCATCTTTTCCACAATTTCCCAGGGGAAACGGGCCTCCCGGTCCAACTCGGAAACGTGGGGCTTAATTTCGTTCTCTGCAAACTCCCGTACCGATTTCCGGATCAACTGGTGTTTCATGCAGGGATTGAAATCCAAATCCAGACCTCCTGAGGTTTCATACCAGATTTCATTTATTATATCGTATCCGCAAAAACTTCAATTTGAAACTACAGCTTGCGAATCACCAGCCGCCTGTGGAGGAAAAGTTGGTTCGGGCCACGGCAATTTCTTGATTCATTTCATAATGATATTATGATGAGTAAGTGATTTAAAATCCAGAGGACTATTTAACCAGCTGCCAACGGGAACCAAGTGCCTTCAATCCTACAAGAACCCGAACCCGGACGGTCCTACCACTGTTTCCGGGGTGATACCTTCACGTTTACCCTCAAGGTGCCGGAAAACCTGCCGGGTTCCGCACTCTTGCGTACCGATGTCGGCCATGCCGGCACCATGCGGCAGGAGATCATAGACGCCGTTTTATTCCAGCGCCCCCCGTTGGGCCGTGACTGGTACGATGTCCCCATGCGAATGACGGCCCCGGGGACTTTCGAAATCCGGATACCCCTTTTAGAAACCGGCCATTTTGAAGCCAAGTGCTATTTTTTGCCGGACGGCTCGCACCAACCGCTCTGGCCCCCGGGTAAAAACGTCGTCTTGAACGTATCGCCGGCCGACACCTGCGGGGCCAACATCATCTACAATGCCTTTGTCCGCCAGTTCGGCCCCGGAAAAGAACACGGCCTGCAGCTGACCGACGATCAGCGGCGCGCCGTGACTGAACTCGACCAATCCGGCTACGCGGTGATTCCGCCGTCCGGGACCTTCCGCGACCTGATCGCGGAACTCGATTTTATCATTTACCACCTGGGGTGCCGCTACCTCCAGTTGTTGCCGATCCACCCCACCCCTACCACATATGCCCGTATGGGACGTTTCGGGAGCCCCTATGCCGCCCTGGGATTTACCGCCATCGATCCCGCCCAGGCCGAATTTGATCCGGCCGCCACACCGCTGGAGCAGTTCGAGGAACTGGTGGATGCCGTGCACCAGCGTTCGGCCCGCATCATTCTGGACCTGGCCATCAACCACACCGGCTGGGCTGCCCGCCTGCATGAAACCCACCCGGAATGGCTGGCCCGGGATGAGGACGGCCGCATCGAAAACCCCGGTGCCTGGGGCATCGTCTGGGAAGACCTCACCCGCCTGGACTACCGCCACCAGGGTTTGTGGCAGACCATGGCGGACATCTTTCTGACCTGGTGCCGCCGGGGCGTCGACGGGTTTCGCTGCGATGCGGGCTACATGATCCCCCTGCCGGCCTGGCGCTTCATCATCGCCGCGGTCCGACAGCAGTTTCCTGAAACCATCTTTTTTCTGGAAGGACTGGGCGGTAAACTGTCAGTGACCCGGGAGCTCCTCGATACCGGCGGGTTTGACTGGGTCTATTCGGAGCTGTTCCAGAACTACGACCGGGCGGCCATCGAACATTACCTGCCGTCGTTCCAGGACATCACGGCCCGGCTGGGCGGAGTCATCCACTTTGCGGAAACCCACGACAACAACCGCCTGGCCGCCACATCGCCGGGCTGGGCTCGGCTGCGCACGGCTCTGGCGGCCTTTTGCAGCCATAGCGGCGGTTTTGGTTTTGCCAACGGGGTTGAATGGCTGGCCACCGCCAAGATCAATGTGCACGACAGCCCGCCGCTGAACTGGGGGCAGAGTCCCAACCTGGTGGACTGGGTGCGACGCTTGAATTTTCTGCTTAGAGAGCATCCCTGCTTCGACAAATCCAGCGATTTGCAGCTAGTGCCGGCCGGCCCGGGCAACTGCCTGGTACTGCTGCGCCGACACTCCGGCACGGATCATGTCCTTTACATGCTCATCAACCTCGATCCGGATCATCCGGCCGAGGCACAATGGTCTGTACCGGCAGATCCGCTTATATCCGGGGCCTGCCATGATCTGTTGACCGGCCGGAGGGTTTTCCTGGAAAAAACAGGCACAGAAATCCATCACCGCCTGGCGCCGGCGGAAGTTCTCTGCCTGACCCCCGACCCGGAAGCCGTCGCGCGCCTGGCGCAAACCCTTGCCGGCCCGGCTGCTTTACCGGAAAACAACCGCTTGCAGCGTGCCCAGGCCGTGGCCCTCAGCGTGCTGCAGCCGGCTCGGGATACCCTGGATATCGGTTCTACCGATCCCACGGGCGCCGCGCGGGAGTTACTCGACGATCCGGTCGGTTTTTGCGACCGGCATTTGCCCCCGGAAGGTGCGGCCCGGGTTATTGAATGGCGCTACCCGCAGGATCTGCGGCGAATCGTGATGCTGCCACCACAAAATTTTCTGCTGATCCGCTCACCGCACGCCTTTCGCGCCCGCCTTGAAGAAGACGACAGTACCGTACTGGCTATACACGACAGCCTGGCGACGAATGCCGGAGACCAGTTCGCCCTCTTTTTGCCGCTGCCGGTCCCTGAGACAGACCACGATCTACAATTGGTGCTCTGGAGCTACACGCCGGAAGGTAACCACCGCGAACAGGCGTCTTTGCGTTGGCTGCCATTGCCGGAGAATATTATCCCCGGGTCCGTGATTGAATTCGCGCGCGAGAAGTTTCTGCAGCAACCCCTAACCTTCCTGGGCACCAACGGCCGCGGCGGAATGCTGCGGGCCCACGGACGTTGGGCAACTTTGAAAAGCCGCTATGATGCGCTCCTGGCCGCCAATTTGAGTTCCGACCACCCCGAGGACCGTCTGGTGGTTCTGGCCCGCTGCCGGGCCTGGGTGGTCTACCAGGGCTACTCCCGCGAGTTGTCCAGCGACTGCCAGGAGGCCTTTACCGTGTCACCGGCCCGCTTCGCCGCGTGGCGCTTTGAAGTCCCCACCGGCCAGGGCCAGTATATTCGCCTGGATGTCCGGGCAGGCATGCGACCCGGCGAAAACGGGATCGACCTCTCTTTCCGGCGGCGCTCGGCCGGCAAAGCAAAGGCCCAGATGCCGGATAATGAACCGGTGCGGCTCATCGTGCGGCCGGACCTGGAATACCGCAACTTCCATGAGACCACCAAGGCCTTCACCGGGCCGGAGCACGCCTGGCCGGATGCGGTCACGCCGGCGCCGGACGGGTTTGTATTCCAGCCGTCGGGCGGCACAGCAGTCACTGTGCAGATGGTCGGGGCCGGCTACACCATGGAACCCGAGTGGCAGTACATGGTGTATCGCGAGCTGGAGGACCAGCGCGGACTGGATCCGCACTCGGACCTGTTCAGCCCGGGATACTTATCGCTCTACCTGGCCGGGGGCGAATCCACCTGCCTGTCGGTAACGGTGGATCCGGCCGCTACGCCAGAATCCCCGGAAGGCACCCCTACAGATAGAAATAGAGTGGAATCCGTGCTGGCCGATTCGCTACGCCAGTTTGTGGTCACGCGCGGCAGCGGCCAGACCGTCATTGCCGGGTATCCCTGGTTTCTGGACTGGGGCCGTGACACCCTGATCGTCGCCCGGGGTTTAATTGCCGCCGGAGATGTTCGGGATGTCCGGGAGATCCTGTGCGCATTCGCGACCCTGGAACAGGACGGGACCCTGCCCAATATGATCCGCGGGGCGGACAGCAGCAACCGCAATACATCCGATGCAGCCCTGTGGCTCTTCACGGCCTGCCGGGACCTCTATGCGCAAACCGCCAACGCGGGCTTTCTCGACACCCAGTGCGGGGAGCGCAGCTTGCGCCGAGTACTGATCGATATTGCCGCAGCCCTGGAACAAGGCACACCCAATGGTATCGTGGTTGACCCGGAATCCGGACTGCTGTTCAGCCCGACGCATTTTACCTGGATGGACACCAACCATCCGCCAGGCACGCCCCGTGAAGGATATCCCATCGAAATCCAGGCTCTGTGGCAGGCAGCCCTGAACTTTCTGGCAGACATCGATCCAGAGCGCGGCGAGCACTGGCAGACCCGGGCCGACCAAGTCCGCATCGCCGTCGAGCGCCTGTTTTTCATTCCTGAAAAGGGGTACCTGGCAGATTGTCTCCATGCCCGGCCGGGTACGCCGGCCGCTGCCGCAGAAGCTGACGATGCCCTGCGCCCGAACCAGCTGCTGGCCGTCACCCTGGGCACCCTGGCGGATACCCACCGGCGCCGCCAGGTTGTCACCGTCTGTAGAGAACTGGTGATCCCGGGTGGTTTGCGCAGCCTAGCCGACCGGCCGGTCCAGCGGCCGCTGGTCATCGAAAAAGACGGCCGCCGTCTCGGCGACCCCCGGCACCCCTATCGCGGGCATTATAGCGGTGATGAAGATACGTCCCGCAAACCAGCCTACCACAACGGAACCGCCTGGGGCTGGCAGCTGCCCCTGTTTTGCGAAGCCCTGGCGCTGGCCTATCCGCAAACCGGCCGTGAGGCGGCCCGGGCCTACCTGGCTCACAGTCTGCGGATGCTGCAGACCGGATGCGTGGGACATTTGCCGGAAATTATGGACGGCGACGCCCCCCACACTGCCCGGGGCTGCGATGCCCAGGCCTGGAGCGTCAGCGAGCTATTGCGAGTCTGGCGCAAATTGTCCGCCTGAACACCTGCCGCGGATGCGGCGGTATCTGTAAGCCGGCCCACTTTTTGGCAATAAAACTTGCAATCGAAAGAAAAAGAATCATACTATAATTTGTTTCTAAAATTATAGCACCCCCCGATCAGACGAAATTGGCGGACTTCAAACCGGCACCGCGCCTCGATCCGGAACCCGAGGACAACCATGAAAAACCTGCAAACATACCAAGTATATACCAGTCTCCCGGAATCCCTGAAATTCCTGCAGACCCTGTCTCGCAACTTCTGGTGGTCCTGGACCTATGATGCGGTCGATCTCTTTCGCCGCATCGATCGGGGCTGTTGGAAAGAGGCCCAGGGCAACCCGCTTATCTTTGCAACCCTGGTTTCGCAACAACGCTTGAAAGACCTTTCCAAGGACACCAGTTTCCTGGCACACCTGGACCGGGTGCGCGCAGACTTCGAAAAAAAGGTCCATACACCCCATGCACAGTCGGATCCGGTCTTTCAACCAGGTGAAGTAATCGCCTACCTTTCCATGGAATTCGGCATTCATGAAAGCCTGCCCATCTATGCCGGCGGCCTGGGCATCCTGGCGGGAGACCACCTCAAAGCAGCTTCCAACATGGACCTGCCGCTGGTGGGGATCGGCCTGCTCTACCGCCAGGGATATTTTCACCAATACCTGGACCCCAACGGCTGGCAGCAGGAAGAGTACCCCGTCACCGACATTTTTTCATTGCCCCTGGTGCGCGCTACCGACCCGGACGGCAAGGAGGTGGTCATCGAGATAACCGGACCGGATGGCCCCATGCAGGCGACTGTGTGGAAGGTCCGGGTCGGCCGGATCACCCTGTTGCTGCTGGATACCTACCTGGCGAGTAATCCGGAACCGGTCCGGGATGTCACGGCCCGGCTCTATGCCGGTGGGTCACGTGTGCGTTTGGCCCAGGAGGCGCTGCTGGGGATCGGCGGCATCAAAGCCCTGGAAGCGCTTGGACTGACTGTGAAGGTGAGTCATATGAATGAGGGACACGCCGCTTTTTCCGGGCTGGAACGGCTGGCCCAAACCATGGCCCGCCACCAGGTGGACCTGAAAACCACCCATGAGATCGTGGCCCGCAGCACGGTCTTCACCACGCACACCCCGGTGGCGGCCGGTCATGACGAGTTTGCCCCTGACATGGTCAGGCCGGTCATGGAGGCCTTCACCGACCGCCTGGGGGTGCCGGTCGACAAGATCCTCGCTTGGGGCCAACCGGCCGGAGCCCCGGCTACCAGCCCCGTGTCGATGTTCATTCTCGGGCTGCGCATGGCCCAGTATTGCAACGGGGTCAGTGAACTGCACGGCAAGGTGGCCCGCAAAATGTGGTCATTCGTCTGGCCGAACCGACCCGAAGACGAAATCCCCATCTCCCATATCACCAACGGTGTGCATGTACCCACCTGGATGTCACCGGATGTGGCCGCGGTCTGCGAGCGCTATATTGGCCCGGAGTGGTATATGTCTTCGCTCAAATCGGAGAACGTCAAGAAAATTGATGATATGTACGACGAAGAATTGTGGCGGGCGCACGAAATGAGTCGGGCCCGTCTAATGCGGGCCTGTCGCGACCGCATGGTGCGCCAGTATGCCCGCCGCAATGCGCCGGCCTCCCTGATGGAGGATGCCGAAAGGGTTTTGGACCAGGACACGCTGACCATCGGCTTTGCCCGCCGCTTTGCCACCTACAAACGGGCCGGTATGCTGCTTCTGGAATCTGAGCGTCTCGAAGCCCTGCTGACGGATGAAGAGAAGCCCGTGCAGATCATCTTCGCCGGCAAAGCCCATCCCCAGGATGACCAGGGCAAGCAGTTGATTCAGCAGTTGATTGAGTTCTGCCGCCAGGATCACATCCGGCGACGGGTCGTGTTTCTGGAAGATTACGACATCCAGACCGGCCGCTACCTGGTCCAGGGCTGCGATGTCTGGCTCAATACACCCCGGCGGCCCTACGAAGCCTGCGGGACCTCCGGGATGAAAGCAGCCCTGAACGGTGTCCTCAACCTGAGCATCCTCGACGGCTGGTGGGCCGAAGGCTACACCGAGGAGGTCGGCTGGGCCATTGGACACGGCAATGAAAGCGGCGACCCGGCCTATCTGGACGCGGTTGAGTCCCAGGCCCTGTTCAATTTGCTGGAAAACGACGTTATTCCAAAATTTTACTACCGCAAGAACGGGGACCACCCGGCCCAGTGGGTCGCAATGATGAAAGCCTCCATGCAATTGGCCATCAGCCGCTTCTGCAGCCTCCGCATGGTTGGCGAATACGACGACCGTTTTTACGTTCCGGCCGCGCTGGCCATGACAAACCTGCTGGAAGACGGCGCCCGGCATGCCCGGGATCTGGCCGAAAACCACGAGCGCCTGCGCCAGCACTGGCCGAATCTCAAAGTTGAGCAGCCGGTCAGAGATATGTCGGGACCCTTTCAGGTGGGAGACACATTCCAGGTATCCACCGTGGCCCACCTGGGAGAGTTGCGGCCGGAAGAGGTGTCCGTGGAGCTCTATTTTGGCCGCAGCGCGAGCCTCGACGCGGTGACCCGCAGCCAAGCCCTGCCGATGACCCTGGCCGAGGATCGCGGTGCGGGACAGTTCCTGTATCGCTGCACGGTCCCCTGCCGTGATTCGGGCCGCTATGCATTTACCAGCCGGATTTTACCGGCCGGTGACGACTGGATCCGGACAACTCCGGGACTGGTGACCTGGGCCTAACTGCTTAACGCCGGCTGCCGGCCGCAGGCGACTGCGCTACGGAGTAAATGCCCATTCATCAACCCATAACAACCCCTGCCGACAGGGAGATACGGCATGGTACCATCAAAAAATCCCCGCGTTCTGGTGGTCACCCCGGAGGTGACCTATCTGCCGGACAATATGGGCAACATGGCCAACTATCTGTCCGCCAAGGCCGGCGGCCTGGCGGATGTGTCCGCCGCCCTGATCAAGGCACTTTTCGAGCACGGCGCCGACGTGCATGTGGCCCTGCCGGACTACCGGGCCATGTTCAATGCCCAGCGCAAACCTGTGTTAGGGACGGCGCTCGACCTCATCCAGGACACCGTGCCGGATGACCGCATTCACCTGGCCGAAGACCGTGCCTTCTTCTACATGGACCATGTCTACTCAAATTATGCCGCGGAAAACATCCGCATCGCCCTGGCGTTTCAGCGCGAGGTCATCAACAACATCATCCCCAGAGTCCGCCCGGACCTGATCCACTGCAATGACTGGATGACGGGCCTTATCCCGGCCATGGCACGCCGGTGGGGGATCCCCTGCCTTTTTACGGTCCACAACATTCACACGACCAAGCTGGTACTCGCCGAAATCGAAGACCGCGGCATAGACGCGGCCTCCTTTTGGCAGCACCTCTACTATGTCAACATGGCCTACAACTATGAGACCACCCGGGACAGCAATCCGGTGGACATGTTGGCCAGCGGCATTTTTGCCGCCCACTTCGTCAATACGGTCAGCCCGACCTTTTTACAGGAAATCGTCAACGGACAACATGACTTCGTCAGCCAGCCGATCCGCAGTGAATTGTCCAGCAAGTTTCACGCCCAGTGTGCCGTGGGCATTCTTAACGCGCCGGATCCGACTTTTACCCCGAGCGAAGACCCCGTGCTGGATGTCAATTATAGCCCTGAGGATCACACGGCCGCCAAAGCGGCCAATAAGCTCGCCCTGCAGACCGAGGTCGGGTTGATTCGGGATGCCGGCGCCCCCTTGCTGTTCTGGCCGCACCGGTTGGACAGCATCCAGAAAGGCTGCCAGCTGCTGGCGCAGATTCTCTACCGGCTCATTCATACGTACTGGGAAGAAAACCTGGAAATTATTTTTGTCGCCAATGGTGAGTACAAGCCGCACTTTGCCGACATTGTCCATTTTCATGGATTTTCCCAACGGGTTGCCATCTGTGATTTCAACGAGGGCCTGGCCCGGCGAGCTTACGCGGCGGCCGATTTTGTCCTGATGCCGTCCCGTTTCGAACCCTGCGGCCTGCCCCAGATGATCGGACCGCTGTACGGCGCTCTGCCAGTAGCGCACAATACCGGCGGCATCCACGATACGGTCGTGCCCCTGAATATCGCGGCAAAAAGCGGAAATGGTTTTCTTTTTGATATCTGGGACGGCCAAGGGCTACTCTGGGCCATCGAACAGGCCCTGGCGTTCTACCGGCTACCGGAGGATATCAAAGCGCCCCAGGTCGCCCGGGTGATGCGCGCTGCGGCCGAATCCTTCAACCACGCTGTCACTGCCCGGCACTACATGGACCTGTATGAAAAAATGCTGCAGCGCCCATTGATCCCGCGGGCGGAGTGCTTGTTTGAGGGAAGCAAGTTGTGCTGAGCCCGCCCTCTCCAAAAAAGGACCGCTCAGCCCAAAGGGCAGCGCTATATGAAAGCGTAAAAACACAAAGGCAAAACCATGCATCGCGCAGAGACGCAGAGGCGCAGAGACGTCCTCATTAAACTTAAAATCAATGCACAGTCCAGTGAAGCCGGGAAATCAAAACCAGAATTTGGTCGCACTATCGTGCAAAAAAGCCACTTCAAGGCCCTCTGGGTTTAAGCTGGCGTAGCCGGCAATAATTATGCTGTTCTCTGCGCCTCCACGCTTGTCGGGCGAAGCTATTGCGAAGACTGGTCTTTGCGCGAGAATAGTGCTCTTACGGCACAACCTGATATCGCTGACCCCCGTGAAACGGGACAGGCTCCCGAGTAGCGGGACAAGTTTGGCCCTGAGGAACAGGTTTTAAAAGATTGAATAAACAGATACTCGAATCCACGCCAGATTGGCGGAACCACTCCGGGTTCTCTGCCATATGCGGAGGGCTTAAATCGATACGATGCGCTTATGACCACCTACTCCGATGATGTTGGGCAGAAAGTATCTCGCCTGGTGGCGGCTGACCCTTACCTGGCCCCCTACCTGGACACTATCCAACACAGGTTGCAGGCAATCGATGACATGGCTGCCCGGCTGCTGTCGGACAACGCCGCCTCTTTGTCCGATTTCGCCGCCGGTCACACCTATTATGGCCTCCACCGCTCTGAGACAGGTTGGGTTTTCCGCGAATGGGCCCCGAATGCGGTGGCCATTTACCTGATCGGCGACATGTCGGCCTGGCAGGTCGATGAGCCTTATCGGCTCCAGCGAATCAATTCCAACGGAGATTGGGAAATCAACCTGCCCACAGAAGACCTGCAACACGGGATGCATTACCGGCTGCATATACAGTGGTCCAACGGCCAGGGCGAGCGTATCCCGGCCTATGCCCGCCGGGTGGTGCAGGACCCGGACAGCGGCATTTTTTCCGCCCAGGTCTGGGCGCCACCCGCAGACTTTCATTGGAAACACCACCTGTCACGCGCGACGACCCCACCGCTGCTCATCTACGAAGCCCATGTGGGCATGGCCCAGGATGCCGAGAAAGTAGGCACTTACCGTGAGTTTACCCGTGAGGTCCTGCCGCGGATTGCGGCAGCCGGCTATGACACCGTGCAGCTGATGGCCTTGCCGGAGCATCCCTATTACGCTTCGTTCGGATACCAGGTATCCAGCTTTTTTGCCGCCGCCTCACGCTTTGGGACCCCGGAAGAACTCAAGGAGTTGATCGACACGGCCCACGGTCTGGAATTGCGGGTAATGATGGACCTGATCCATTCCCACGCCGTGGCCAATGTGGTCGAGGGGCTCAGCCATTTTGACGGCACGCCGTACCAGTATTTCCATGCCGGCGAACGGGGCCGGCATCCGGCCTGGGATTCGCGGTGCTTCGATTATGCGCGGCCCCAGGTGCTTCATTATCTGCTCTCCAACTGCCGCTACTTGGTGGACGAATACCGGGTGGACGGGTTTCGCTTCGACGGTGTGACCAGTATGCTTTATCTGCACCACGGCCTTGAAAAGGCCTTCACATCCTACGACGACTACTACGGCAGCGAGGTGGATGAGGATGCCCTGGTGTACCTGGCCCTGGCCAATCGCATGCTGCATGAACTGGACCCCGGCCTGGTGACTATTGCCGAAGATGTGAGCGGTCTGCCGGGGCTGGCCGTACCGGAGAACGCCGGCGGATTCGGGTTCGACTACCGGTTTGCCATGGGGGTTCCGGATTACTGGATCCGGTTGACCAAAGAGACCCGCGATGAAGATTGGCCGCTCGAACACCTGTGGCATGAACTGACCAATCGGCGGGATGATGAAAAGACCATCAGTTATGCCGAAAGCCACGACCAGGCCCTGGTCGGCGACCAGACCCTGGTCTTTCGGCTGCTCGGGGATGCCATTTACGATCACATGCAGATCGACGACCCCCACCTGGGGGTGGATCGCGGGATGGCCCTGCACAAAATGATCCGGCTGATCACCCTGGCGACAGCCGGCAGCGGCTATCTGAACTTTATGGGCAATGAATTCGGCCACCCGGAATGGGTTGATTTTCCGCGGGAGGGCAATGGCTGGTCCTACCGCTATGCCCGGCGGCAGTGGCACCTGGTTGATAATCCCGGGCTCAAATATGGCTGCCTGGCCCGCTTTGACCGCGCCATGCTCCGGGCAGCCCGCGAATACGGCTTATTCGACACCCCCCGCCCAGAGTTCCCGCTCGTCCACCAGGCCGACAAGATACTGGCTTTCCGGCGCGGCGAACTGCAGTTCGTATTCAACTTTCACCCGGCGAATTCATTCACGGATTATGCCATACCGGTGCCGGCGCTGGGGCACTATCGCATGCTGTTCAACAGCGACGATGCGCTCTTCGGTGGGCATGATCGGCTATCCTCCCACCAACGCCACATTAGTATTGAGGCAACTGCAAACGCTGATAGCCGCCACCGGGTACATCTATATCTGCCGGCTCGCACCGCACAGGTTCTAACACCCGAAGGGATGCAGCCTGCCAGTGCAACACGCCGAAAACATGCTTCGGACAAATCATAGGCACGTGCGTCCACAATTTTAGATCACTTCAAACTTTAGTTCACTTTAGCAGCCGTGTTCAAAGTCAAGGTTTTTATAACCTTGTGACCAATAGGTCTTGTTCTTTACCATAGCGTTGACTGTTATTAGAATTTTTCGCATGCAAGCGGTTAAAGCAACTTTATGTG
>Ga0209783_1000139_pt1 | contig 24329 bp, 21 predicted proteins | sample WorMetfiPIANOSA1_FD_187395 | JGI IMG/M metagenome (GOLD analysis project Ga0209783, IMG submission 187395) | Marine gutless worms symbiont microbial communities from Max Planck institute for Marine Microbiology, Germany - Olavius filocauda... | ecosystem: Host-associated > Annelida > Digestive... | reverse complement strand
CCGTGGGCCAGCCGCTTGTAATGGTTGTGGACGGCGACGGAGAGGACTCGTTTGGCGTAGTCCTGGCCGATCACATAGTCGTCCAGGATCGAGCGGATCTCGCGCGGTGTCGGGATCTCTTCGCCGGATGTCGACAGGGCCGCCTTGTGGTCCTCCTGGATGATGTCCATGCAGAGCTCGACGCATTCATCGCAGATGAACACGTTTGGCCCGGCGATGAGCTTACGCACCTCGTGCTGGCTCTTGCCGCAGAAAGAGCAGTACATCGTGGTCTTGCCGTCGTCGTCCGAGGTCTTGCTCATTGGATGATCAATTCACTCCGGTTCAATCGCGCGCCGCCACCGTGGGGGCCGGTTTGCCTAGCCATCCCTGCGCCTTACCGGCGATCGTGGAGGCGTCCTGTGGCCCCTGGTGGGCCAAGCGCGCGTTCCCAAGCCCTGTAGCGCGAAGGCCTGCCCAAGGTCAAGCGTACCACGTCGATTCTTAATACGATCTTGCCCACCAAACCCCCGAAAAACCTTCAAAAATCCTCGGTTCCTTGGCTTTTCCGAGGGCGTCTGAGACACTATATCGCTGACGAAGCTTTAGCCCTGTTAGGATCCGGCGCCGGCGCCATGTTGATGGATATCGAGGAAATCGTTGAGAATTTCGAGTATCTCGACGATTGGGAAGACCGCTACCGCTACATCATCGACCTGGGGCGCGGGCTACCCCTGATGGACAAATCGGACAAGAACGACGGGACCAAGGTCCAGGGCTGCATGAGCCAGGTCTGGATGGTCAGCCGGGTCCACCACGAATCGGCGCCGCCCACCATCACCTTCCTGGCCGACAGCGACGCCCACATCGTCAAGGGGCTGATCGCGATCCTGCTGGCCATCTATTCGGGCAAGACGCCGCGCCAGATCGTGGAGTTCGACATCGAGGATGCCTTCCGCCGGCTGGGGTTGGACCAGCATCTCAGCCCGAACCGCCGCAACGGCTTCTATGCCATGGTCGAGCGGATCCGCGAGGCTGCCGCGGTCAACGCCTGAGGGGCCGGGCGTTCAGTCGCCTGCCATCACGACCGCGGTTCCGCCCTCCGGCGGCGTCCCCGCGACCTCCAGGATCATCTTCTTCAGGATCGCATCGGCGAATTCGTCGCGGTTGCGGGCGATGATGACGAACGCGCCCTTGCCGATGATCACCTCGCGCTCGAAATAGTCCGCCAGCGAGCCCGGTCCCAGGCCCGGCAGGCCGCTGCCGGGCTTGTTGATCACCAGCGCGTTGATGCTGATGTCGGCGGCGATCGCGTCGGCACGGGCCAGCGCCATCGAACGCCCGCCGTAATTGCCCGAATCCGCCGACACATCGATGATCATGCGGGTGCCCACCTGCTTGTTCGACAGCAGCATGTTCTGGGAATAGGCGACCGCCTCGGAGATCGAGTTCCAACCGGTCGCCGCGCGCGGTTCGGCGATCAGCGTGTCAGCGAACCGCTTGGCGCTTTCCGGCCCGTCGATCACCGTCCAGTCGACGATCGTGTGCTGGGAAAAGGCGCTGCCCCATTCCACATAGGCAACCGCGATCTTCTGGTGGAAGCCTCCACGGATTGCGTTCAGAACGACCGGATCGGTGATGGCGGCCGCATAGCCCGCCCGTTGGAAGGCCAGCTCCTCATCATCGATCGATCCCGATCCGTCGGCGGCGAAGACCAGTTCCAGATCAACGGGCTCCGCCTGGGCAGTGCCCATTCCAAAGACAACGGCAATGCCGATACCTGCGACAGCGCCCATGAACCTGTTCGCCATTTCTGACCCTTCTCATCCTGCTTTGGTAGGCTCAACGCAAGACACTCCACAGCAACCAGTTATGGTCCGGATGGGGCTTGGCAAGCATGCGACATGGACCCAGTGAGCGGAAGCTCCACGATGTTACACGATTGGCGGAGCGGGCGACGCTGCAGGCGGTGCCGCGCTTTCGATGGCCTCGATGGTTGGTCGGGACGCTTTGCTTTGCTCTTGCCGCTTGCGCCGAAAACGGTGCGCCGGTGCCGGAACCCGATCTTAGGCGCAGCACGCCTGTCTATGACGGTTCGGGCCTGACCATCGGCGACATGGACATTCTGGCCGACGTCCGGAAGGAGGATCTCGACGCACTGATCGGAAAGAGCGTCATCCGGGTGCTGGTCAGCTACAACCGGACCAACTACAAGGTCGCGGATTCGCAGGCCCGAGGGTTCGAATACGAACTCATTATGAAGTACCGGGCCTATCTGAGAACCCGGGTCAATCCCCGCAGTTGGCCGGTGCAGTTCGTCTTCATTCCGTTGCCGTCGGAGGACCTGTTGCCGGCCCTGATCGAAGGGCGCGGCGACATAGTCGCGGCCGGCCTGACGATCTCGCCCGAGCGCGCAAAACAGGTCGACTTTACGCGCCCCTACATCCGCAATGTGACCGAGGTGGTCGTTGCCGCGCCCGGAACGAAGAAACTGGAATCGCTCGACGACCTCAGTGGCAAGGAGATCTATGTCCGTCCGGATACAAGCTATGCGGCCAGCCTGGCACGGCTGAACAAAGACCTTAAGGCGCGCGGCCTGGCGCCCGTTAAAATCGCCGCGGCGAACAAGCACTTGGCGACGGAGGACATTCTCGAGCTTGTGAATGCCGACGCCATCGCGTTGACCATTGCCGACGGCCACCTGGCCGCGCTCTGGTCGAAGGTCTATCCGAACCTGGTCGTGCGGGACGACCTTAAGGTCGCCGAAGGCGGCGAAATCGCCTGGGCCATTCGCAAGAACAGCCCGCAGATGATGGAAAGCCTCAACACCTTCATCAGCACGTCCGCGCAGGGTACGCTCGTCGGCAATATCCTCCTGAAACGGTATTTCCTGGATGCCAGGTGGTACGAGAACCCTCTGGACGACGACGTGCGCGAAAAGCTCGATACGATCGCGGCACTGCTTGAGAAATACAGCGACCGTTATGGCTTCGACTGGCGGCTGCTGGCCGCACTCGCCTATCAGGAAAGCGAGTTGAACCACAACGTTCGCAGCAAGGCGGGCGCCGTCGGCTTGATGCAGGTTCTGCCGGCGACCGCGGCGGCGCCGCCGATCGAGATCGACAATATCGAGGATCTGGAGGCCAACATCGAAGCCGGCGCTAAGTACCTCGCCTACCTGCGCGATTCGCGTTTTGCCGACGCTGCGATCTCCGACAGCGACCGGGTCGATTTTGCCCTCGCCGCCTACAATGCCGGTCCGACGCGCATCAACCGCCTGCGCCGGGAGGCCGAGAAGGAGGGGTTGGACCCCAACCGCTGGTTCGACAACGTGGAAAAGATCGCACGCCGCCGCATCGGCCTGGAGACGGTCCAGTATGTCGCCAACATCAATCGTTACTACATCGAGTTCGTGCTGGTCGACCGGGCCGACGAAAGGCGGCGGCGCATCCGCGAGGAGTTGAGCGGGTAGGGGCGGTCAGTACCCCCGTGCGGGATCGACGACGTTTTCCAGCGGTTCGCCGCGCCGGACCTTGGCGACGTTGCGCAGCAGTGCCTCGACGCCCGTGTCGACCTGGGTGATGCTGGCGATATGGGGCGTGATGTCGATCTGTGGGTGAACCCAGAACGGGTGTTCCGTCGGCAGCGGCTCGGTTTCGAAGACATCCAGCGTTGCGTGCGCAACCTGGCCCGCGTCCAGCGCGGCCAGCAGGTCTGTCTCGTTCAGGTGCGGACCGCGACCCGCGTTGATCAGGAACGCACCCTTCGGCAGGGCGTCGAACAGGGTCCGGTCCAGAATGCCCTCGGTTTCCCTGGTCATCGGCAGCAGGCTCACCAGGATCTCTGAGCGGGCAAACAGGGCTTGGAGGCCGTCCGGGCCGTGCAGGCACTTAACGCCGGGCAGCGTCTTTTCCGAACGGCTCCATCCCGCGACGTCGAACTGGGCGGCGACCAGCGTTTCGCAGACGAACCGCCCGATGACGCCAAGCCCCAGGACACCCACCGTGCGGTGCCGGGCGACCAGGCGTTCCTGCGGTACCCAGTTGCGATTTCGCTGCTGTGCGCGATAAAGGTGGTCGCGCAGATGGTATTTCAGCGCATGGTAAAGCACGTATTCGCCCATGCCTTCGCTGAGGCCCGGTTCGTCCATGCGAACCAACGGAACCTCTTTCGGGAAATCAGGGTCCGCCAGAAGCGCGTCGACGCCGGCCCACAGCGACAGTACGGCCTTGATGTTCGGATAGCGCTTCAGTTCGCCGGGCGGCGGCATCGCCACCACCGCAATGTCCACCTCTTCGGGATCGCCAACGTCCGGCCAGACCCGGATGTCTTCCTCCGGCGCCGCTACACGAAAGCCCTCGAGCCAGTCCTCGGCCCTGTCGGACCGGCTGATAAAGACGATTGCCATAGTTGAAGTTGCCAAACAGGGTCCTTGAGACGGGGCTGCCAAGTTACCTGCGCGGGACGCGGGCTTCAACGGCCGGGCGGTCCGCCAGGCGACGCGGAAACCTCCGGATTCTTTTCCGCAGGGCCGAGTCTGCCTGATTGCAGGGATCAGGTTCTTATGGAAAGATGAAGAACAGGGGGCCTTCCGGCCCGTACAGCTGCGATCATTGAGAACAGCACCAAAGCAACCAATAAACTGGGCAGAGAGGCCTGTAATGAAGCGTTTCATCTATGCTGCGAGCGTCGCTCTACTGAGCGTCAGCACGGCCTTTGCGGCCGACATCAAGCCAGCGGTCGTGTTCGACATGGGGGGCAAGTTCGACAAGTCCTTCAACGAGGGCATTTACGGCGGCGTCGAGAGGTTCAAGCAAGAGACCGGCGTCTCATACGGCGAATTCGAGGTCACCAACGAGGCCCAGCGCGAACAGGCGCTGCGCAACTTCGCGCGCCGCGGCTACAACCCGATCATTGCGGTGGGTTTCGCGCAGGGGCCGGCGCTTGAGAAGGTCGCGGGCGAGTACCCGGACACCAGTTTCTCGATCATCGACATGGTCGTGGACAAGCCGAACGTGCAGTCGATCGTCTTCAAGGAGCACGAAGGCTCGTTCCTGGTCGGCGTGCTGGCTGCGTTGGCTTCGGACACCGGCAAGGTCGGCTTCGTCGGCGGCATGGATATCCCGCTGATCCGCAAGTTCGCCTGCGGCTACGAGCAGGGCGTGAAATACGTCAACGCCGATGCCGAGGTCTATCAGAACATGACCGGCACGACGCCGGCGGCCTGGAACGACCCGGTCAAGGGCGGCGAGCTGGCGAAGTCGCAGTTCGACCGGGGTGCCGACGTGGTCTATGCGGCTGCGGGCGGAACCGGGCTGGGCGTTCTGCAGGCCGCGGCCGACGGTGGGAAGCTGTCGATCGGGGTGGATTCCAACCAGAACTACCTGCATCCGGGATCGGTGCTGACATCCATGCTGAAGCGCGCGGATGTGGCTGCATACGACGTCTACAAGACCTCGATGGACGGCACCTGGACCCCCGGCATCAAGGTCCTGGGCCTGAAAGAGGACGGCGTCGGCTGGGCGCTGGACGACAACAACAAGGCGCTGATCACGGCCGACATGAAGGCGAAGGTCGAAGCCGCTAAGGCCGACATCATCGCCGGAAAGATCGCGGTCCACGACTATATGGCGGACAACTCCTGCACCTACTAAACCTGCACCTACTAAATACGGCGCTTATGGCGCCCTGAAGGTGCAGAATGTCTGAAACGGCTCCGCCGACGAACGCCGACACGGCCCCGCCCCCCGCGGGCGGGGCCGCTGCGGCGATTGAACTGAACGGCATCAACAAACACTTCGGCCCGGTCCACGCCAACAAGGACATCTCCATGCGCGTGGAGAAAGGGTCGATCCACGGCATCATCGGCGAAAACGGCGCCGGCAAGTCGACGCTGATGAGCATCCTGTACGGCTTCTACCAGGCCGATTCCGGAACCATCGAGGTCGACGGCCGGCCGGCCGAGATCGAAAGCCCCGACGACGCAATTGCCGCGGGCATCGGCATGGTGCACCAGCATTTCATGCTGGTCGATCCGTTCACGGTCCTTGAAAACGTCCTGCTCGGCGCCGAAGGCGGTTTGTTGCTGAAAGAGGGCATGGCCCAGGCACGCGAAACCCTGGAGCGGTTGGAGCGGGAATACAGCCTGGAGGTCGATGTCGATGCCGTCGTCGCCGACCTGCCCGTCGGCATCCAGCAGCGCCTGGAGATCCTGAAGGCGCTGTACCGCGGCGCGGAAATCCTGATCCTGGATGAACCGACCGGCGTGCTGACGCCGCAGGAAGCGGACCATCTGTTCCGGATACTGGCGTCGCTGAAGGAACAGGGAAAGACCATCATTCTGATCACCCACAAGCTGCGCGAGATCATGGCGATCACCGACAACGTGACCGTGATGCGCCGCGGCGAGGTGGTCGCCAACGTCCGGACCGCAGAGACCTCGCGCGAACAGCTGGCCGAGCTGATGGTCGGCCGCAAGGTCCTTCTCAGGGTCGAAAAGACGCCCGCCCAGCCGGGCGAGGTGATGCTGCAGGCCGAGCATCTGGACTACACGGACGAGTTCGGCGTGCGCCGGGTCAAGGACGTCAGCTTCAATGTCCGCAAAGGCGAGATCGTCGGGATCGCGGGCGTCGCCGGGAACGGCCAGTCGGAGCTGATGGAACTGCTGGCCGGTATCAAGCAGCCGGACAAGGGCACCCTGAAGATCAACCACACGGTCATCGCCGGCGAGGATGCCAAGGATATGCGGCATATCGGGCTGGCGCACGTGCCGGAGGATCGCCAGCGCTTGGGCCTGGTGACGGCCTTTGCGGCCAACGAATCCTCGATCCTGGGATACCAGGACGACCCCGCCTTCAACGGGCCGATCCTGATGGACCGCCGGGCGATCATCGCGTCGTGCCAGGAGCAGATGCACGAATATGACGTGCGGCCACCCGATCCCCTGCTGCGCAGCGGCAGCTTTTCCGGCGGCAACCAGCAGAAGATCATCGTCGCCCGCGAGATGGAGCGCGACCCCGATGTGCTTCTGGTGGGCCAGCCCACGCGCGGCGTCGACATCGGCGCGATCGAGTTCATCCATCGCCGCCTGATCGAAATGCGCGACCGGGGCAAGGCGGTGCTTCTGATCTCCGTGGAACTGGACGAGATCATGTCGCTGAGCGACCGCATCCCGGTGATGTTCGACGGACTGATCGTCGGCGAGGTGGCGGCGGCTGACGCGACGGAGCAGATGCTGGGCCTGATGATGGCCGGGATCGACCCGTCGAAGCAGGGCGAGGTCGCCTGACCATGGCCGCGATCGACCCCACGACAGGTCTGCCGCGCTGGGCGACGGTCACCGTCCTGCCGCTGGTCAACCTGCTTGCGGCCTTCTTCGTCTCAGGCGTCGTGATCCTGATTATCGGCGAGAGCCCTGTCGATGCGATGCTGATCCTGATCAACGGCGCATTCGGCTACCAGGAGGCCTGGGGCTACACGCTCTATTACTCGACCAACTTCATCTTCACCGGCCTCTGCGTTGCGGTGGCGTTCCATTGCGGCCTGTTCAACATCGGTGGCGAAGGGCAGGGGTATCTCGGCGGATTGGGCGTCGGCCTGGTCTGCCTCTACCTGGATTTCCTGCCGTTCATCGTCATCCTGCCGATCGCGATCATCGGCGGCGCCCTGTTCGGCGCCGCCTGGGCCTGGGTCCCGGGCTATCTTCAGGCCCGGCGCGGCTCGCACATCGTGATCACCACCATCATGTTCAACTTCATCGCGGCGACGCTGATGGTCTATCTGATGGTGAACATCCTGATCAAACCGGGCCAGATGTCGCCCGAAAGCCGCTCTTTCGTGGAAAGCGCCACCCTGCCGGGCATGCACGAGATGCTTGGCTGGATCGGGATCGAGTTCTCCCGCACGCCGCTGAACATGTCGTTCCTGTGGGCGCTGTTGTGCTGCGTCTTCGTCTGGGTGTTCATCTGGCACACGCGCTGGGGTTACGAGCTGCGGACGGTCGGCACCAACCCGAACGCCGCGGTCTATGCCGGCATCTCGCCGCAGCGCAACATCATGCTTGCCATGGCGATCTCGGGCGCGCTGGCGGGCATGATGGGCCTGAACGAGATCATGGGCGTCAATCACCGCCTGCTGCTGAACTTCACGGCCGGATACGGATTTGTCGGCATCGCCGTCTCGCTAATGGGGCGTAACCACCCGGTCGGTATCATCCTGGCCAGCGTGCTGTTCGGCGCGTTGTACCAGGGCGGCGCCGATCTGGCGTTCGACATGCCGAAGATCAGCCGCGAAATGGTCGTCGTGATCCAAGGTCTGGTCATCCTGTTCGCAGGCGCCCTGGAATTCCTGTTTCTGCCCATCCTGCTTCCCATGTTCAGGGCGTGGCGCAAGCCCCGCGCCCAGCCGGCGGAATAGGGGCGGTCGCGCACCATGGACGACTTCGGCTTCTTCATTCTGCTGTTGGATGCGACGCTCAGGGTTTCTGTGCCCCTGGTGCTGGCGTCGCTGGCGGGCCTTTTCTCCGAACGTTCGGGCATCGTCGATATCAGCCTGGAGGGCAAGATGCTTGGGGCGGCTTTCACGGCGGCCTCGGGATCCTACGTCTTCTACCAGTGGACGGTCGATGCCGGGCTACCCGGTCTGTCGTTCCTGGCAGCCTGGGTTGGTCTTGCCTGCGGCATCGTCTGGTCGATCCTGCTGGCGCTGCTGCACGGGGTCGCCTGCATCCGTTACAACGGCAATCAGGTCGTCTCCGGCGTCGCGATCAACATCCTGATGGCTGGCCTGACCGTGGTTCTGGGCATCTCCTGGTTCAGCCAGGGCGGTCGCACGCCGCAATTGCCGCCGGAAGGGCGATTTCTGCCGATCACGTGGCCGGGCGCCGAGGCGATTCGCGAGGTGCCGATCCTGGGACATCTCTACAGCGAGCTGCTGTCCGGCCACAATGTCTTGGTCTATATCGCTTTTCTGGCCGTTCCGTTGACATATTGGGTGGTCTACAAGACCCGTTTCGGCCTGCGGCTGAGGGCGGTGGGCGAAAGTCCCGCGGCGGTCGACACGGCCGGTATCTCGGTGGCCGCCATGCGCTATCGCGCCGTCATGGTCTGCGGGATGCTGTGCGGGATTGCCGGCACCTACCTGTCGACGGCGCAGTCGGCCTCCTTCATCAAGGACATGACCGCGGGCAAGGGGTTCATCGCTCTGGCGGCCCTGATCTTCGGCAAGTGGCGCCCGGTCCCGGCGATGCTGGCCTGCCTGTTGTTCGGTTTTCTGGAGGCTGTCGCGGCGCGCCTGCAGGGCGCCATCAATCTGGACGCGACCTCCGGCTTCATTCGCACCGTGATCGGTGCGATCCCGTTCATCATCGAAGCGCTGCCCTATATCCTGGTGGTGCTGTTGCTGGCCGGTTTCGTCGGCCGTGCGATCGCGCCGAAGGCCAGTGGCATTCCCTATGTGAAGGAAAGATAAGCGCGTGGCCGTTACCGACGCCTTGATCGCCGCCGCGCTTGCCGCCCGGGACAGGGCCTACGCGCCCTATTCCAATTTCCAGGTCGGGGCGGCGGTGCGTGGTGAAAGCGGAGCGATCTATTCCGGCTGCAACGTGGAGAATGCCGCCTATCCGGAAGGTCTGTGCGCGGAAGCGAACGCGATCGCCGCCATGGTACTGGCAGGCGAACGCCGCGCCTTGGAAATTGCCGTGGCCGGCGGCGGCGACGAGCTTTGCACGCCGTGCGGCGGTTGCCGCCAGAAGATCCGGGAGTTCGCAGCAAACACGATCCCGGTGCTGATCTGCGGTCCGGACGGATTGCGGCAGCGTTTCACCCTGGGCGATCTGCTGCCCCAGGCATTCGGACCGGACAACCTGACATGAACGAAGAGATCCGCGCCGTCGCCGATATCATCCGGGCCCGGGCCGGCGACCGCAGGCCCCGCATGGCCCTGGTCTTGGGCAGCGGGCTGGGCGGGCTTGCGGAACAGATCGAGGATCCGGTGGTCCTGCCTTACGAGGAACTGCCCGGCTTTCCGCGTCCCGGCGTGGAGGGGCATGCCGGACGGCTGATCCTGGGCCGGTTGGGCGGCCGGGACGTCATCTGCATGCAGGGACGGGTCCATGCCTACGAAGGTCACCACCCGGAACGGCTGGCCTTCGGCGTGCGGACCTTCAAGGACATCGGTTGCGACATGTTGCTGTTGACCAACGCGGCGGGATCGCTTCGGCCTGCGGTGGGCGCCGGCAGCCTGATGACTATTACCGACCATATCAACTGGTCCGGCACGAACCCTCTGATCGGCCCGAACGACGAAAGCCGGGGGCCGCGTTTCTTCGACATGTCAAAGGCCTACGATCCCGACTTGCGGCAACAGTTGAAAGCGGCGGCGGACGCGGAAGGGATCGACCTCGCCGAGGGCGTCTATCTTTGGTATCTCGGCCCCAGCTTCGAGACGCCGGCGGAGATCCGCGCCTTCCAGATCCTGGGTGCCGATGCCGTCGGCATGTCGACGGTTCCCGAATGCCTCGCGGCAGTGCATTGCGGATTGCGCGTGGTCGCGGTCTCGGTGATCACGAACCTTGCCGCGGGCCTGCAATCCCACGCGCTCAGCCATGATGAGACGGTGTCGGAATCCGCGAAGGCGGCGGATCGCTTTCAGCGCCTGATCACCCGCTTCGTCGCCGATGTAAGGCTGGAGTAGGGGCGTGCGGCTTTTGCTTGTCGCGCTTGTCGCGGCTGCCGTTTCGATCCTGGCCGCGTGCAGCGGCGCAGATCAGGCGGCGGCGCCTCCCGAATGCGCGGGCGTCTACCGATTGCAGATAGAAAAGACGGTCTACCTAGTCTCCCCAGGAGGCGGCGTCGCGCCCGAGCATTGCCGTCGCTATGCCATCTCCCTGGAGGAGCATCTTGCCAAGCAACCCTTGCCGGCGGGCTATGTAAACTGCCGCACCAAGGAGGGCAAGATCGTGGGCATGAAGCCGGCGATGTGCGAACGGGATGGCGGCACAAGCCTGGACTAGCAGTCCTCCGCTCTGAAGAATTGCAGTCCAGCGTACTAAAAAGATTGCCATATTAGGCATTGAGCGCCGCTGGGATTCGGCGGATCGTGAAGCGCCGGCGGGGAGGAACGAGGGACTCGCGTTCGGGCGGCGCATCGCGCAAACTGTTGCGATCAAATCACGAAGAAGGAGTGGCCGCATGATGGGCGGCGAACTGGGCCGGTCTTCGGGCACGGGGGCGACGGTCCACACAATCGGCACGGCCGAGTCCGGGCCGGCGGAGGCCGAACGCAATCCGGGCACCGGGCTCGAGCTCGACTGGATCGAAGACGTCCACGTCAATCTGAGCGCCGTCGAACGCCGGGCCAAGACCCTGTTGACCCGGCGGTCGGTCAAGAAGGAATGGCAGGCCGCCTGGCTGGTCAAGGCCGTGACCTGCATCGACCTGACCACCCTGGCGGGCGACGATACCGTCGGCCGCGTCGGACGGCTGTGTGCCAAGGCGCGTCAGCCGATTCGGCCGGAGATCCTGGCCGGTTTGGGGCTGGAAGACCGCAGGATCACGACCGGCGCCGTCTGCGTTTATCACGAAATGGTACCGGCGGCGGTTGCCGCGCTTGAGGGGTCCGGCATTCCGGTGGCCGCGGTTTCCACAGGCTTCCCTGCCGGGCTGTCGCCGCTGCGCACGCGGATCGCCGAGATCAAGGAGTCGGTAGCGGCCGGGGCCCAGGAGATCGACATCGTCATCTCCCGGCGCCATGTGCTGACGCAGAACTGGCAGGCGCTGTATGACGAGGTGCGGGCCTTCCGCGAGGCCTGCGGGCCGGCGCACATGAAATCGATCCTCGCCAACGGCGAGCTGGCCACCTTGCGCAACGTCGCCAAGGCCTCGATGGTCTGCATGATGGCGGGCAGCGACTTCATCAAGACCTCGACCGGAAAGGAGCCGGTCAACGCGACACTGCCTGTCAGCCTGGTGATGGTGCGCATGATCCGCGACTACCTGGAACGGACCGGCCACCGGATCGGCTTCAAGCCGGCCGGCGGCATCAGCACCGCCAAGACCGCGCTGGGATATCTCTATCTGATGAAGGACGAGCTGGGCCGGCCGTGGCTGGAGCCTGGGCTTTTCCGGTTCGGGGCGACCAGCCTGCTGGGCGACATCGAACGCCAGCTCTCGCACTTCGTCACCGGCCGGTATGCGGCCGACCACCACAACCCCATGGCCTGACGGACCGTCCAGATGAGCGTTGCAGAGATTTTTGACAGCATGGACTACGGGCCCGCGCCAGAAGCGGCCGCCCAGACGCAGCAGTGGATCGACCGCTATGGCGGCAAGTTCTGGCATTTCATCGGCAGCGAATGGGTCAAGCCGGCCGCCGATGACTGGCTGACCAGCACCAACCCGGCCACCGGCCAGAAGCTGGGCGAGATTGCCCTGGGCACCGCCCCCGACATGGACGCCGCAGTGGCGGCCGCAAGGGCCGCGCAGCCCGGCTGGGCCGGGCTCGGCGGGCACGGCCGGGCGCGTTACCTCTACGCGCTGGCAAGACTGGTACAGAAGCACGGGCGGCTGCTGGCGGTTCTGGAAAGCATGGACAACGGCAAGCCGATCCGCGAGACACGGGACATCGACGTGCCCCTGGTCGCGCGCCACTTCTATCACCATGCCGGATGGGCGCAGCTGATCGACAGCGAGTTCCCCGACCATGTTCCCGTGGGCGTGGCCGGGCAGATCATCCCCTGGAACTTCCCGCTGTTGATGCTGGCCTGGAAGGTCGCGCCGGCGCTCGCCGCCGGCAATACCGTGGTCCTGAAGCCGGCCGAGTTCACCAGCCTGACCGCCTTGCTGTTCTGTGACCTGTGCCGCCAGGCGGGCCTGCCGGACGGTGTCCTCAACGTGGTCACGGGTGACGGAGCAACCGGCGAGCTGCTGGTCAGGCATCCGGACGTGGACAAGATCGCATTCACCGGATCGACCGAGGTCGGCCGCCTGATCCGCACGGCCACCGCCGGTTCCGGCAAGCGGCTGACGCTGGAACTGGGCGGCAAATCACCGTTTATCGTGTTTGACGATGCGGACCTGGACAGCACCGTCGAGGGCGTCGTCGACGCGATCTGGTTCAACCAGGGCCAGGTCTGCTGTGCCGGTTCGCGGCTTCTGGTCCAGGAAGGCATCGCCAGCCGGCTGATCGAAAAGCTGAAGGCACGCATGGAAACGCTGCGCGTGGGCGATCCGCTGGACAAGGCGATCGATATCGGCGCCATCGTCGCGCCGGTGCAGCTGGAGCGGATCGACCGGCTGGTCAAGCAGGGTGTGGAAGAGGGGGCGGAACTGTTCCAGCCGAGCTGGGCCTGCCCCACGGAAGGCCTGTTCTATCCGCCCAGCCTGTTCACCAACGTCGCGCCCGCTGCGACCATCGCGAACGAAGAGATCTTCGGGCCGGTGCTGGTGGCGATGACGTTCCGCACGCCTGGCGAGGCCGTGGCGCTGGCCAACAACAGCCGCTACGGGCTGGCCGCCAGCGTGTGGTCGGAGAACATCAATCTGGCGCTGGACATCGCGCCCAAGCTGAAATGCGGCGTGGTCTGGGTCAATGCGACCAACATGTTCGACGCCGCCTGCGGTTTCGGCGGCTACCGCGAGTCGGGCTTCGGCCGGGAAGGCGGCAAGGAAGGGCTGTATGCCTATCTGAAGCCGGCCTGGGAGGCGGGTCTGGTCGCCTACGGCGCCCCGCCGCCGGCACCGACGCCCATGCCGCCCCAGCGAGACCTGGGACTGCCGCCGGTCGACCGCACCGCCAAGATGTATATCGGCGGCGGGCAGAAGCGGCCCGATGGCAACTACAACCGGGCCATCCTGTCGCCTGACGGCGAGATCGTCGGCGAGGTCGGGGAAGGCAACCGCAAGGACATCCGCGATGCGGTCGAGGCCGCGCGCAAGGCCTCGGGCTGGGCCACCGCGGCGGCCCATCTCAGGGCGCAGATCCTGTTCTATGTGGCCGAAAACCTGGATGCCAGGGCGGCGGAGTTCCGCGACCGCCTGATGGCGATGACGGGGATGCGCAAGGTGCAGGCGGCGAAGGAGGTGACGGCGGCGGTCAGCCGTCTGTTCGCCTATGCGGCCTGGGCGGACAAGTTCGACGGCGCAGTGCACAGCCCGCCGGTCAGGGACGTGACGATTGCCATGAACGAGCCGGTGGGCGTGATGGGACTGGTCTGTCCCGACGGGGCGCCGCTGTTGGGCTTCGTCTCGATGGTCGCGCCCGCGGTCGCGATGGGCAACCGGGTCGTTGTTGTGCCAAGCGAGCCGTATCCGCTGTCTGCCACGGACTTCTATCAGATCCTGGATACCTCGGACGTGCCCGGCGGCGTGGTCAACATCGTCACCGGTGAGAAGGACGCGCTCGCCAAGTCTCTGGCTGAGCACGAGGCGGTCGACGGCATCTGGTACGACGGCCCGGCTGCCGGCAGCGGCATGGTCGAGGCGGCCTCGGTCGGCAATCTCAAGCAGACCTGGGTCAACGACGGCCGGCGCCGTGACTGGCACGACCGCGACCAGGCCGAAGGCGCGGAGTTCCTACGCCACGCCACGCAGGTGAAGAACGTCTGGGTGCCCTATGGCGAGTAGTGGCGGCAGGGACTTCCTTCCCCAGGAGATTATTCGCAAGAAGCGCGACGGCGGAGCCTTGGACGTCGATGAAATTGCCTTCTTCGTCCGTGGCATCGCGGACGGGACGATAAGCGAAGGTCAGGTTGCCGGCTTTGCGATGGCCGTGTTCTTCAAGGACATGACCATGGACGAGCGAATCAATCTGACACTTGCAATGCGCGATACCGGCATGGTCTTGAATTGGGCCAATGCGGGGCTGGACGGGCCGGTTGTGGACAAGCACTCCACGGGCAGTGTCGGCGACAAGGTAACGCTGATGCTGGCACCGATCCTGGCCGCTTGCGGTTGCTACGTGCCGACGATCTCCGGCCGTGGGCTTGGCCACACCGGCGGAACGGTCGACAAGATGGAGAGCATCCCGGGCTACGACACCGCGCCGGAAATTGGGCGGTTTCGGGAGATCACGGCCGAGGCCGGCTGCGCGATCATCGGCCAGACCGCCGATCTGGCGCCCGGGGACAAGCGGCTTTACGGCATTCGCGATGTTACCGCGACCGTGGAATCGATCCCGCTGATCACCGCGTCGATCCTGTCGAAAAAACTTGCAGGCGGGCTCGACGCCTTGGTCATGGACGTGAAGTTCGGCTCGGGCGCATTCGCGGCGCGGATGGAACAGGCGGTGGATCTGGCCCGGTCCATCGTGGCGGTCGGAAACGGCGCGGGCATGCGGACGACCGGCTTGATGACCAATATGGATCAGGTCCTGGGCACCACTGCCGGCAATGCCGTGGAAGTGCGCGAGGCGATCGACTATTTGACCGGCGCGGCGCGGGAATCACGCCTGCATGCGGTGACCTGGGCGCTGGCGGTCGAACTCCTGTGTTCCAGCGGTCGTGCCGAAGACCCGGTCGCTGCTGAAGCGACGGTCGATCAGGCGCTGGACTCCGGCGCCGCCGCCGAGCGGTTCGCCGTCATGGTCCGGGCCCTGGGCGGGCCGGCGGATCTGGTTGAAAGGCCCGAAGCACACCTCGCCTCGGCCGAGGTCGTGTTCCCGGTCAAGCCGCCGCGGCCGGGCGTGATCGCTGCCATGGACACACGTGCCCTGGGCGTTGCCGTGGTCGGGCTTGGCGGCGGCCGCATCCACCCCGATCAGGCCGTCGATCCGGCCGTCGGTTTGACGGAGATCGCCGGCCTCGGCGATCAGATCGGTTCGGACCGTCCCATTGCCGTGGTCCACGCGCGCAGCGAAACCGCCGCCCGGGCGGCCGCGGCGGCGGTCGAAGCCGCCGTGACGCTGGAAAAGAGCGCGCCGGCGCCCCGGCCGGTCGTGGCGCTTCGGATCGGACCGGAGAACGTCGCGGATGTCGTCTGATCTGTCCGCGGTTCCGAAGGCCGAACTGCACGTCCATCTGGAAGGCACCGCCACCCCGGCGCTGGTTAGAAGATTGGCCGAGCGAAACGGCATGGACCTGCCCAAAGCCTTGTTCGCGGACGAGAACGCCTTCGCTTGGACGGACTTTCTGCATTTCCTGGAGACCTACGACCTGGCTGCCAGCGTGATCCGCACGCCGGACGACTACCGCGACGTGACCTACGATTATCTCAGCCGCTGTGCCGCCGAAGGCGTGGTTTATTGCGAAATGATGTCCTCGCCGGACCACGCCGCGGCAAACGGGATGAGCTACCAGGCGCACCTGGACGGCATTGCCGGGGGAATCGACGATGTGCGCCGAGACCATGGGATCGAGGGCTTCATCATCGTGACCTGCGTCCGCCATTTCGGGGTCGAACGGGCGATGGCGGTGGCGCGCGATACGGTGCGGCACGACCATCCGCTGGTGGTCGGGTTCGGGATGGGCGGCGACGAACTGGGATTTCCGCCCGGCCGGTTCACCGATGTCTTTGCGCTGGTTGCCGGCGAGGGGCTGCCCTGCACGGTCCATGCGGGGGAGTTCGGCGATCCGGCGTCGATCCGGCAGGCGTTGGACAACTTGCCGGTAGGCCGGCTGGGACACGGCGTCCGTGCGGCGGAAGATCCGGCGCTGGTCCGCGATCTGGTCCAGCGCGATATCGTTCTTGAGTGCTGCCCAACTTCCAACATCGCGACCAAGGTGTTCCCGGACTTTGCGTCCCACGCCTTCACATCGTTGAGGGACGCCGGCGTCAGGGTGACGCTGAACTCGGACGATCCGCCCTATTTCCACACCAGCGTCGGTTTGGAATACGCGGTCGCCCGGGACCATTTCGGCCTGGATGCCCAGGATCTGCGTGCGATCACCTGCACCGCACTGGAGGCGGGTTTTGCTCCGGCGGCGACGCGGACTGCTTTGATCGCCCGCAACGGTCTGGCCGATGGCGCAAAAGACGAGGAGATGGCCGGATGAGCCGCGCTGTGATCCTGATGATGGATTCTTTCGGCGTCGGCGGAGCCGCCGATGCCGAGCGGTTCGGCGATACCGGGGCCGACACCCTGGGACATATCGCCGAAACCTGCGCGCGGGGTGGGGCGGATCTGGACGGCGTTCGGACCGGCCCGCTGACACTGCCGAACCTGACCCGGCTGGGGCTGGCACAGGTCGCAGTCGCCAGCACCGGCAAGGTTCCGCCCGGCCTTGACCCTTCGGTGGTGCCGGCCGGCGCCCATGGCTGTGCGGCGGAGGTCTCCAAGGGCAAGGACACGCCCAGCGGCCACTGGGAACTGGCCGGCGTGCCGGTGATGTTCGACTGGGGCTATTTTCCGCGGACCGAACCCAGCTTTCCCGCTGCGCTGACCGACGCCCTGATCGACCGTGCGGGGTTGCCGGGCGTGCTGGGCAACAAACACGCCTCGGGCACCGAGATCATTGCCGAACTTGGCGAGGAGCATGTGCGGACGGGAATGCCCATCGTCTATACCTCGGCGGATTCCGTCTTTCAGGTTGCGGCGCACGAGACCCATTTCGGTCTGCAGCGCCTTTACGATCTGTGTGCGATCGCCCGCGAGCTGGTCGACGGATGCAACGTGGGCCGGGTCATCGCGCGGCCCTTCGTCGGTGAGGACCGGGACAGTTTCGTGCGCACGGGCAACCGCAAGGACCTGTCGACGCCGCCGCCCGCGCCGACGGTGCTGGACCGCCTGATTGCCGACGGTGGCGAGGTGATCGCGGTCGGAAAGATCGGTGACATCTACGCCCACCAGGGCATCAGCCGCGTGGTCAAGGCGGACGGAAACCACGCCCTGTTCGATGCGACTCTGGATCAGATCGGAAGCGCGCCCGACCGGTCGCTCGTGTTCACCAACTTTGTTGATTTCGACTCGCTCTACGGCCATCGCCGCAATGTCGCAGGCTATGCCGCTGCGCTGGAGGCGTTCGACCGGCGCCTGCCCGAGCTGGAGGCCCGGCTGCGCCCCGGCGACCTGGTCGTCGCGACCGCGGACCACGGTTGCGACCCGACATTTCCCGGCAGCGACCACACCCGCGAGCATGTGCCGGTCCTGGCCTTCGGGCCGGATGTCGCGGCCCGGGCGATCGGCGTGCGGCGGACCTTTGCCGACATCGGCCAGACCATCGCCGGCCATTTGGGCCTGGCGCCGCTGGACCACGGCACGGCGTTTCTGGGCGGCTGATTTCCGATGCCGGTGGCGCATTCTGCAGGCATTCCACGGTTCGATGCCCCGGAAGGCGGGGTCCTGGACCCGGCAATGTGCCAGGCGTTCGACCGGGACGGCGTGCTTGTGCTGAACGGTTTTGCGGACCGCGACGATCGCAATGCCTTGATCAAGCGTGCAGGGGAGCTCGTCGACCGGTTCGACCCTGCGGAGATCCGGTCCGTCTTTTCCAGCAAGACCCACGCCCATTCGGCGGACAGCTATTTCGAGACCTCCGGCGACAAGATCCGGTTCTTCCTAGAGGAAGGGGCGGTCGATGCCGACGGTCGCCTCAACCGCGACAAGGCGGTTGCGGTCAACAAGATCGGCCATGCGCTGCACGACCTGGACCCTGTCTTCGACCGCTTTTCACGCCAGGCGAGACTGGAACGGGTCGTGCGGTCACTGGGTCTGGCCGAGCCGCTGCTGCTGCAGTCGATGTACATTTTCAAGCAGCCGGGCATCGGCGGCGAGGTGGTCTGCCACCAGGACTCGACCTTACTCTACACCGACCCGCCCAGCGTGGTCGGCCTGTGGTTTGCGCTTGAGGATGCGACGGTCGAGAATGGCTGCCTATGGGGGCTGCCGGGCCAGCACCGCGCTGGCTTGAAGACACGCTACCGCCGGGCCGCCGATCGCCTGGATTTCGAGGTTTTTGACGATACGCCTTGGCCCGAGGAGGCAAGAGTGCCGCTTGAAGTGCCCGCAGGAACGCTGATCGTGCTGCACGGGCGGTTTCCGCACCTGAGCGGAGTCAACCGGTCGCCCCGGTCGCGCCACGCCTACACCCTGCACCTGATCGACGGCGCCTGTTCCTATCCGGCGGACAATTGGCTGGTGCGTGGGCCGGACATGCCCCTTCGGGGGTTCTGAGCGCCGCTGGTCGGCGCTATTCAGCCGGCCCTTCGCCGCAGTGCATTGCCACCGCGATCGTTCCGCTGCGGTCGTCGATCACACCGCGGCTTTCGCATTCAGCTGGCACCAGATCCTGACTTTCGAAACGCACGACGGTCTCGTCGATCTCCTCGCTGGGCGTCGGGGTGACCGTGACGCCCCGGTCCCATGGCCAGGTGGTGGCCGTGTCCGGGTCGAACCTGATCCCCGCCAGCCGTGAGAACCCTCCGCCGACATGGCGCAGGATCAATCTTCTTGCCCCAGGGGCGGGCGGAAGGTCCAGCCAGGTGAAGCCATCCGCCGGCAGGTCAAAACGTTGCGCGCGGCGCTCGCCCGATGGCCATTCGAAGATCGCCTCGATCTCCACGGGTCTTTCCGTGGTCCTCACCCGCACCGCGCCGGCCGACCAGTCCTGGTCGGCGCCGGAGTCGATGACCATGTCCTTGGTTTTCGGCAACCAGACGCCGTCAGTGAACAGCATGAAGCCGCTTGGATGCATGGCGACCGTGACCGGCCATTTGGACGCGTCCTCGTTCAGAACGCCCGCCAGTGGCGAGCCGTTCACTGCAGGGTAGAAGACCGTTTCGTTGTTCAGGCCGCCATAGAGGAAATACAGATACATCGCCATCTCGTGCATATAGACGACGCCCGCGCCTTGACCGACGGACTGCAGGATTCGGTCCGGTTGCCCATGATCCACCGCGAAATTCGCCGTTCTGCGCAGCCAGATATGGCGCGCTGCGAGATCGGGCACACTCATCAATGCGGTTGCCGCGCTGCCGCCGATGACCAGGGCCGTTAGCACGATCGTCCCGGCCACGGCTTTAGCGTGCCGTTTGCGGTCTTTGAGGATGGAGCCGGCGCCGGCCACGACGCAGCAAACCACCGCTCCAATCGCGCCGGCGGCGAATACAACGAAAGGAATCCAAACCCGTCGAAAGACTTCCGCCGGGTAGTGGGGCATGACATATAGCGCCCCGGCTGCGCAAAGACCGCAGAGGACCAGTCCTACGAAAGTCGCGTCGGTCCGGCGTACCCCCTGAACGGTCAGCAGACCCAGGATCGTCACGAACAACAACATCGCCGGCCCGCCGTACGGGGCGCCGAACTCACTGGCATGCTCCCAGCTTGCGGCCGCATTGTCTGCGATCGCCCGCCACCAGCGGGTATCCGCCGGGAGTGCTTCGCGCAGAAGCGAAAGCGAGGGGCGTTCGACAAGCGACGGCATCGCCGCATTGACGGCCAATACCAGAACCGCAAGGCCGATCCACAACCAGGGCGCCGCCCCGCGCCGAACCGAAACATATCCGGCAATCAGAACGGCTGTGGCCGCGTAGATTTGCCCCACTGTGTGAAGCGTGACCATTGCCAGCGCGAATGCCGGCAGGCTGGGGAGCGACAGTCGGTGACGCGACAGCAGGAAGGCCCAGCATAAGAAGCCCAGCGCCAGGGTCATATTGCTTGGCACGATCCAATGGATGCCGTGAAAGCCCGGAAACACGGCGGTTGAAAGGATCGTAAGCCCGATGCCGCCTGCGGCGGGGCCGAACAGGACTACAATGAATGCCGCGATCGACAACACCATGAGCGCGCCGCCGACGATTGCGATTGCATCGTAGGCAACCCGCCAATCCCCCGTGAGGCGCTCGAGGCGCTCGACCGCGAACGAGTGCAGCAAATGGTATTGATACAGCGCGCGATAGTACTGCCTGTCACGCCGCGTGCGCAGGTCGGAGTCGTTGGTCGGGGTGGTGAGCTGCGGGCGCAGCGTGTTCAGCGCTGGGCAGTCCTGCCTGAAACAGTCACGCACCTGCTTTGCCTTGGCCATGTACATATAGGCATCCACAGGCCAAGGGGGGATTCCGCGGACCAGGATGGGTGCAATGGTCAGCCCCGTCTGGGCTGCCGCAAACAGGCAGAAGCCAATCAGCAGGATAGCCGGGCCCCAGCCGCGGTGGGTGGTCCTGGCGCCCGGGTTGAGTTCAGCAACTGACATTCCATGCAATCCCTATCGCCCAATGACACACATCGTGCGTTCGGCGTCTCGCAGGAACGTTTCTATTTTACAAAGAGTTAACGGGTGGTTTTGAGGCCGGGAAAAACCACTCCAATCCGTCCTTAAGGCCTGGAAACGAAACGGCCCGCGCGCCGGGCACTTGTCGGAGCCAGCAACGATGAAACGCACACTGTTCAACGCATTGGCGGCGGTCGCCGTCGTGGGCGCATTGGCGGCCTGTGAATCCACCGGCCCCAAAGAAACCGCCGGGACGGTACTGGGCGGCGTCGGCGGCGCCGTGGTCGGCTCCCAGTTCGGCAGCGGCTCGGGCCGGGTGGCAATGACCGCGCTGGGCACCATGGGCGGCATAATGATCGGCCGTTCGATCGGTGCGTCGCTTGACCGCGCGGACCGGGCCTACGCAATGCAGACACAACGCCAGGCGGTCTACTCCGGGCATCTGGGACAGCGCATCGCGTGGCGCAACCCGCGCACCGGCAACCATGGCCATACCGTGGCCACCAACGTAGGCAGCGATATGCACCACGGCGGACTATGCAAGGAATACCAGACCACTGTCTATATCGACGGAGCGCCCGACACCGCTTACGGCACCGCCTGTCAGGACCGGTACGGGAACTGGCAAATGTGAGGGTGGGGCCGGGGCCGAAGACACGAAGGGCTGTCCCCGATCCTCCCGCCATCGTGTCTGCCGCACCGACGCGCGAGACCCGTCGGTGCGTCGGCTTGTCCGGAGTCCGTCAGCCCTTGATGCGCAGGTTGGAAAGTTCGTCGCCGATCTTGCGGAACACGGTCTGCAGTTCGGCGTTGGACGGGGAATCGAAAGCATAGGTCGGCCCGCTGGCACAGCGGCCGTAGACATCCTTGGTGGTCTGGTCGGGGACCTGGAACGTGATGGTGTAGAGGATGATGCCCTGCGCCTTCATGGCGGTGCAGATTTCCTCAAGCCGGTTGTTCAGTTCGGTTCGCGAGTCGTTCCAGTTGGTGGTGCCGACCCGGCCCCAGTCCAGGCGCCCGAAAGCCGTGTAGTGCGAGCCGCCGGGCGCGGACGTTCCGCTGCAGCAGAACTGGTTATAGCCGTCGGTCAGGATCACGACGACTTTGTCCATCAACGGCTTGCCGTAGTCGAAGGGCATGTCGACCGGCGTCGCGCCGCCCCACAGTCCGCGCCACTGCGGCGACAGCAACCGCCAACCCCAGGCCAAGCCTACATTACCCATGGTGCCGCCGCCCCGCCAATAGGTGAGCTCGTCGATCCGGTTCCAGGCGGCGCTGTAGGACTCGTTCAACGGCAGGATCTCGTTCCCGCAGGTCTTGTTCGGTCCCGCGGCCCAAGATTGGTTGGTCTCGCTGACCGGCGGCCAGTCGTTGTCGGTGTCGCTCGGCCAGTTGTAAGGCACGAAAGGGGCGGTGGCGGGCGGCGTATCGTCCCGGTCCAGCGTACCGCCTCTGGCCTCCGTGCACCCTTTCCAGGTGGTGGGATCGAAATTGGCCGGGTCGTATCCGCTCAGCCATCCGGTTCGGGTGGGTCCAATATTGACGGCTGTCGTGTAGGGGACGATCCCGACCCAGAAATCGTCCACCGTCTCACGGCCCGCATACAGAATACCGAGTAGGTCCTTGCCGGCGTCCTTCATGGCATCGATTTTGCCGCCGCTACGCATGGACCCGGTGATGTCCATCACAAGGACCAGTTCCATGCCCCGGATTGATCGTTCGATAACTGTCGATGCGGACACCGTCATGTTCTGATGGCCCAAGAGGCGCATGAAGGTCGTGTCGACCTGGGCCTCCGCGGTCAGGGTCAACGTGGTCCCAAAGGCATCCGACGTTGCCGTCGGCCCGGTTATGATCGCTCCCATGTAGCCGTCCGGGAAGTTCGCGTCGAAGAACCGCTGAACGATCTGGTCCATGTCGTCGGCGAAAAGCTGCTTGCCGCCCGCCAGCCCGGCGGCGTCCAGGGCGTGACTGAGCTGCGCGCGCAGCATGTAGCCGCGCGTGACGTCGATGGCCATGCCGACAAGGCCCCCGATGGGAATAATGGAGACGCCCAGCATCACGGCGGTGCCGCCGGCGCGGTCCAGGGCCAGAGCGAGAACCTCCTGCTTCAGGAATTGCCAGCAGCGCGCGATGCCGCGCCCCAACATGGGTATAAACGAACTTGCGAACATGGCGATTTTCACCCGTTAGCGGGACGGCGGTGCCGCACCTGGCAAAGCCGTTCCATCACTTCTCTATTCTAGTCTTTATTTAGCGGTTAGACACGAACTATCGGTTTCGATTTCGGCCTTAAATATATTCAATATCAATTAGTTATAAGTCGTTTGCGAAAGACCGCTCTCAGTTTCACGAGCATAAAAATAAGATAAAATGCAAAACAAATTACCATCAGTATTTTATGATGCTTTTCAGCACTTTTACCAGTTAAGTCCTCTGAAATCGAAACGATAGTTCTTGCTGATTTTTGTTTTCAGGATACTCTCTTGTACTGTGAAGACTACACAATCGCGGGAGCCTAAAGGAGGCCACTATGTTGACCATCGTAAAGAGAGTTCTGAAAGACGAGTCCGGCGCGACCGCCATCGAATACGGTCTTATCGCCGCCCTCGTCTCCGTCGCGGCCATTACCACGCTGACCACCATGGGCGGATCGTTGGATTCGATCTTCGGCGTCGTCGATACCGCGCTGCAGAACGCTGCCACGTCGGCGGATACTGGCAGCGGCGGCACCGGCGGCAGCACCTAACAGGAGGCTTCTGGCCCTGGCTCTGACCTCGGGGTGTCCGTCGGTCTCGTTTGAGGCTGCCGGACACCCCGGGGGCGCCGCCAAACCGGAATTCCACCATGACTGGCGACCCGGACCTCGACACTGCGATCATCCAGACCGATCCCTGGGTCGGCATGGCACTGATCGCATTGTTCTGTGGTTTGGTCGTCGGCGCCGCGGTGTCCGACCTGCGGCGCTATATCATTCCGAACTGGATCCCCGCCGCCATTGCCATCTTGTGGTGCCTGTGGGCCTTGTCGAGCCCAGGCGATCCGGTTCTAAGCTTTTTGATTGGACTTGGTGTTTTTGCAGCGGGCACTGTCCTGTTTGCGTTCCGTGCCATTGGCGGGGGTGACGTCAAGTTGCTTGCCGCCGTGTCGCTTTGGGCGAGTTGGCCCGGAATCGTGACCTTGATCTTCCAGATCGCTATTGCCGGGGGGG
>Ga0209783_1000138_pt1 | contig 24369 bp, 24 predicted proteins | sample WorMetfiPIANOSA1_FD_187395 | JGI IMG/M metagenome (GOLD analysis project Ga0209783, IMG submission 187395) | Marine gutless worms symbiont microbial communities from Max Planck institute for Marine Microbiology, Germany - Olavius filocauda... | ecosystem: Host-associated > Annelida > Digestive... | reverse complement strand
CTACATCGGCTTCTACAATGCGATGCGGCTACATTCGACGCTGGGATATCTCAGCCCGATTAATTATGAAAAAGAACAATTAAACAATGCTGCTTAAAACCGTGTCCGTTTTTACTGGACCACTACAAACCGGGTAAAACGGGTATCGTAGCGCCCAAGCAATGAATGTCACCCAATTCTCATTGAAGACGATAGGAGAACGCTAATGGAAACCCAAGCGACCAAGATGCAAAGACTGAGTGAGCTGATGGCCACCAGTGGCCCGGAACTGATTTTATCCCTGCTGGTCCTAATCATCGGCCTGCTCCTGATCAAGTGGATCTTGCGGGGATTGCGTAATACCCTTGGCAAAGTGATCCAGAATAAAACCAGGATTTCGGTTATTTGCAATAGTGTCGGCGTTCTGCTGTTCGCTCTGGTGATCATCGCCGCCGCCGCCGAGGCCAGTCTCAAACTGGATCGGATCGTCTCCGTTCTGACGATCATCTCTCTGGCCGCGGTGGGTGCTATTGTGCTCTTTCGGCCGCTGATACCCACCATGCCGTTTAAGGTCGGTCAAACGGTGAAAGCGGGAGACCTGCTCGGAAAGATCGAAGCCATTACGCTTCTCAATACCCGTTTCAAGACCTTTGATGGCAAGACCTTCTTTGTGCCCAACCGCAAAATCCTCGATGATATCGTGATCAACTACCAGATCACTGAAACCAGGCGGATCAAGCTGGATGTGAGCATCCGCAGCGACCAGGACTTGATGCTGGCCAAGCAGACACTGGAGTCCGTGATGATTGCTGACCCACGGGTCAAGGCAAAACCCGGCCCGGTCGTCTATTTTCTGGATACGTCAAACGGCCGTGTGAAATTGGGCGGCCGCTGCTGGGTGGATAATGCCAAATATTGGGTCGCCAGGTGTGATCTCATAGAAAAGGCCAGGTTCGCTTTATACCACGCAGGCATCGTGCCGGCCCGGCCGCAGATGGACATTCACCATTTCAACGACGTTTATCCGGGGCCGATGGGCGGGAATGACACGGAAAACCCTGAAGAATTTATTCATGGGATGACCGAAGGGCCGAAATAATAACCTGAAAGGCGGAAAGATGAAAATAATCGAGGGACTTACAATTATCGATGCCGGCTGGATCCGGAAACCAGCCGGGTTCCGGGTTAAATACGAGAAATTGGTGGATGGCCAGCGGGTGACCGAATACTCGCCACCGGAGGGCAGCGCACTGCTCGATTCGGATGTGACCGCCTGGCGGTATGCCTGGAAGCTGTTTATGGCTTCCCGCTCCGACAAGGCCAACATCCAGGAAGCCGAACTTGCCAATATCCATGTGGTCAATGACGCGGATGCAAAAGTGAAGTACTACGCTACAAATAAATACGATTTGTTCAACCCCAAATAGGCAGATTGCGAGACCGGTTGCCTGCGGTTGAGAATCGGCGCGCCACCCGTGCCTGGTCACCTGGCCGGTGAATTTGTTGTCGCCACGCAGAATTTGGGCTATGATTATTCAATTGAGACATAGAAATCGCTGCCAGCGTGCTATAAGCCGATACGCGGACATTGCCTCCAAGATTTCGGTGTAACTTCATTATGGCAATAAGAGAGGTGAATTATGTTTTCGAAACAGTTGCGGATAGCCGTCGCCGGATTAATGGTTTTGGCGCTTGTGCTTATGATCAGCGCCTGCTCGAGTCAAACCGGCCAGCGGGCCGGGCAGGGCGCCGCGCTAGGGGCGGTTAGCGGTGCTGCTGGTGGCGTTGTCAGCGCCCTGATATTTGGTGGCGATGTTGGTGAGGCCGCCGCCCGGGGCGCTGCCTGGGGCGGTTCGATGGGGGCTGTGGGTGGTGCCCTCACCGGCATGCAGCAAGACAGCGCCATAAAGAAACAACAGGAGAATGCAGCCGAGAAACTGAAGCAGAAACTGGGCGATGATGCCTTTAGCGGACTTGTCGCCCTGGCCAACTGTAAACACGATGTGGCCGCGAGCCGCGCAAATACCGCCAAAAGCCTCGAAAATCCAGAATATGCGCTGGCTGGTCACTGGCTTGAAGTCCTGACCCTGGCCGATCAAAGAGAAGAGGACCAGGCACGGGCCCTGTTTCCGGTCTTGATTGAAAAAGATCCCGAGATAAACTCAGAAGCCAAGGCCGAAGAGAATATGCGCAGTGCGCTGCAGGGTCTCATGCAGATACGCGCGAAGCATAATTTGCCGAAAACCTGCAATTAGAATAGGGGCGAGGATACGAGTGCAACTGTTGCCGCAAAAAAATGAACGGGGCCCTCAGCATGTTCTGATGATACTCCTGATGGCATTGCTTTTCAGTGCCTGTGCATCCACACCTGTTGACCAGTTGATGTTGATGCCGGCGCCGGATGTGTTTGACCAGGGAGATTGGGACCCATTTCCGGACCACGATCCCATCAAGGATATCCCCTATGGTGGCATGCTCTATGTCACCGACCGCGAACCGGCTCAGGAGGCGGGACGCTACTATCGGGATGCGCGCGGCCATGTCATGCGTCTCGGGGTTGCCCAGATAACGGTTGGCAAGGAAGGCATAACTTGGGAAGAGGCCCGGCGCATATCTCTGCTCAAGGAACGACCCGAAGACTATCCGCTCAAGGTGACCAGTGTGCGCGAACTGGGCATTCTGGACCGGACGATAAATCCGCTCACCGAGGATTTAGCCGGCAGCGCTCAGCCACATCTGCCAGGTGAACAATTCGCGGCCAAGATAAACGCGAAACTGGCAATATCTAAACGCAAGGACGGTTTTATCTACGTCCACGGATATAAAGTGGTCTTTGAGAACCCGTTGCTGGTTGCTTCGGAGCTGTGGCATTTTCTCGGTTACGAAGGGGCCTTTATCGCCTATGCATGGCCTTCCACCACGGACACCCTGGCCTACTTTTCAGATCTGGAAACAGCTGCTCTGAGTGCCGGGAACCTGCGCATCCTGATCGAGTACCTGGCCGAGACCACCGCTGCCCGCCGCATTCACGTCATTGGCTACAGTGCGGGCACGCGGGTGGTCACCCAGGCGCTTAATCAACTGGCCCTAATGCACACAGGCCCGGACCGCAGGGTGTCAGCAAAAGAATTGCGCATCGGGCATGTCATCCTTACCGGCAGTGACGTCGACCAGCATCTTTTTGGTTCATATTTAATGGATGGCATGCTCGAAGTGACCGGTGGCATTACTGTTTATGCCTCGACGAAAGACCGGGCCCTGGGCATGTCCAGGTGGGCGTTCGGGCGTCAGCGTCTCGGACAGATCGTCAGTGAACCGCTGTCGTCCGAGGCCAACAATTACCTGCGGCAGAATCAAAACCTGGTCATCGTCAATGCTACGGATACGCCGGGGGCCGGTACCGGAAACGGCCACGCTTATTTCCGGCAAAGTCCCTGGACCAGCAGTGACATCCTGACGACGCTGACATTTGATCTAAAACCGGCCCAGCGGGGCCTGCAACAGACAGGCGGCCAACATATTTGGACTTTCGCAGAAGATTACATCGACCGACTGCGTACAGCCCTGGTAAAGGTGGGATCCAAGTAACCGAAGCGGTAAGAAATTTTTGTGGCCCCAAAAGGAGATATCCATCGTGTCAAAACCAAATGATTTTCTAAAAAATGCTATCGTTGGGGGAATCCTGGTCCTGTTACCGATCCTGCTGCTTTTCCTGCTGCTGTCAGAAATGCTGCAACTGGTGGTGGCCCTGGCCACACCGATAGCGGTGCTGCTCCAGGAAGGGGGGCTTGAAAAAGTAGCAAACCCGGTGCTGGTGGCGCTTTTGCTGCTGATCGGGGCCTCTTTCATTATCGGGATCATCATGCAGTCTCGAATCGGTCGCAGGTTTGGTCAGTGGCTTGAAAAAATGACCGTGCAGCGGCTGCCCATTTACGCTGCGCTCAAGCGTCTCACCCGCAGTTTTGTCGGTACGGAGGAAGGGGAAACCTTTATGCCGGCGCTGCTCGAAGTTGACGCCGAAACGCAAGAGGTCGTCTATGTGGTCGAAACGAGCGAAGACGGGCTGGCCGCCGTCATGGTGCCCCACGCGCCTGCGGCCTTTGCAGGGCCAGTCAAAATAGTCGCCCGTGAACGGTTGACATTTCTCGATACCAATATCGGCGATCTGTCTCGTTCGCTCAGTCACTGGGGGGTGGGCACAGTGCCGCTGGCATCTAAAAAACTTACTTCTGAAAAGGAGTCATAACATAATGAAATACCATCGGATTATTATTGTTGGCTTGATCTTCAGCCTTGTGCTGCCGATCAGTGTATACGCCAAGGTCTATCGCTACATCGACAAAGACGGCGTGGAGCGCTTTTCGAACGAACCGCCGCCGGGCGATGCCAAAATTATTGATGAAGCGGCTGAAATCAAGCACGATGCGGATGCCGACAAGGCCCAGCAGGAACGCAACAAGCGGGAAGCTGCAGAGGCCGCCAGCCAACCGGCTGCGCCACCGCCACCTAAGAAAACAGCTGCCCCGGCCGTTGAAGCCGGTGGCGGGGATGCTGCCCCGGAAAAGAAATACTCCCGCCGCAAGCATCGCCGCAAGAAGCAGATCCGCAAGGAGAAGGCTGAGGCGAGAAAGGTCATGGAGGAGGCGGCGGCGGAAGGTAAGACCAAGTGATCTATAGTGAACTAAAGTGTAAAGTGATCTAAAGTTAAGGTATGCTACCAATAAGATATAACCAGTGGAGTGCAGCAACGCCTTAACTTTAGTCACCTTCAACTTGGTGCTTCGGTCTCATACTCTATCACCCGCATCGCCTTCCACTTACCCCCCAGGTACCTTGTCCAGGACATTAGAAACAGCGAGACTATAAACAAGACCACGCAGCCCCAGGCGAACATGAGCCCGGCGTCAAACCAGAAGATGCCGATGGATACCGGCAGGATCATGCAGATTAGTGACAGCGAACCAATTACCCACATCAGGTATTTCGTATCACCAGCCCCTTTCAGGACCCCACTGTAAACCATGTAGAGCGCATCCACGAACACGTACACTGCGACGATACGCAACAGGAGCGTGCCCAGGCGTATGATCTCCTGCCCGGCCGGTCCGGCCATTTCCGCTCCCATAAAAATAGACAGGAGCCACTGCGGTGCGAAAATGAACACCAGATCCAGGCAGAAGATATAGATCAGCAGCAGGTGGATCGAGCTGTTGGCGGCCTTGACCGCATCTGCGGGACGGCTGCCTCCCAGGGCCTGCCCGGCCAGGGTGCTGACCCCCATGGAAAAGCCCATGGCCGGCATGAAGGCCAGCGAGTTGATGGAAAAAACGATGTTGGTGGCCGCCAGTTCGTACTTGCCGATACGTCCGACCATCAGGATAAAAAAGGTAAAGGCAAACACGTCCAGGCAGAACTGCAATGAACCCGGGACACCGAATTTCAGCAGCCACATAAAGAGCTCGCGGTCAAAGCCGCGACTTTGCCACAGGTTGAAGCGGGTGATGTTTTTGCGGGTAAATATCAACAGCCCATATACAAGCATCATCAGACCCCATGACGATACCGTGGCGATGCCGGCCCCGGTGATCCCCAATTCCGGGAAGATCCAGAGTCCGTTGATCAAGGCATAGTCCAGCGGGATATTGAACAGCATGCCCAGGAAACTGACCGCCAGGACGGGCCGGGTATAGCCCCGCCCGCTAAAAAAACAGGCCAGGGTGGCCGCGGCCACGTTCAGACCGGCGCCGCCGGAGAGAATACTGAAATAGGTGACCTCCAGGCGCTGCACTTCTATGGGGTGTCCGCTGAGCTTAAAGAGTGGTTCGGCGATAAAAATCAGGCTTCCCAGGACACGGACAGGAGGGTAAACCAGAGCCCCTGCCACAGGCAGGCGCCGACCCGGTGATGGGCGCCGGCCCCCGTGTATTGAGCGATGAAAACATTGACATACCCGGCCACCCCCACAAAGAAGGCCAAAAACAGAAACTGGGTGATACCGGCCGGTACCACCGCGGCAATAGCTTCCAGGGAATAGTTGGCCAGAAAGACCCGGTCGGTGAACTCCATGACAGTGGTGGCCGCCATACTCATGGCCAGCGGCACACTGATGGAGATCACCCTGCGGTAGGGGGAATTAGGGGAGCGTTCTGATTTTTGTGACATAGCCAATAGTCTGTATAGCAGAGTGGATCTTCAGGCCGACGTTCTTGTTATCCTGACGAAGGCCAGGATCCAGCGATATTTTCTGGATGCCGGATCGAGTCCGGCATGACGGTTTATTTATAGCGCTGTAGGAGAAAGCACCCAATGCAGCAATAGCAGCTATCTACAAAATCTTGCTATGGTCCTTCCAGTCTGCATTCAATATTTACCTTGAGATGGTTTGTGTACCATATATAGGGAGTCAACGTATATTACCTGTCTATATGTGGTAGTTTGGTTTACTCAATTGTGGTGATTGTGTATTGCAAAAGCGGTTTATAGAGCGCCTAAGGGGTTCAAGATCAAGGCGGACGAGAATCTCAAATCGGAGGTGCCAGCGAAGCCAATGCCCATCGTGGTAAATACTAATAGTATTTCGAGGATAGCGCGGGAGCTTCACTGCGTGCTGATATTCGCGCCCAACGCAGAACTTGGGCCCCTTAGGCGCTCTATAAACCGCTTTTAGCGGTATTCGCGGCGGGCCCGGTCCAGATCCCTCTTCTCATCCCGTTTTTTAATGGTCTGGCGCTTATCATACTGGCGCTTGCCTTTGGCGAGACCCAGCAGGATCTTTACTTTCCCATTTTTGAAATAGAGTTTCAGAGGGATCAGGGAATACCCCATCTCATTCACTTTGCTGTAGAGCTTTTTTATTTCGTACTTATGCAGCAGGAGCTTGCGTGTCTGGAGCGGGTCGTGGTTATCGTAATGGGCAAAGGGGTAAGGGCTGATGTGCATCTGGTGGACAAAAACCTCGCCGTTCTTGATTTTAGCGTAGCTGTCCTTCAAGTTGGCCCGGCCCTGGCGCAGGGACTTCACCTCGGTTCCCTTGAGGACGATCCCGGCCTCATAGGTGTCTTCGATGAAATAGTTGTAGCGGGCCTTCTTGTTCTGGACCACCAGTTTTTCGTGTTTTTTATCTGTCATTATTAACCAGAGTGCTCTATTCGCAGCACCGATATTCCAGTCGGTAAGAATAGGTTTTTAAAACTATAAGGTTCAACGTTCAAAGGTTCAGAGGTTCAGGGTTAAGGTCTTCACCCCTTGACCCCTTGACTCCTTGAACCCTGCCTTTTTTACCGTACCACCGAAAAATGCTCCTCCAATAGATCGCCATATGTTTCCTGGCAGAGGTCAAGAATTGCATCGCTGGTGTTCAGGGCCAGTACTTTCTTGGTGAACTTGCGTGACGTTTTCGTATCCAGAAGGCGGATCATACTTTTCACGGCGGGGATCGCCTGCGAGTTCATGCTCAGTTCGTCAATCCCCAGGCCTAAAAGAAGAGGGACATTGGCCGGGTCCGCCGCCATTTCGCCGCACATGTAGAGTTTGGTACCCGTTTTTTTGGAGACATCCGCCACGTGTTTGACCATTTTTATGATGGCCGGATGGAGCGGGTTGAACATGTGGGCGACTTCGCGGTTACCGCGGTCGATGGCCAGCGAATATTGGATCAGGTCATTGGTACCGACGCTGAAAAAGTCGACCTCCGGAGCCATGCTGTCCGCCAGCATTACGGCCGCGGGCACTTCAATCATGATGCCGATTTCAATATCGCGGCTGTAGGTTTTTTTCTCTTTTTTGAGCTCGGCGGCCGCGGTCTGCAGCATGGTTTTGGTTTTGGTGATTTCTTCCATCCCGGATATCATGGGGATCAGAAGGCGGATCTTGCCATGCGCGGCAGACCTCAAAATGGCTCTTAGCTGGGTCATGAAGACATCCGGTTTCTTGAGGCAGTACCGAATGGCCCGCAAGCCCAGGGCCGGGTTTTCCTCGGTGAACGCTTTGCCATTGCCCATGGCCTTGTCACCGTTCACATCCAGCGTACGGATGGTCACCGGCCGATCGCCCATCACGTCGATCACGTCCTTGTATTTCTCAAAAAGTTCATTTTCCGTGGGAAAATCCGGCCGGCTCAGGTATTGAAATTCGGTCCGGTACAGGCCAATGCCGTCACCGCCGTAACTCAGGACCGATACAACCTCTTCCGGAAGTTCGATATTGCCCATCACGCTGAAGGTGACCCCGTCGGTAGTCGTGGCATCCAGGTGGCTCTGGCGACCGATCTGGGCTTTTTGAACTTCATAGAGCTCCTTGCGGACTTCAAACTCAATGAGGGTTTCTTCGGTAGGATTGATAATGACCAGGCCGGCGACCCCGTCCACGACGATGAGATCATCATTCCGGATGACGGATGTAGCCCGATTCAATCCCTGGACGGCAGGAATTTCAAGACTGCGGGCGATAATACTGGTGTGGGAAGCCTTTCCGCCCCGGTCAGTGATAAAGCCCATGACCCTTTCCAACTGGATCTGGCTGGTGTCTGCCGGGGAAAGATCGTTGGCTACCAGGATGACCCGTTTCCTGATCTCGGATATGTCGACCGGTGCGGCCCCGATCAGGTTGTTCCAGATTCGTTCCGCAACCTGGACAATATCATTGGCGCGTTCACGGAAATATTCGTCTTCCATTTCGTTGAACGCGGCCTTCAGTTCGGTGACGACCCTTTTTAAAGCCCACTCGGCATTGATGAGCTCCGCTTCCATCGTCTCAAGGGTCTTGTCATACAGCAGTTTGTCTTCCAGGAGCACAACGTGGGATTCCAGGATGCTGCTCTGCTGGCGCAGCTCCTTGGGAGTGTCCTTGAGAATGCCACGCAGATCATTCTTGGCCTTTTTGACCGCAGCTTTGAAGCGGTTCTTTTCCTTTTTAAGATCAGAATCAAGAATATAATACGTATTCAGAACTTCAACACCGTGGGTGTCCACCAGATAAGCCTTACCGATGCAGATGCCCGGAGATGCGCTTATCCCGCTAAGGCGTATTTCGTGGGTGTCACTGTTAACAGCCATTACTGCTTTTCTCCAAAACCGTTGTTTACCAAGTCCAACAGGTTTTTCAGAATATCATAATCCTCAGGGTCTTCAATGATAAATTCGAGGGTTTCCCCCGCCGGGCAGGCCAGGGTCAAGATGTCGATGACACTGGTAGCGTCAGCCTCCGAGTCTCCGCGTTTCAGCCGAACGCCAGCCCGGGCCGCTTTAGCCGCCGTCGCAATTTTGGCGGCACTGCGGGCATGCAACCCGAGAGCGTTCACCAAGGTGGCTCTCCCGGTCAATCTGTCCGGTTTTTTCGTCACGCGGGAATCTCCTATTGGAACACATCGCTCTCAAGAACGCAACTTCCTATCAACATGCCGTAAGTTTGTCAAACCCCTTGATTGACACTACTTCCTGTTGCTGGTAACCTTTGGCCGTCAGTCAGTTTCATTGCAACTGCAAACCATCTGGACAGGGGCGCCGATTTAGCCCTGGGAGGCTTTTATGGCATCCAAAGTGATCATTTTTGGCAAGAACACCTGACCCCACACCAACCAGGCTCGGGAAGCCTATCAAGCCAAGGGGGTTGCGGTGGAATATGTCAATGTTTTCGAAGGTAACGATAAGATGGAAGCCATGCTGAGGTATTCGCGCGGCGAGCGGAAAGTGCCGGTGATCGTTGACGATGATGATGTTACTATCGGGTATCAGGGGGGCACCTGACGGGTGTGAGCACACCCCCGGCCGTGTGCCGAACTGAAAACGATCTCAAGAACGCCTTTTGGCCCGATCTCGGCGTTGGGCGCTATTTGTTAACCCTCGAAATACTGAATAGTATTCCTCGGGTTAACAAATAGCGGCCGCCTTGATCTCGAACCAAAATCCATTCTTGAGATCGTTTCAGATATTAGACATATGCTAATTATGAAAACCTAAGGTAGGGGCTATGGAAAAACAGTGGGTGATAGATGATTTCAAGCTGGAAGAATCGTGGCGTTTGTTCAAGATCATGGGCGAGTTCGTGGATGGTGTGGAAGCGCTGCATCACATCGGGCCGGCCGTAACCATCTTTGGGTCGGCCCGGATGAAGCCCGAAGACCCGATCTATAAAAAAGCCGTTGAGATCGCGTCGTTGTTCGTCAAGGAAAAGTTTGCCGTCATAACCGGCGGGGGACCCGGCATCATGGAGGCCGCCAACCGGGGGGCCAAAGAGGCCGGGGGAACGTCCGTGGGATTAAACATAGAACTACCGTTTGAACAGGCCCCCAACCCGTATGCCGATATACAGGTGGATTTCCGGTATTTCTTCGTACGCAAGGTAATGCTGGTAAAATATTCGTTGGCCTACATTATCATGCCGGGCGGTTTCGGGACCCTCGATGAACTGTTCGAAGCCGTAACCCTGATCCAGACCGAGCGGATCAAGTCTTTCCCCGTTATTCTGGTTGGATCGGATTACTGGCAGGGGCTGTTGGATTGGGTCAAGGACCGCATGCTGGCCGAAAAAACAATTTCGCCGGATGATATCGATATCCTGCAGATTCTCGACGAACCGGAGGACATCGTGAAGGCGGTGACCAACAAAGTGATCATCTAGGACCCTTCTTAAAAGCGTCTTCATGTCCGGCATAGCCGTGAGGCGACGACGGATTGGCTCAAACTTCAGCCTTCGCTCTAGCTACGGCTGATAGACGTTGTTGGGCGCTCATATCAATTCCTATAAATACCCGCTGTATTCCTCCGGAATGATATTCGCGGCCGCCTTGCTTGCCGGGCCTAGCTCGCAGAGCGAAGACTGGATTTTGGACCAAAATCCATCTTTTAAAAAGGGTTCTAATAAATTCCTAAACCAATTTAGACGCTTGTTTAAATATTGTTGAGAAGTTTATTTAGCTTTTTTTATAGTGATGCCAGCAAAACCCACATACGAAGAACTGCTCCAGAAGGTCAAGGTCCTGGGGCGGGAAACCGAGCGGCGGGAACGGGCCGAGAAAACCCTGCGCCGGCAGAATGCGTATCTCTCCGCCCTGCATGAAACCTCGCTGGGCCTGATCAATCGTCTCGACCGCAAGGAGTTGCTGGAAGCCATCCTTGACCATGCGGCCTTGCTGGCCGGCACCGAGCATGGCTTTTTTTATCTGCTTGAACCGGGGGAGTCGCGGCTGCAGATGCGGGTCGGTATGGGGTTTTTCGCCAGCTGGCTCGGGCTGCGGGTACGGCCGGGGGAGGGCTTCGGCGGCAAGGTATGGGAAACCGGGCAGCCCCTGGTGGTGGACAACTATCGCTCCTGGGAGGGACGCCTGCCGGACAAGTCCCTGGATGCCCTGCGCGATATGGTAGGCATCCCCTTGAAATCCGACCACAAGGTGGTCGGTGTGCTGGGCCTGGCCCGGGTTAGGGGTGAGAAGGGGTTTGGAGAGGATGTGGTGGATGCCCTGGGCCGTTTTGCCCAGCTGGCCCTGATCGCCCTGGACAATGTGGGGCTTTATGAAAATTTACGGCATGAGCTGGCCGAACGCAAACGAACCGAGGCGGTTCTGCGGGAAAGTGAAAAACGTTACAAGCTGCAGTTGGAAGGTATGCCCGATCCGGTCGTCGTGTACGACATGCAGGGTAACGCCACCTATGTGAATCCCGCATTTGAACAAGTGCTGGGCTGGACCCAGGAAGAGCTGACCACCCGCAACATCGATTTTGTTCCCGAGGAAAACTGGCCGGAAACCCGCAAGGCTATTGACAGCATGCTGGCCGGGAAAAAGATCCAGCTTTTTGAAACCCGCCGGAAGACAAAGAGCGGCCGCATTCTGGATGTCCAGATCAGTTCCACCCTTTTTTCCGACCTGGATGGCAATCCGGCCGGCAACATCGTGACCATGCGGGATGTCAGTGCCCAGAAAGATGTTGAACGGGAGCTGCGCCGGTACCGTGAGCAGCTCGAGGAGCTGGTCGAGGCGCGCACCGCAGCCCTGGAGGCCAGTCACCACCGACTTGAAAATGAAGTCCAGGTCCGCGGCCAAGCCGAGAAATCCCTGCTCCGCAGCCAGGAAGAACTCGAGGCCCAGTCCCGCCACCTGGAGGAGGTCAACACGGCCTTGAAGGTCCTGCTCAAACAGCGGGACCAGGATAAACAGGAACTGGGTGAGAACGTACTGTCCAATGTGAAGGAGCTGGTGCACCCTTATCTGGGAAGGCTCAAGAAAAGCCGACTCTCGACCAATCAGGCCACCCTGGTCAGCATCCTGGAAGCCAACCTCAACAACATCGTTTCGCCCTTTATCAGCAAACTCTCATCCAAATATTTTAAACTTACCCCCATGGAGATCCGGGTCGCCAATCTAATCAAAGCCGGCCGGACCAGCGCCGAGATTGCAGACATGCTTTTCCTTTCCAAAAATACCGTGCTGTTTCACCGTTATAATATCAGGACCAAGCTGGGTATCAAAAACACCAAAACGAACCTTGCTTCCCACCTGCTCTCGTTTGATGAGTAATTGTATTTGCCCACTATTTAACCACTACAAAAACACTTAGAATAGCCTGGGTTGGTTCTATCAAGCTGGGTGATCAGAGAGTTGAATGGGGATCTCTTACCCTTGAGCCATGATTTATTTGAGTCCGCCAGTTGCCTGAATTTCCCTGTGGCGGCTTTTTCTGTTTACAAAATAGCCAAAGCATGATTGTTTGTAACATCCTGATAGTTAAGAAATAAGATGGAAAATCCGTTGCGAAGCCTTCGCCTGGGTAACATTAGCTGCACGTGATGGGCACACGGTGGCAAAAAGGCAACTTTTCTGATCCGGGCGCAATGCATATCCCGTTCGTCCAATTTAGCTATTTTGTAAATACAATCTTGTGACTAGTGGTTCGCAGCAGGGGGCTATTCCGGCTAAAGTTTTTTGGCTTGACTTGATAAATTATAGTTGCGATTAATCTACTTAACGACAATCGGTTAATGAATTGTGTTCATTTTTGTTAGGGCGAAATCGTATGTTTTATTTTGTTTTCCCGGAGTTATCCCACCATAGACAGACGATTGGCAAACTCAACCCAATAAAAATCGGTTACAGGAATCTATGACACCACAAAACGTTTCGAAGCCGCTAAATATTTCGAATGTAACCTTGACCTTCGGGGGGCTGGATGCCCTTTCCCAAGTCGACATGAACATCGAACCCGGGTTGATCACCTCGATCATCGGGCCCAACGGTGCCGGCAAGACCAGCATGCTGAATTGCATTTCCGGTTTCTACCACCCGAACATGGGGGAGATAACCTACGGCGACAAACGGCTGACCTATTCGTCCCCCCACCAGGTGACCAAGCTGGGAATTGCCCGGGCCTTCCAGAATCTTGAGCTGTTCGGCGGGCTCTCGGTGCTGGATAACCTGATGCTGGCCCGCCATACCAGTCTTAAATATAATTTTTTCCAGGCCTGCCTTTTCTGGGGCAAAGCCTCCCGGATGGAGGCTGAGAACCGGCGTTACGTGGAAGAAGTAATCGATTTCATGGAGCTGGAAGCCTATCGCAAGGCCGTAGTGGGCAACCTCAGTTACGGTGTCCAGAAGCGGGTCGAGGTGGCCCGGGCGCTGACCCTGGGACCGGATCTCCTTTTGCTGGACGAACCCATGGCTGGCATGAATATCGAGGAAAAAGAGGATATCGTGCGGTTCATCATGGATATCAAGCAGGAGCGCAATACCACGATAGTGCTGGTGGAACACGACCTGGGTGTGGTCATGGACATATCGGATCGCATCTACGTTCTGGATTTCGGTCAGGTCATCGGGTCGGGCACCCCGGAAGAAGTGGCTGCCAATCCAAAAGTTATCGAGGCTTACATCGGAGAAGAATAAGTGAACAAGGAAAACCAAGACCACCTATTGGAATTAAGCATTCCGCAACTGCTGCGCTGGCGGGTTAAATCCACGGGAACCAAAGTCGCTTTGCGCGAAAAGGATTTTGGGTGCTGGAACAGCTACACCTGGGACCAGTACTACGATTACGTGCGCAAAGTCGGCCTGGGCCTCGAAAAGATCGGGCTCAAAAAGGGTGATGTGGTGGCGCTCATTGGGGACAATATTCCGGAAATGCTTTTTTTGGCCATCGGCGCCCAATCCATCGGGGCCATTTCCGCCGGCATCTACCAGACGACCATGCCGGACGAGATTTCCCAGTTGTTGCAATACATGAATGTCACCGTGGTGTTCTGTGACGACCAGGAGCAGGTTGACAAGTTGGTCGACATCAGAGACGAGGTCCCGGAAGTCCGCAAAGTTATCTACGAAGATCCGCGCGGAATGCGGGATTACCGCCAGGATGACTGGTTTATGTTCATCGAAGATCTCTATGCGGAAGGGGACGCGGTTCACCAGGCCCAACCCGAGGCTTTCGAAACGTTCGTGGACCAGGGAAAGCCGGACGATGTCTGCCACCTCTGCCTGACTTCGGGGACAACCGGTCTGTCCAAGGGGACCATGTTGACCCACAAGAACTATATTGCCATGGGCCTGCAATTGTCCGAGGCCGACTATCTGGCCTCCAGTGATGAATATGTTTCCTTCCTGCCCTTTGCCTGGATCGGCGAACAGATGAATTCTTTCGGGGTGGCCATGGCCACGGGCATCACCATTAATTTTCCGGAGTCCGTCGAGACCGCCATGGAGGATCTCAAGGAGATCGGCCCCCATTTCATGTTCGGCGCACCGCGGATTTATGAAACCATCCGGTCTCAGATCTGGCTGAAAATCGATGAGTCCTACTGGCTGAACCGGGTCTTTTACAACTACTTTATAAAAATCGGCGAGAAAGCGGCCCAGTACCGCATGTCCGGCAAGGCCATGCCCCTGAGCCTGCGCATCCAATCCTGGCTGGGCTACCAGATAGTGTTCCGGCCCCTGATCAACCAGATCGGTATGCTGCGGCTGCGGCGGGCGTATACCGGCGGCGCGGCTCTGGGCCCCGAACTGTTTACCTTCTATCAGGCCATCGGCGTCAACCTGAAACAGATCTATGGCCAGACGGAGATCGTGGGCATTGCCTACATGCATCGCGACGGCGACGTGCGGCCGGACACGGTTGGCAAACCGTTGCCGGGAACGGAGTGTAAAATTTCGGAAGAGGGTGAAATTCTATCCCAATCTCCCTGCGTTACCCCCGGCTACTATAAAATGCCCGAGAAAACCGAAGAATTGCTGGCGGGCGGCTGGCTGCATTCCGGCGACGCCGGATACATCGATGAGAACGGGCACCTGGTGGTGATTGACCGCCTGTCGGACGTTATGCACAACAAGCAGGGGGAGATGTTCAGCCCCATGTTTCTGGAGAACAAGCTCAAGTTCAGCCCTTATATAAAGGAAGCGGTCATTTTCGGCGACCAGCGCGACTATGTCTCCTGCTTGATTAACATCGATCCCATTGTAGTGGGCAAGTGGGCGGAAGACCGCGGGATATCCTACACCACGTTTATGGACCTGTCCGCTAAACCGGAAGTGGCCGAACTCATCCACGGCCAGGTTACGGATATAAACAGCCGGGCTGAACAGGAACATTTCAAAATCAAACGTTTCGCCATCCTTTATAAACTCCTGGACACGGATGACGGCGAATTGACCAAAACCGGCAAGATCCGCCGTAAATTCGTCCGGGAAAAATATGAAAACCTGTATGAAGCGCTCTATGACGAAAGTATAAGTGAAAAAGAGGTTGAAGCCTTTTATCAATACCAGGATGGTCAATCAACCACCGTTAAAACCAAAATTTCCTTTTATACGATGGAAGGGGTCTGATGAGTTATTTCTTTCAACTGGTAGTCAGTGGCGTTGTGGTGGGATCGATTTATGCCCTGTCCGCGCTTGGCTTTGTGCTCATCTACAAGTCAAGTAAAGTGCTCAACATCGCGCATGGCCAGTTCATCGCCGCCGGCGCGTTCATTACATATGCGTTGACACTGTGGATGCATATCCCGATCTTTTTATCATTTCTGATCAGTATGGGCATCACGTTTTTCCTCGCCATGAGCGTGGAGCGGGTGTTCCTGCGGCGCTTGATCGGCGAGCCCATCATTTCGGTGGTCATGGTCACCATCGGGCTGATGTCCATTCTGGACGGTCTGATCTATCTGACGCCTTTTGGAACGGAGAACTTTTCATTTCCGGTCTTCCTGCCCCAGGAGCCCATTATGTACGGAGGTGTTTCCATATCCTGGACGCAGTTGGTGGGCGTTATCCTGACCTTTATCATGATTGCGGCATTTTCCTGGTTTTTCAAGAAGTCCACCGTCGGGATCTCCATGCGGGCGGTCTCGGACGATCAGATGGCCTCCATGTCCATCGGCATTTCGGTTCCCAAGGTATTCGGCCTGGCCTGGGCCACGGCCGGACTCAGCGCCGCGGCGGCCGGCACCATCATCGGCAACATTACCGGGCTGAACTTCGACACCCTGCATTCCTTCGGGATCACGGTTTTTCCAGTCGTGATTCTCGGCGGGCTGGATTCCATCCTGGGGGCCGTGGTGGCCGGGATTATCATGGGCCTTATCCAGCAGTTCGCAGCCGGTTACCTGGACGGCAACTGGGGACTCAACGGCACCGCGGAAGTGGTCCCGTATATCATTTTGTTGATAATCCTGCTGATCAAGCCGCACGGTCTGTTTGGCATACATGAAATTGAGCGAGTGTAGATTATGGCGACAAATAGATGGTTAGCGACAGGTAACTATTTTACTACCTACCGGGAAGAACAGCGTCTTTTCTTCACGAATTTGGACCGGACGATCTTTATGATGTTCCTGATCCTGCTGTTTGTCTGGCCCCTGCTGTTTCCCCTGAGCAATAAATATATGCTGGTGATCGACAATATTCTGATCGCGGTGGTTGCCGTAATCGGGTTGAACATCGTTACCGGGTTTGCCGGTCTGATTTCCATCGGCCACGCCGCGTTTGTCGGCATCGGGGCCTATACCGTGGCCTCGGTCAGTACACTGCTGGGCGACCGGCACATCCTCATTACCCACTGCTGGCCCTTGATGATCCTGCTGGCCGGCTCCATGGGCGCCATCTTCGGGGCCGTGGTCGGCCTGCCGGCCATGCGGTTGAAACATCTTTACCTGGCCATTGCCACCCTTTCATTCCAAATGATCTTTACCTGGACGATTAATTTCCTGGATTTTTTCAACCAGGGGCAGACGATATTTGTGGGCCGGGCCTTCTGGTTCACCGGCAAGGTGGCCCGCAAGGATCACTATTTCTTCTGGTACTATGTTATTCTGGTGATCATCGTGCTGGGCGCTTTTATGGTTCGAAATCTGCTGCGAACCAAATTTGGACGCTGCCTGAGTGCCGTGCGGGACAACGACCGGGCGGCGGATGCCATGGGCATGCACCCCGGTCTGACCAAGGTCTACGCCTTCGGTCTGGCCGGCTTTTTTGCCGGCTTTGCCGGAGCCCTGCACGCCTACCTGTACCTGGGGGCCGGCATCGAATCCTTCACCCTGCACGAGTCGATTATTTACCTGGCCATGGCCATCGTAGGGGGGCTGGGTACCCTTAACGGATCTTTCTGGGGGCCGGCGGCAATTAAATTTTTAGATCTCGGGGTGGAAACGCTCTCCGAGCATGCTTCGGATATTTTTCCGGCCACCATGAGCCTGGCCACGGCCCTCAAGCCGTTTTCATTCGGCCTGGTCATCGTCCTGTTTCTGATGTTTGAACCACGGGGGATAGCCAACTGGTGGCGTATTACTCGTTCGTATACCAAATTGTGGCCGTTCCGCTACTGACGGGGGGTGTGCCGCGTAACATCGTAGGGATTGTGTGTGCCTTTGTAACAGCTCCAGATCTTTAACCGTTAATTTCTAACCAGACCAAGGGGGTAACATGAAGAACAGAAAAAGGATGCTGTTTAAGATTACGCTTGCGTTCATGATTGTGTTTGCATTCGCCTTTCAGGCCCAGGCCGAAACGTACAAGCTGGCCCTGTCCCTCGCTATCACAGGACCGACATCGGATGCCGGTAACCCTTACTCCAAAGGGGTTGAAGATTATTTCCGGTATGTCAATGACATGAAACTCCTGGGAAATGACAAGATCGACTGCACCATCCGGGACGACCAGTACAAGACGGATGTTACCAAACGTAACTTTGAAGACTTTCTCGATATGGGCATTGTCTTTTACCTGAACTATTCCACCGGCAGCACCCTGGCGTTGAAACGGGATTTCGAAGAAGAGCAGATGCCGACGATCCCGGCTTCCTTCCACGCCGGCAACCTGGATAACTCCAACTACATCTTCCTGCCGATTGCGTCCTATTCCGCCCAGGCCATCGGCCTGGCAGAGTACATAGTCAGAAACCACAAAGGAGCTACGCCCCGGGTAGCCATGTTCCTGCATCCGTCTGCTTTCGGTCGGGGACCGCTTTCAGATGTCCAGAAAGCCGTCAAAGCGGGGCTGGACATGAATATCGTTGAAGTGGTTGAACATGGCAAAGACCTGGATAACACCGCCATGCTCAAACGCCTGCAGTCCAAAGGCGTTCAGTATGTCATCAGCCAGACCATCCAATCTCCGGTTGCCACGATGATTAAAGATGCCAGCCGTCTGGGTATGGTTGCTAAGGAATTCGGCCAGAAAGGCAAGATCACCTTTACCGGTTGCCATTATACCGGCGGTAATGACCTGGTGGCCTTAGCCGGATCGGCGGCCGAGAATTACTACTGGACAACGTCCTATATTGTGACACCTGGACCCAGTGCCGGTGCTGATGCACAGATTGCCCTGGCTAAAAAATACGGTCGGGATGACAAGGCGGCCAATTCCCATAACTACGCCAATGGTGTTATGGTAGCTCAGGTGGCCGCTGAATGTATCCGCCGGGCCAAGGCCAAAGGGAAGAAAGTTACCAAGGAGTCGCTCCATGCAGAGCTCCTGCAGATGAACGGGATGAATGCCTTCTACCCGGTAACCACGGTAGGTCCGGTGACTTATTCAAAAACCGACCAGGCCGGCGTGGACACATTGCAGATGTATTCTGTCCAGGACGGGAAATTTGTTTCTGTGGGCAAACCGTTCATCCCGGAATATACCAGCAAGATCAAATAGGTTTGACCAAAAGGGGCCTGGCCCTTGCTGTTCAGATCGCATCAGATACCCCCTGCACCGTCGGCCGATGTTGGCCGGCGGGGCAGGCTTGCCGCGAGCTGTGCGGCTCGCCGGCAACCATATGATAAGGATGTTTAAAGCTGCCTTATGGATACGAACACGACTGAAAACCTGTTGGAAGTAAACAACATCGAAGTGGTTTATAACGATATCATCCAGGTCCTGCGCGGTGTCAGCCTGAATGTCAAAAAAGGTGGCATTGTGGCGCTGCTGGGAACCAACGGTGCCGGGAAAACCACAACCTTGCGCGCCATCAGCGGATTGCTCAAACCGGAAAACGGCTTCATCAGGGATGGGTATATCAAGTTCGCCGGCCACGATATTACCAATGTGCTGGGTACCGAGGTAGTGAAACTCGGAGCCGTCATGGTCACCGAAGGGCGGCGCGTGTTCAAACATTTGACGGTGGCTGAAAACATCCGGGTTGGATCCATCACCCGTAAGGATGGTGCCCAAAAAATCAAGGCGGACAACGATTTGATGTATGATCATTTTCCGCGGCTGTCACCGATCACCAACCGCCTGGCCGGTTACTGCTCGGGCGGTGAGCAGCAGATGATTGCCATCGGCCGGGCACTCATGGCCGCACCGAAGATGCTCATGCTGGATGAACCGTCCCTGGGGCTGGCACCGTTGCTGGTCAAGGAAATTTTCGAGAATATCGAAACGATCAACCGGGATTTGGAGACCACCATTCTGGTCGTCGAGCAGAATGCCAAAATTGCGCTGCAGGTTTCTGATTACACCTATATTATGGAATCGGGAAAGATTGTGCTGGAAGGACCGTCCCAAGAGTTGCGCGACAATCCGGATGTTAAAGAGTTTTACATGGGGATCACCCAGGGCGGTGGGCGCAAGTCATTTAAAGAAGTAAAATCGTATAAGCGTAGAAAACGATGGATGTAGAAACTTGGATCTCTGGGAAAGGAGCTGTAACATGAATATTCTGGTTGGTTACAATGCAACCTATGTTGCCAAGTCCGCGCTTGAGTTGGCCAGAAAACACGCCAAAGCCTTTGACGCCAAGGTTTATGTAATGATTTCTTCGGAAGGCGGGTCCAAGGAGAAACTCGAAGATGTGAGCCAGGCCAGGAAAGAACTCGACTCTGCGAAAGAGTTTATTGAGCAGGAAGGCGTGGCGTGCGAAGTGGTCCAAATGGCCCGCGGCCTTTCACCGGGCGAGGATCTGGTACGTTTTACCAAGGGAAAAAGTATCGACCATCTGTATGTCGGGATCGGGAAGAAATCAAAAACACAGAAACTGCTGTTTGGTTCTACAGCCCAATATGTCATTTTGAAGGCCAACTGCCCGGTTACAACTGTAAAATAGTTTCGCGGCGGCCGACTCTACGTGATGCCGGAGCCTGCGCATACCCGGGGGCAGGTTTTTTGAAGCCATCTCAAATCCATTCCCGGTTTTGAGACAGCTTCCGATACGATTTCCAGACCAGCAACATGCATTCTCCTGAGAATCAGCCGGTCAATCCGGACACTATTGGTGCGTCCTGATCCGCTGATGACCGGGGCGACCGAAACAACGCGCAAACTGCGACCCAGCGTATACATGCCACTATTGGCTGGAGGTTGAGATGGGACTATATGATTTTACCTTTTATGACTTGATAAACCGTAATGCGGCCTGCTACGGCAGCCGGGACGCGTGGTTTGAGGTCGATACCGACCAGATGATTTCATTTCAGGAAGTCAAGAAGCTGACGGACCGCCTGGCATGCGGACTGCAACACGCGGGCGTCAAGCCCGGAGACCGCATCGCAGTGTTGGGTAAGAAAAGCATTGAATTTTTTCTTGTATACGGAGCCGCAGCGGCCCTGGGCGCTATCGTTCTGCCGGTAAATTGGAGGCTTTCCGAAGACGAGGTCAGCTATGTTCTGAATGACGGTGCACCGACAATCCTGTTTGCCGATGAAGAATTCGAGGCTATTTTAAAAAAGCTGGAAGGCAAGTTTGCCACGGTCAAAGGCCAATACAACCTCAAGTTAGATGGTGGCGGCAGCCTGACTGGCTTTGATGCCCTGCTGGATAACGATGGGGACTTCCAGGGGGGGGCGGTCACGTCTGATGACGGGTTCGTCATTATCCACACGGCGGCCGTGGCCGGAAAGCCGCGGGGTGCGCTGCTCAGCCACGCCAATCTATTGTGCGCCAATCTGCAGTGGAACTGGCGCTGCCAAATTGACCGGGAAGACGTACACTTGAGCATGCTGCCCCTGTTTCATGTCGCTGGGCTTTTTATGGCGGCGGCCAGCTTCCACGTGGGCGCTTTGAATGTCAATATGAGCAAATTCGATGCCGAAGCAGCCGTTGCCTTGATTACCGAGCGCAAGGTGTCCCTGTTGTTCGATTTTTCACCGATTCTGGCTAATATCATGGATAAACAGGCGGAGACAGGCGCCAATATCAGCTCCCTGCGCGCGGTCATCGGCCTTGATTCTCCGGAAAATATAGAAAAGTTCCAAACGATGCACGGCGGCACGTTCTATTGTATGTACGGCCAGACGGAGACTTCCTGTGTGGCGACCTTTGGTAGATACAGTGATCGCCCCGGGTCGGCCGGCCGGGTCATTCCCATGGCCCAGGTGCGGCTGTTTGACGATGATGACCGCGAAGTCCCTCGGGGTGAAGTCGGTGAAATCGTCATGCAGGGCCCTATGGTTTTCAAAGGTTACTGGAATCTCGACGAAGACAATGCCGCCACTTTCCGCAGCGGCTGGCATCACACGGGAGATTTGGGGCGCTTCGATGAAGACGGTTACCTTTTTTATGCAGGGCGCAAGCCGGAAAAGGAATTGATCAAACCCGGCGGGGAAAATGTATATCCGGCTGAAGTCGAGAAAGTTATCCTGGAGCACCCGGCGGTCGCAAATACCGTGGTATTCGGCGTTCCGGATCCCAAGTGGAAGGAAGGCATCAAAGCCGTCTGCGTCACTGAACCGGACCAGAGCCTATCTGCCGCTGATCTTATCGCTTTCGTGGGAGACCGCATTGCGCGCTATAAAAAGCCCCAGTATGTACAATTTGTGGAAAGCCTGCCTGAAAATGAAGACGGTAGTCTGGACCGTGCGAAAGTCAAGGAGTTGTACGGCGGCGAGCAGGGTTAAAGGCCATCTCAAAAAAGTCTTCGTGTGGGTGTAGCCTTGCTCAGCTTTCGGATAGCATGCAAGATTAAATACAATAATCGGTATTGGGATCGAAATCGCTATCGAAATCGTTCCTGCAAGACAGCCCTGGAGCCGATTTCGATCCCGATCCCGATTTCGATATAGGCTGAGACTCGAAAGTTGAGTCCTTGGTCACATGTTGTGAAAACAGCTGTACATGGTTTGGATACAGATGTCCCCTGGTTCCGACAGGAAACAGGGGATTTATTTTTTCAGTTTGTCGTAGGTCTGGGAGACATGTTGAAATATCAACTGGGCGCTGTTGGGGATGGAAGATGTCCAGTACTTCTCAATCCGCTCGGCAATGCGGAGAATACTCTTGGCCGCGATACTCTCTGGAAAATTGGTGAGCAGGGGTACCCGTTTGCGGACTGATTCGTTTACCTGGGGGTCTTCAAAGATAAAACCGAAATAGTCGGCTTCTATGTTCAGGATGTTTTTAAGGCTGTTGCTGATTTGTGCCGCCATGGTGGAATCGTCCGGCCCGTTGCCCCGGTTGAAGATGACCCGGGGGCGGCACTCACGGTAGGCCTTTGAAATCAGAGCCCCCGCTTCGGGTTCTTCCCGGATCAGTTCCTGTTTCAGCTTTTCTATGGAGGGAACCTGGTTTTCCATGGGCTTGTTGACCAGGTCTTTCAGCAACAGGCTGGCACTGCGGTTTTTGGCGATATTCCGGCCAATGGCTCTGATCAGGTAGTTCTTTAAAAAGCCGAGCATGCTGATGATGGCCGGGTAATCAGGTGTGGTGATGGTAATGCCATGCCGGCCCAGTCCGAAAAAGTCCAGGGTGTTGAAGGAGGAACCGGCCCCAAGATCCAGGATCAGGTATTCAGCCGGGAGTTTTTTTATTCTGCGGATGAGCTTCAATTTCTGGGTATACGCAATGTTGGCCATAAAGGGGGTTTTGCCGTCTCCGGGGATAAAGCTGAGCTTTGGCACGGCTGTGGGTACGATCAGGTCCACCAGCTCGCTGCGGCGGGCTTTCAGAAAATCGCCCACCCCGGGGAATTGATTGGAAATCCCCAGAAAGTGATGCAGATTGGAGCCGCCCAGATCGAGGTCCAGAGCCAGGGTTCTATGCCCGGCCTGGGCCAGGGCGATGGCCAGATTTGCGCTTAATAGAGATTTGCCGACACCGCCTTTGCCTGCGGCGACTGGAATAATGACAGGTTCTGTTTTCATAGGATGTGCCCGGGTGTTGGTTGTCGAATCGTCGCGCTATTATTTGGCGACAGGTTGTTGGGTTAGGTACCGATGCGCCCTAACAGCCTGAATAAAAATACTATTTAATAGTCAATCTGTCAATCTGGTGGCCCAGCCGGCCAATTGACTTTGTCGGGCGGGTGCGATAATTATATGAATAGAAGCTATCTCAAAGACGGGTTTTGGTCCAAGGTCCCGTCTACGCCCTTCAGGCCACGCCCGACATGAAGACGTTTTTGAGATAGTTTCTAATCTGAATGCAGCCGGATTACAGGCACCCAGGCAGGAGGTCCCAGGGCCCATATGGATACTGAAAAAAGAAAAAACATCCGGATTGATTTCAAAACGAGGGTGGTGCTCAAATGTGCCGGGGAGACGATTTCATCTGACGCGGATTCGAGGGATATCAGTCTCAAAGGGATGTTCATCAGGACCGACAAGGTACTGGCGGCGGGTACCCCCTGCGACCTGGACTTGATCCTGACCGGTGCTTCAACCAACCTGAACCTGGCTATAAAAGGCAAGATCACCCGCCAGGCGGCAGACGGCCTAGGGGTGTCTTTTGACGGCATCGACCTGGACAGCTACTGGCATCTTAAAAACCTGCTGCTCTATAATGCCCAGGATCCTGATGAAATTGAAAAGGAATTCCCCCATTCGTTTGAAGAATCCCCGTCCGCATATGATAAAGAGGGTTAGCGTAGTGATGTGGTTTAAAAGAAACGGACACTTTGCTAAGAACGAAATATCAGAAAGCGAGGTGTCCAATGAGTACTCAAAAAACCAGACGGAGTTTCACCCAAGGGTTCAAGGATGATGCTATCAGCCTGG
>Ga0209783_1000137_pt1 | contig 24754 bp, 28 predicted proteins | sample WorMetfiPIANOSA1_FD_187395 | JGI IMG/M metagenome (GOLD analysis project Ga0209783, IMG submission 187395) | Marine gutless worms symbiont microbial communities from Max Planck institute for Marine Microbiology, Germany - Olavius filocauda... | ecosystem: Host-associated > Annelida > Digestive... | reverse complement strand
TGGGGAGAAGGGACCAAAAGCCCCTCGCCCCAGGGGGGAGAGGGGTTGGGGTGAGGGGGTTCGGCTGCCCGAAAGCCGCGTGCACAAAACCGCGCGAAATGCTAAGCACCCGCGTACCCGACACTCAGGACTGACCGCCCGTGCCCGTATTTCTGGACGCCGCCGATTCCGCCTTCGAGGCCGACTTCGCCGCCCTGTTGGCGCGCAAGCGCGAGACCGACGAGGATGTCGACGCCGCCGTCGCCGCCATCCTGGCCGACGTGCGCGCCCGGGGCGATGCGGCGTTGATCGACTATACCGGCCGCTTCGACCACGTGGTGCTGGACGCCGCAAGCCTGCGGCTGGGTGACGGCGAGATCGACGCGGCCGTGGCGGCCTGTCCGCCGGAAACCCGGGCGGCGCTGGAGGCGGCGGCGGCGCGGATCTCGGCCTATCACGAGAAACTCCTGCCGGAAGACTTCCGCTATACCGACGCGGCCGGCGTCTCGCTGGGTGCGCGCTGGACGGCGGTGGGCGCGGCCGGGCTTTACGTGCCGGGCGGGCAGGCGGCCTATCCCAGCTCGGTCCTCATGAACGCGATCCCGGCCCGGGTCGCGGCCGTCGACCGGCTGGTCATGACCGTGCCGACGCCCGACGGGGTGCTGAACCCCGCGGTCATGGCCGCCGCGCGGCTGGCCGGCGTGCACGAAATCTACCGCATCGGCGGTGCCCAGGCGGTGGCGGCGCTGGCCTACGGCACCGAAACCGTCGCCCCGGTCGACAAGATCGTCGGGCCCGGCAACGCCTATGTGGCCGCGGCCAAGCGCCGGGTCTTCGGCACCGTCGGCATCGATATGATCGCCGGACCGTCGGAGATCCTGGTGGTCGCCGACGGCGCCAACGATCCCGACTGGATCGCCGTCGACCTGTTGAGCCAGGCCGAGCACGATGCCGCGGCCCAGTCGATCCTGATCACCGACGACGCAGAGTTCGCCCGCGCCGTCGCCACGGCGGTCGAGCGGCAGCTCGCCACGCTGGACCGGGCGGACACGGCGGGCGAAAGCTGGGCCGGCAACGGCGCCGTCGTTACCGTGCCTGATCTCGACGCCGCCGTGCCGCTGGTCGACCGGATCGCGCCGGAGCATCTGGAGCTGGCCGTCGCCGACCCCGAGGCACTCGCGGCAAAGGTGCGCAACGCCGGCGCCATTTTCCTGGGCCGCTACACGCCGGAGGCGATCGGCGATTACGTGGCCGGGCCCAATCACGTGCTGCCGACCGCGCGCAGCGCGCGCTTTTCCTCGGGCCTGGGCGTCACGGACTTCATGAAACGCACCTCGATCCTGGCCTGCGACGCCGACAGCCTGGGCCGGATCGGCGGCGATGCGGTGACCCTGGCCCGGGCCGAAGGGCTGGGCGCGCACGCGCGTTCGGTGGCGGTGCGGCTGAACATGCCCAAGGGCTCATGAGCGGGATGCAGAACCAGCGCATCATCGAGATCAAGCTCGATGAACGCACGGTCGTGCGGCGCAGTCCCGAGATCGAGCATGAGCGGGCGGTCGCCATCTACGACCTCTTGGAGGACAACCGCTTCGCGCCCCAGGCCGATTATACCGGCCCCTTCATCGTCTTCCTGACGGCGGAAGAGCGCACCCGGCTGGTGATGGAGATCCGCGACCCGCAAGATTCGCCGCTGGACCGGATCAAGCTGCCGCTGCAGCCTTTCCGGCGCATCATCCGGGACTACTTCCAGATCTGCGAGAGTTACTTCGACGCCATCAAACGCCTGTCGCCCAGCCAGATCGAGACCATCGACATGGCGCGCCGCGGCATCCATAACGAGGGGTCCGAGATTCTCATCGAACGGCTTAAGGACAAGGTGGAGATCGACATGGACACCGCGCGGCGGCTGTTCACGCTGTTGTGCGTCCTCCACTTCCGGGGCTAGCGATCGAGGGCCCGCGGCGCATGACGGCGGATCTTCCCGGTGCGGTTCTGTTCTCCTGCACCATGAACGCCATCCGTTCGCCGATGGTGGAGGCGATCCTGAAGCATCTGCAGGGCCACCGGGTGTTCGTGGATTCCGTCGGCGCGCGCAAGGGCGAGCCGGATCCCTTCGCGGTGGAGGTGATGGAGGAGATCGGCATCACCATCGAAAACCACCGTCCCAAGACCTTCGACGACCTTGAGGATTCCTATTTCGACCTGATCGTCGCGCTGTCGCCCGAGGCCCAGCACCATGCCATGGAGATGACCCGCACCATGGCCTGCGAGGTGGAATTCTGGAACACCATGGACCCCACCATCGTCGAAGGCAGCCGCGAAACGCGCCTCGCCGCCTACCGCCAGGTCCGCGACACCCTGATGAAACGGATCCTGGAACGGTTCCCGACCGTGAAGGCGCGGGATACGTGAGGCGAGGGGCCTTTTGGTTCCCTTCTCCCCGAGGGGAGAAGGTGGCCCGAAGGGCCGGATGAGGGGGTTACGGTGCCGGTCGGTCGAACACCGGAACCCCCTCACCCGGCCGGCGCTGATGCGCCGTCCACCCTCTCCCCGACGGGGAGAGGGGGATTGTTGCGGGCGCCGCTGCCCTAGACCAGTCTGTCCCTCGGCTCCCGCCCGGCGAAGAACGCATCCAGATTGTCCAGCGCCCGGAAGCCCATGGCGTCGCGGGTCTCGCGGGTGGCGCTGCCGATATGGGGCAGCATGAAGATGTTCTCATGGGACCCGAAAGCCGGGTTGCCGCCGGGCTCGGTCCGGAAGCAGTCCAACCCCGCCGCCGCCAGCCGGCCGCCGTCCAGCGCCGCCAGGAGCGCGTCCTCGTCCACCAGCGCGCCGCGGGCGCTGTTCACCAGGATCGCGCCCGGCGGCAGCAAGGCGAAGGTCCGGTCGTTCATCAGGCCGGTCGTCTCATGCGTCGCCGGGCAGTGCAGCGACAGGAAGTCGGACACCTTGAGCAGGCTGTCCAGCCTGCCGTGATAGATCGCGCCCGCCTCCTGTTCCGGGGGCAGCCGGGTCCGGTTGAAATAGTGCACCTCCATCTCGAACCCGCGGGCGCGTTTCGCCATCACCCGGCCGACCCGGCCCATGCCGACGATGCCCAGGCGCTTGCCCGTCACCTGGGTGCCGACCATGAAGGACGGGCTCCAGGAGGTCCATCCGCCCGACCGCACCAGCCGGTCGCCTTCCGCCGCGCGCCGCGCCGCGCCCAGAAGCAGCAGCATCGCGATCTCGGCCGTGGCGTCCGACAGCACGTCCGGCGTGTTGGTCACCACGATGCCCCGGTCGCCGAACGCCGGGAGGTCGCAGTGATCGACGCCGACCGAATGGTTGGCGACGATCTTGACCCGGTCCGACAGCCGGGTGACCACGTCGGCGGAGAAGATCTCGGAATGGCAGGGGAGGATGGCATCGACCTTCTCGCTCATGGCGACGATCTCGTCGCCCGAATAGACCCGGTCCTCGGGGTTCAGCACCACCGCGTAATCGCGCGCGGCGCGCGCCTCTGTGTTGTCGGACAGCTTGCGGGTGATCCAGACAGTGGGCCGGTCGGCCATGGGCGCCTCCTCGTCGTTCTTGAGCCTTGCAATGGGCGTTATGGCTGCGCTTGTGGGAAATTGCATGCGGAAAACACGATCTTGTCGCGTCGTGCCGCCGCCTGGGTGAGCCGGCCGTACACCCGAACCCCCTCATCCGGCCCTGCGGGCCACCTTCTCCCCGCCGGGGAGAAGGGAAGATTGGCCCCTCGCCCCAGGGGGGAGAGGGTGGGCGGCGCGTTAGCGCCGGCCGGGTGAGGGGGCTCCGGTGTCAGCCGTTTGAATGGCACTCGCGCCCATTCTCCCCTTTGCGCTCGCCCGGAAACGAGGGTATGGCTGGACCGGCATGCACAAGAAAGCCGATACCGCTGACCTGCCGGCCGCCGACCGCCGCGACGCGCCCGGGCGGCCCCGTTTCGTACTGGCCTCGTCCAGCCCGCGGCGGCTGGAGTTGTTGGGACAGCTTGGCCTCGCGCCAGATGCGGTCGTGCCCGCGCACGTGGACGAGACGCCGCACCGGAACGAGCGCGCTGCCGCGCTGGCCGCCCGGCTGGCGCTGGCCAAGGCCCGGGCGGTGGCGGCGCGCGAACCGGCCGCCGTGGTGCTGGGCGCCGACACCGTGGTCGCCTGCGGGCGGCGCCTGCTGCCCAAGGCCGAGGACGAAGCGGCGGCGCGGGCCTGTCTGAAACTGCTGTCGGGCCGGCGCCACCGGGTGATCGGCGGCGTTGCGGTGATCGGGCCCGGCGGACAACTGCACCAGCGGACGGTCGTCACCGCGGTCGCCTTCAAGCGCCTGACGGCGGCGGAAATCGAGGCCTATGTCGAATCGGGAGAGTGGCACGGCAAGGCCGGCGGCTATGGGATCCAGGGCCGCGCCGCGGCCTTCGTGCGGTTCGTGAACGGCTCCTACTCCAACGTGGTCGGGCTGCCCCTGTTCGAGGTGGCGCAGATCCTGAAGGCCGAGCGGCTGTTGTGAGAGCGCCGCGGCTCGATGTGCTGGTCGACGTCTCGCCGGGCGAGGTGCGCGCCGCCTGGCTGGACGAGGAAACATTGTTGCAGCGTTTCGAGATGGAGCGGATCTCGATGCCCAGTCTCGTCGGCGGCATCTATCTGGGCCGGGTGACGGCGGTGGAGAAGAACATGGACGCCGCGTTCCTGGACATCGGAGTCAGCGACGGCGCGCTGCTGCGCCGGGCCAAGGACGTGACCGAAGGCCAGCGCCTGTGCGTCCAGGTCACCCACGACGCCGGCACCCTGAAGGGTCCGACCGTGACCCGTCATCCCGCGATGGTGGGCCGCACCCTCAGCTTCCGGGCCGACCAGCACGGGATCCAGTGGTCGCGCAACCTGGGCAAGGGCCGCGCCCGGGCGGGGCTGGAAAAGGCGCTGGCCGGCATCCTGCCCCGCAAGGGCGGCTTCACCGTGCGCAGCGCCGCGGCGGAGGACGGGGCCGAAGGGGTGGCCGCGGAGATGGAACGGCTGGCCGCGCGCTGGGCGGAGATCGAGGCGCTGGCCAGGGCCGCCAAGGGGCCGGGCGAACTGGTGCCGCCGGTGGCGCTGCTGGAACGGGTGCTGCGCGACCATGCCGGTGGCGGCGACATCGTGATCGACGACCGGCTGGCCTTTGCCGCCGCCAAGCGCTCGGACTGGGTGGCGGCCGGCGGGCTGAAGCGGGCGTTGAAGCCCTATGACCGTGCCGAGCCCCTGTTCGAGGCGGCGGGCGTCGCCGACCAGCTTGCCGATGCCGTCGGGCGGATCGTGCCGCTGGCCGGCGGCGGCAACCTGGTGTTCGACCGGACCGAGGCGATGACGGTGATCGACGTCAACCTGGGCGACGCCGCGCACCGGCCGCCCCGGGACGACGCGGCGCTGTCGCTGAACCAGGCCGCCGCCGCGGCGATCGGGCGCCACATCCGGGTGCGCAACCTGTCCGGACTGATCGCGGTCGATTTCATCTCCATGCGCAACAAGGCGCACCGCAACCGCCTGGTGGCCGACATGCGCCGCCGGCTTGCCGGCGACCGGGTCGCCAGCGACGTGCTGGGCATCACCGCCGGAGGGGTGATGGAGATCACCCGCCAGCGCGCCGGCCGCCCCCTGGCCGAGTTTTACGAGGCCCCGCCGGCGCCGACGCCCCGGCCGCACCCGCACGCCGCGGCCTGCCACGGGCTGCGCCATGCGTTGAGACTCACCGGGGCCGGCCGGCCGGTGATGCGGGCCGACCCGGCGATCCTCGCTGCCCTGGAAGGCCCGCTGGCGCCCGCCCTGGAGGAGACCGGCCGGCGTCTGGGCCAGCCCTTGGTCCTGGTGGCCGAGCCCGGCCGGATGGAGCCCGACCTGACGATGGAGCACTAGAGCCGATGGCCGAAACCCCCGCGAAACCGACTGAATGCCCGATCTGCGCCAAGCCGGTAACCGAAAAATACCGGCCGTTCTGCTCGAAACGCTGCGCCGACGTGGACCTCGCCCGCTGGCTGGGCGGGACCTACCGGCTTCCCACCGAGGAATCCGGCCCGGGCGACGGGGAGGGGGACGGCGCGGAAGGCGCGGAATTCCGGGAAAAGCAGGACTAGTGCGCGTTAATGCTAACGGGGCTTAACCAGGCCTCTTGTAACTCATTGTAAATTAAGCAGATTTTTTAAACCGGGTTTAAGGCGCCCAACTTGAGCTGGCTGTTCTTTGTGGTCGGAAGGGCAGTTGGCGAATGGCGCATATCCTGGTGATTGAAGACGACGACGCGGTCCGGCGCGGCATGGCGCAGGCCTTAGCGGGCGAAGGCCACCTGGTTGTCCAGGCGGGCGACGGGCGCAGGGCCTGGGACGTGTTCGAGGCCCGGGTGTTCGACGCGGTCGTCTGCAAGGTGGGCCTGGCCGACCGCAACGGGCTGGACCTGATCTTCCATTTCCGCCGCACCGCCCCAGGCCTCGCCATCGTGGCGGTGGCCGTGGAAACCGACGCCTCGGACCGCGACGTGACCACAGCCGGCTGCCTGGGCGCCGACGGCCTGGTGGAACGCCCGATCGACGCCCACGTGTTGACCCGCGCGGTCGACCGGGCCCGGGCGCTGCGCACCGCCGCCGCGGCGCCGACCTGCGGCCGCTACAGCGCCCCGATTGCCGCGGCGCTGGCCAGTTAACCACTGGACAGCCGCGCCAAACTCCCCTAAATCAGTCCGCGTTTCGCGCGGCCGTTTCCCGCGGCCGCGCTGTCCGCGTCGCAAGCACGCCGGATAAGCCCAGGTAGCTCAGTTGGTAGAGCAGCGGACTGAAAATCCGCGTGTCGGCAGTTCGATTCTGTCCCTGGGCACCATTTCTTTTCGATTGACCTGTTCAGAATCCAAACCCCCCGCGACCCTCGAAACCGGGTCACCGGACGTGCAGCCGGTGTGGCGGTGGGAACTGCGACCGCAGGTCCGAGGCCACCATGCTGGCGGGATGGTAGTCGACGATCTGTCCGTCAGTGGCCGGATCGAATCCTTCGCACGCCCCATTGAGTGTGTCCTGCTTGCTGGCCAGGGGGGCGGCGTCGCAGTGGTGTCGAATGTCACGGTGGTGCCGAGGTCCGCCACATACAATGCACGATCCTCCCAACCTTCCCTGACCAGAACCCCAAACGCGTACGTTGGCGCCAACTGCGTATAGTCTCCGGGCTGGTCAAACGTCGGGTGCGCCGGGATGTGGGCCTGTCCGCTGCACCCGGCTTGCGCGAAGTACACCGGGCCGGTGGGTGACGGATGCCAGTTTCCGAATGTGATCATTCTCGATACCAGCGGGACCGCGTGCTGTGTTCCCGACGCATCGGGCAGCGTCAAGGCGACCACGACATAGCCCTGACCGATGCCCAAGACCGGACCGATCTCGTTGTCGTTGGCATCCAGGAGCACATAGCCGCGCGGGCTGCAGATCCAGGAATTGGACGCCGCCTCGAATACGGCGATCTGTCCGTCGCCGCAGGACAGACCCGCAATCGTTTCGGCCGGCGGGTCGGCGCATTTCCAGAGGTCAGCCGGCTCGTCGAACACGACGATCTGTCCGTCGCTGCACGTCAGGTCCGACAGCCCCCTGCCGGAGTCGACCCGGACGAACGTCCCGACGACATAAAACGCGCCGGCAATGATGACGATCATGATCACGGTGATTCCGGTTCGACGCCAGTTCATGGACCGGGTTCCTTGCAACGAGCACACCTGACGGTCGTTTCGACGCGCTATGGCGGAATTGCGCGGCAGGCGGGCAAAATCAAGCCAAATTCAATCGTCCGGATTGTAAGCCGATCTTCCGGTCGCCGCATTAATCGCGGGCAAGAGGTGCGGCGCCGGATGCGGGCTGCGTCCTTTGCCCGCGTGCCGGCCCCCGTCTTTGGCGGCCAAGCCGAAATGACGCCGTTGCTGCCGCAAGGCTGTCCGGTCGCCGCCGACCGTGTGCCGGCGGCGGACGAAGGCGAAGCGCCGCTTCCGGGAACGGAGCAGGAGGAGGGCGCCAGGGGCTAGGCGGTGGTTGGCTCGAAAACGGCGCGCCTCCTATTCCTCCTCCCGCTCCTGCAGCCACTGGATGAAATAGACCAGCTCCAGAACCCGCGCCCGCACCATCGGCTCGCTGCCGAAGGCGCCATACCTGTCGTCCATCTGCACCTTGTAGCGGTCGCCCCAGACCGGCATTTCCCGGTCGCCGTGGGCGGCGACCTGGGTGCGGCCGTCGATCACCTGGAACACCTCCAGGAACGGGAACTCCCCGCCGTTGTTCTTGGCAAGCTGGGTCAGGTCGCCGGGGTCGACGCCGCGGAAGACCCGGGTTAGGAAGCCGGCGCCCCTGCCGTCGATGCCGTGGCAGGAGGCGCAGGAATTCAGATACTCCTGCGCGCGCGCCATGAGTTCGGCATCTTGTGCGTTCGCCGCCCAGGACAGGGTAAGACCAACCGCCGCCGTCAGAACCGTGCCGACCTTCTTCATCGCGTCCTCCAGGTGGCCTCTCGCAGAGTCATTAGCGAGACCGTGGTCCCTCATTGTCCCCGGCGTCTTGTCGCAGGATAAGAAGGCTTGTTCTTAATGCGGCCCCCGGGGGGGATCGGAAGGCACGTCCCGAAATCCCTGCACCGCTATCACCGGTTAATGCAGGAATTCGAATATTGGAGCAGGGTGCAATAGTGCCCTCTGATGTTCCTCATAGATGCGCGGGCGTGCGTGTTTTGACTTAAGACAAGGAGCAGACCGATGCCATTTGAAGTAGGGGAAGTCGCCCGGTATTTCGATAACCTGGAGCTTCGGCGCGTCCTGAATGATACCTCCATCCACCCGCAGGTTCGCATGACTCTGCGCGAACGCCTGTGCCTCTACTATCGTCGCAGGTTCGAATCCATGAGCAAGTGGGAGCCGGCGTCCCCGAGGGTCAACTTTGACGAAGAGGGCGACGCTGAATTCGTCACGGGATGGATGGTCAGTTCCGCCGTCATGGCACTGTTATCGGATGCTCAGGCGATGGGGTGCGAATGGACTGAGACGGCTTGGGAAGAAATCATGGCCGAAGAGCCAAAGGTCCTTCGCGAGATCGTCAAACTGACGGAATAGAGCCGCCCCATCGGTTCGGTTCTGGATGGCGGTTCGGGGTCAGGTTCTCTAATCGCGCCCTCCTTTCGTAGCCAGGTTCCACGCCGCCTTATTTGCGTCTGAAAGGCGGATTCTTGCCGCTGAGAGCAGGCCGGTTGCTGTCAGTCATTACTGTGCCTGCAGCGTGTGCGGCGCAGGATAGAGCGCCTGCAGATCTGCAGCCAGCACATCCAAGGGGTGGAAGTCGGCAGTTGGGTCCGGAGGGCCTTGCTCCGCGCAGACGCCCGCCACGCGGACGCTAACGAGAGTCGGCGTCGTGGTCGTGCTCTGGTCGACGATATAAAGCTTCTCCGGCGGAACGGGATCAATGTGACCGATCTCGTATAGCGGAGCCAGTTGCGGAAGGTCCGGCATCGCCTGCACAAAGGCGTCACCGGTGCATGCCGGCTGCGTGAAATATACCGTCCCGAACCCGAACCCACTGAGGCGTTTGCCGGTCGATCTCAGAAGCACGGTGCGCGGCGTGTTATTGGTGTCGGGCAACGTCACGGCCACGATGGCGTTAAGCACGTTGTAGCTGACAACCGGGCCGATCTCGGCGCCGTTGGAGTCCAGCAGTACAAAGCCGCGCGGGCTGCATACCCACGAATTTGAAGCCGTCTCGAAGACGGCGATCTCACCATCGCTGCACGCCGCCGGGAGGCCGCGGGAGCCGATCACGTAGACGGAACCAGCAACGATGACGATCAGGACAATAATCAATCCCAGTTGGCGCATGTTCATGACCGGCACTCCTCTGAGTTTGCCCACCCGCCTCGTTGCGGGGGACCATCGGGTGTCGCATTTGGCGGATATTCAAGCGGCTTTGCGTCTTGCAGTTGTGGCGTAAGACGCGGTCGCCTGCATTAACCCCCGCCAAGACTGGTCAGCGGTCCGGTCCGCGCGCGACGCCGGTTCAGATCGGCGACGGCATCAGGACTGCACACCCTGACCCATGACATTGTCCGCGCGGCGTTGCCTGGCTTAAGGTTCTCGCCAGGAGGTGCCTTTTGACCGTGCGTCCCGTCGCCCGCCGTCTCCTGCTTGCCCTCGCGGCCGCCGTTCTCGCCGTTGCCGCCGGCTGGAGTGGCGCCCAGGACAGCACCCCGGCCGGCCCCGTCGCACTGCTCGCTGCCATCGAAGGTCCGATCGGGCCGGCCACCGTTCATCACATCGAAAACGTCGTCGAACTCGCCCGCGAGCGCGACACTGAGATCCTGGTCCTGCGGATCGACACGCCGGGCGGACTTGCCACCAGCATGCGCGAGATCATCGAGGAAATTCTCGCCTCGCCGGTGCCGGTTGCCGGTTACGTGGCGCCGCCGGGCGCGCATGCCGCCAGCGCCGGCACCTATATCCTTTACGCCACCCACATTGCCGCCATGGCGCCGGGCACCAACCTGGGCGCTGCGACGCCGGTGCAGATCGGCGGCGGCATCCCCGGCCTGCCGCGGCGCGAGGGCGGCGACGAGGACAAGCAGGACGACACGCCTGACGACGAGGCGGACGACAAGAAGCCCCCCATGGGCGGCGAGGCGATGAGCCTGAAGGCCGTCAACGACGCGGTCGCCTTCATCCGCAGCCTGGCTGAAATGCACGGCCGCAACGCCGATTGGGCGGAGCAGGCGGTACGCGAGGCGGCGAGCCTGTCGGCAATGCAAGCGCTGGAGCTGGGCATGATCGACTACGTCGCCGACGATGTCGAGGCGCTGCTGGCCGCGGTCGACGGCCGTACCGTCACCGCCGGCAGTGTCCAGCATACGCTGGCCACGAAGGGCCTGCCGGTCGAGCAGGTCGAGGTCGGCATGGTGACCCAGGCGCTGGCGATCCTGGCCAACCCCAACGTCGCGTTCATCCTGTTGATGGTCGGCGTCTATGGCCTGATCTTCGAGTTCTCCCAGCCCGGCACCATCGGGCCCGGCGTCGTCGGCGTCATCTGCCTGGTGCTGGGGCTGTTCGCGCTGAACCAGTTGCCGCTCAACTATGCAGGTCTGGCGCTGCTGATCATCGGCATCGCCTTCATGGTGGCCGAGGCGGTCACGCCCGCCTTCGGCATCTTAGGGATAGGCGGGCTGATCGCCTTCATCATCGGGGCCGCCATGCTGGTGGACACCGAGGCGCCCGAATACCAGCTATCCTGGTGGGTGATCGGCGGCACCGCCGCGGTCTCGGGCGCGGTGCTGGTCCTGCTGTTGGGATTCCTGTGGCGGGTCTACTGGCGCACGCCCAAGCGCGACGCCGCCCGCATGGTGGGGGCCGAGGGGCAGGTCATCGACTGGTCGGGCAATGAAGAACACGTCTGGGCGGAAAGCGAACGCTGGCAGGCCCGCGGCGACACCGACCTTGCCGAAGGCGATGCCGTGCGCATCCGAAAGATGGAAGGCCTCACACTGATCGTCGGCCGCGCCGACGCGGATGCTGTTCCGGAAGAACCGGTCCAGCCGGCCGCATCGGACAGCCGCCGCGACGAAGGAGACTGATTATGGTTTTCGACTGGGTCGTCTATGGCGTCATCGCGGCGTTAGTGATTGAGTTCTTCGCCGCGGCAGTCAGGATCTTCCGCGGGTACGAACGCGGCGTGATCTTCACCCTGGGCCGCTTCACGCGCGTGGCCGGCCCGGGCTTCGTCATCATTATTCCCGTAATCCAGCAGTCCGTGCGCACTGATCTGCGCACCTTCGTGGAGGACGTGCCCACCCAGGACGTGATCAGCCGCGACAACGTGTCGGTCAAGGTGAACGCGGTGATCTATTACCGGATCGTCGATCCGGAGCGCGCCATCATCAACGTGGAGAACTACCAGGGCGCCACCAGCCAGCTTGCCCAGACGACGCTGCGCTCGGTCCTGGGCAAGCACGAGCTGGACGAGATGCTGGCCGAGCGCGACAAGCTGAACGCCGACATCCAGGAAATCCTGGACCGGCAGACCGACGCCTGGGGCATCAAGGTGGCCAACGTGGAGATCAAACACGTGGACATCGATGAAAGCATGGTCCGCACCATCGCCAAGCGGGCCGAGGCCGAGCGCCACCGCCGGGCCCGGATCATCAATGCCGAGGGCGAGCAGCAGGCTGCGCAAAAGCTGGTGGAGGCCGGTGCGATGCTGGCGCGCGAGCCCAACTCGATGCAGCTCCGCTATTTCACCGCGCTGCAGGACGTGTCGATCAACCCCGGCACCACCATCGTCTTCCCGATCCCGATGGACCTGATCGGCAAGGTTATGGGGCGGGGGCCCGAGGCGGGGTAGGGCGGCGGCTCACGGCGTGGCCGTCGGCTCCGGTTTTCCTTCCAGATAGGCGCGGGCGCCACGGTGCCAGGCGATGCCGTGTGCGCCCTGGGCCGACGGCGCTGGCGCAAGGTCCGTGCCGGCCAGCGCGCCGGTGACCAGCCAGGCATGGCGATCGGGAAACGCCGCCCGGGCGATCAGCAGCCGGTCGGCCACCGGGACCAGCAGGCCCATCGCGATCGGGCCGTAGGCAGCGAAGCGGCCCGTGCCTTCGGCCATGGTGGCGACGTCGGACGGACCCAGGACGGCGACGTCCATCTGCGCAGTACCCAGGAGGCTCGCCAGGCGCCCGGCATCGGGCGCGCGGGCGACCCGCGCTTTCGCCGCCGGCAAGTGCGCGGCCAGCTCCTCTACGATCCGCTGGGCAAGGGCATAGGTCGGCGGATCGGCCCGGTGGCAGCCGATCAGCAGGTGCTTCTTGCGATAGACCACCCACTGCCCGTAGGGCGTATGCCCGCACAGCAGCAGCGCCGCCGCCGCCGTGCCGGCAACCCGCAGTGCGCGGCGCCGGTTCACTCCGCGAACACGTCCTCGTTCAGGACCGCCGTGACCACGTAGTTCGGCACGTCGACGACCTGGCCCACCCGAAGATCCACCGCGACGCTGGCCAGGATGTAGGCCTGCTCGGCGCTTAGTCCGTGTTCGCGCTGGATATAGGCGATCATCTTTATCAGCGCGTCCCGTGCCGCCAACGTCAGGTCCTCCGACAGGTTGCTCAGATCCCGGATCTTCTCGCTTTCCAGATAGGCATGCGGAACGGGTATTTCGCCTGCCGTCTTCAGCGGCAGTCCGACGGTCTGGTAGAACTTCGACGGCTCGATGTCCTTGATCTGCGAGCCGCCTTCCACCTCGGGGCCGGTAATCACCGATCCCTGGCCCTTTCGGATCTCGGTGGTCACGGTGACCACGGCGCCGGTCTCGATGGCAGTGCCGGAAACCTCGCCGTCGCCCTGGGCATAATGAACGTCGCCGACAAACAGGCCGCAGCCGTCCACGAAGCAGGGCAACAGCAGCGTCGTGCCCACCTGCATCTGTTGGACGTCCATGTTGCCGCCGTTCTCGCGCGGCGGGATGGTACGCAGGCACCGGTCCTTGGCGCTGCCCTCCGGCCCGCAGATCGCGCTGGGCAGTGCGCCCACCGGCTGCGGCGGAAGGGCGACGCCGCCCGCTGCGCCGAGTGCCGTTTCGCGGGCCAGCCGGGCTTGCACCTCCGGCTCTCCCGGCAGCACGCCGACAGATCCCATGAAGGCTTCGTAGGGCACGCGCACGCCCGGCATCTGGTCGGAAACCGCGTGCGTGCGGGTCTGACGCCAGTTTACGAGATAGGGTTCGGTATAGATGTCGCGCAGGAAGCCGAAGCCGGGCACGATCACCGTATAGCCGTATTCGTCCGGCGCGATGTCGACCAGCGTGATGGCAAGCACGTCGCCGCGTTCCGCCCCTTCGATATGCACCGGGCCGGTCATGGGGTCCACCAGGTTGAGGTCGACGGCCGCCAGATCGTCGGCGTTGGAGTCCAGCGTCAGGTCGGAGTCGAGCGCATCGCGGGTGTGAAATACGATCATGTCGCCCGGGTTGGCGCGCGCCACCGCAGGGATCGCCGGATGATATCGGTTGAAGCAGTTCGGATCGTCGACACAGTGGGCGCCCTGCTTGGCGACGACGACCCGCGTCTGCCACTTCGTGTCCGTTGTGTCGGCCAGGGCGGTCGCAACGAATGCAAAGACCGCCGCCGCGGTCATGCTGAGAATTCGGTTCATCATACTCCCCCGCTGTTCGCGCACGGTGCCTGCGCCTTATCCGGCGCCGCGCTGCCGCCGGACGGTTGATTCTGTTGCCTGAAAGTCTACCACAGCAATAACCCAGCGCCTAAGCGCGGGCCATTCGGACTGTCATCCTCAGGTGTTCCGCCGGCGCCGCACACGCGCCAGCGCCGCGGTGGTGAGCGCCGCCCCGACAAGACCGAAACAAACGACCAGCCCGACAATCCCGGCGGCATCGGCAAGATGCCGCCGCTGGGACGTGGCAAGCACAACCGGCTTGCGGGCCAAGAGATCCGCGACAAGCTGGGTCTGCTCCTCCCGGAAATGGTCGCCCGGCGCGCAGCCGTTGGCCTTCGGGCAGACATAGCAGGCCGGGTTCTTGAGGTTCAGCGTGCCGTCCGGCTGCGGCGGCCCGATGCCGCCGGGTCGCAGCCGGCCAAAGGGGTACCGCCCCAATCGGTAGCCGAACAGAGGCTCGTAGCACAACGCGTTCGACGCACCGCTGAGGAAGGCATTGTCCATCCACGGCGACCATTGCGCCTGCAGCTTGCCGGCGTCGTCCCGCCTCAGGCGCATGCCGATCTGCGTCACTTGTGGCGGCGTTGCGTCCCGCTCGTGGATCAGGGTCCAGGCCTGCAGCGTCTCGCCGGGGTCGTAGTCCTGTTCCTTCTTCAGGGTATCGGACGGGACGATCAGCTGATACGCCGTCATCGCGACGGCCAGCGCCGCCGCCATGGCCGGCCGGGCGGCGGGCGCCAGGTCCCAGTATGTCGCCGCCCGCCCGGCGAGCAGGGCGAAGAGGGGAACCAGAATCACGCTCCAGCGCAGCAGCGTATTGACTTTCCCCAACAGCGGCACGCTTTGGAGAAAGGCGTTCCAGCCTTCGACATGGATGTTCAGCACCAATGGGAGAAGAAGGTAGGCCAAGCCGACGCCGACGATCGCACGGTTGCCGGCAAGGTCGAGGAGAAGCCGCCGGCGCGCCTTCGCCCAGGCAAGCGGCGCGACCAGCATCAACAGCACGAACGGCGTCAGGCCAACATAGAACTCGTGCCAGCCGGTGCGGAAGGTTCGGCCGATCAAGACCTCGTTCAGCGCCGGCACCGAGGGACTGAAGAACAGCGCTTCGCCGAGGTACCGTACCAGCCCCGCGACGGTGAACCCGGGAAGGGTATGGTAGTCCTTGGGGAAACCCTCCAGCACCGATATTCCCGCCTCGACTTTCGGCGCGGCGACGATCAGGGCGAATCCGGCAACGGCAAGCAGCGCGGCGAACGCCCGCAAGACGGTCCCCTGCCGGATCGCGTAGATGAGTGTCATGAAGCCCACGACCGCCCCGAATTGGAGCAACAGGGCGGCGCCGCCGGAATAGACGGCCGTGGCGAGCAACAGGGCACCGCCGGCAAGAAAGGCCCCGCCCGCGAGGCGCCGGCCCGCTGCAAGGTCATGCAGCCCCTGCATCACCGTCCAGGCAACCAACGGCGCCAGCGCAATCGTGTGCATCGTGACATGCCCGACCATCATGCGGACGACCAGAAAGCCGCTGAAGGAAAATGCCGCCGCGGCCACCAGCGCGGCATCCGGGGCCAGCTCCAGCCTCCGGGCCGACAGATACATGCCTGCGCCGCCCAGCGCCGAGAAAACGACGAATGTCAGGCGGACGGAGGTGACCGGATCGACGGCGAACAACAACACCTGTGGCAGCGACTGCGCGATGGACTGCGGGTTTGCGAAGACGAAGATCCCAGCGCAATAGGAGGCGGTATATTCGTGCAGGGCCAGTCCGTTGGCCTTCAGGAACAGGTAGCTGTCCAGCATGCGTGGGAAGAAGTAGGAATAGTCGTGACCGGTGCCGTCGATCAGCCGCCAGGCCATCACGGCCAGACAAACCAGTCCCAGCCCGGCTACTGTCCATCTGATGCTTGCGATTCGGGTCATTGCGATGCGCATGGATCCGTTCAACCGATGGCGTTTAGTTTCCGGGTCGCGTGGCCAGCATGATCAAAGACGAGCCCGGTGGGACAGGCGCGCGCCCGATCAGGTGTTTCTCGCTTGTGATGACGGCGGTAAGCACCGCGTTCATCAGGCGCGACGGCATGGAGTCGTCGCTGCCGGTACCGCCGGTCAATCTCTTGACCGTTCGAACGAGAGCCACCAGCGGGAACAGCCAGAAATTGAAATAGCTGGTGCGGACCGGCACCAGGTCCGCCGACCGCACCGCGTCAACAAAACCCGGTTTCGTATAGCGGCGCTTGTGGTGATGAGCCCGGTCGTGGGCGCTCCAAAGAAACGGGAAGGCCGGGACCGAAAACAGACCAAATCCGCCGGGCTTGAGGTGGTCCTTCAACACCTTGGAGGCTTTCCCTGTCCTCGTCGATATGCTCCAGGACATCGAGGGCGACCACCAGATCGAACTGGCCCAAGTCGTCCGGTAGGCGGTTCGGCAGCGCGCCGTCCAGGACCTTGCTCCTGCCCTTGGCCGCTGCCAATGCACGGGCGGTCTCGTTCGGTTCGATGGAAACCACCTCTCCGAACGATTGCAGCATCTCAGTATTGCCGCCCGTCCCGCAGCCGACTTCCAGAATGCGCGCACGCTTCGGCAGGTGCAGATTGCCGAGCAGGCCAGAGACGATCCGCTGGCGGCCGACGAACCACCAGTGTGACTCCTCGATGAGGGCCATTTGCCGGTAGACCCGTTCCTCCACGGGTCAGAAGCCCTCTTTCCGGTCGATGATGTAGACAGGCCGCCTTTTGACCTCGTCATAGATCCGGCCGACATATTCGCCGACAATGCCGATAAAGATCAGCTGGACCCCGCCGAAGAACAGGATTGCGACCAGGAGCGACGCGAAGCCCGGAACGTCGACCCCGTAGATCAGCGTGCGGCCAACGATGAAGAGGGCATAGGCGAAGGCGACGGCCGATATGACAAAACCGAGATAGGTGGCGATCTGCAATGGCGCGATGCTAAAGCTGGTTACCGCTTCGATCGCGAAGTTCCAAAGTCCCCAATAGTTCAGCTTACTTTTCCCTGCATTTCGAGCTCGACGAGCATAAGGCAGGCTGACTTGTCTGTACCCAACCCAGGAGAACAGCCCCTTCATGAAGCGGTGCGTCTCCTTGAGTTCCTTCAGCGAATCCAGAACCTTGCGGTCCATCAGCCGAAAGTCGCCGGTGTTCGCGGGTATTGACACCCTGGCGAGCTTCCCGATCACCCTGTAGAACGATCGCGCCGTCGTTCGTATGAGCCAGGTTTCCCCGGCCCGGCTTGTCCGCGTGGCGTAGACGACATCGTTGCCTTCCGACCACAAACGAACCATCTCCTCGATAAGTTCCGGTGGGTCCTGAAGATCGATGTCGATCGGGACGATCACGTCGCCTTCGGCGTGGTCCAGTCCCGCGGTCAGCGCCGCTTCCTTGCCGAAGTTGCGGGACAGGCGGATCGCGCGGACCCGTTGGTCCCGATCGTGCAGCGCCCGTAGCCGGTCGAAGGTGTCGTCACTGCTCCCGTCATCGACTGCGACTATCTCCCACCGGCTGACCAGCCTGTCCAGCACCGTACGGACGGCGTCGTAGAACGTATCGATGTTCTCGCTTTCGTTGTAGGCAGGCACGACGATGGAGATGTGAGGATCGGTGCGCGTTTCGGTCATTGGTAGACCCAACGCTTCCGGGCGGCGTAGTTCCAGACGGTGACCACGCCAAGGGAGATGGCGCCGCCGAGATAGGGATTGATCGACAGCGGCGGGTTCGTCAGAGCAGCCAACAGGACGATGTTCAGCCCAAGCCCCAGAACCGTTACGGTTATGGTGGCGGCGATTTCGGCTTGAAGCGAACGCACCAGCCGGCCCGACCGGAAGACCCAGTGACGGCCGAGGAAGAAATTCACCCAGTACCCCACCACGTATGCCAGGGTCAGTGACAGGTACGCGTTCTGCCCCAGAAAGATGAGCGCGGCGTAGGACAAGTAGGCGATTGCGGTTGCCGTGCCGCCGGCAACAAGGAAGCGTGCAAATTCGAATTTCATGGGGCTCCGTTGTGGGTTGATAGCGACGCGCAAACATAGCCGCTTGCCCCAATCGCGCCAACCGCGGCCATGCTGCCGGCCGGTTTTGTTTTGCGCGCGATCTCCTGTAGAAAAGCCCGTTTGGGAAGGGAGCATGTCGACACACGATCGAAACAAGCAGGCCATTGCGCGGTTCCGTGCCGCGCTCTATGACGTTGACGTGTCGGCGCTTCGCGCGGTTCTGGCCGAGCAGTTCGCGCCGGACTGTCCCGTTCGCCTGGCCTATCCGTTCGAGGATCTGGACGGAGCCGACGCCCTGTTCGACGTGGCCTACCGCCCGTTGCTCGAAGCGCTGCCGGATCTGGAGCGGCGCGATACCATCGTCGTTGCCGGCGACGTTCGCGGCGCGGACTGGGTCGGCTGCTGCGGCTACTACACCGGCGTCTTCGAACGGCCCTGGCTGACCATCCCGGCAACCCGCCACCAGATCGCCATGCGGTTTCACGAGTTTTTCCGGATGGAAGAGGGGCGCGTGGTCGAAATGCAGGCGCTGTGGGACATCCCCGAAGTGATGATGCAGGCGGCCGCCTGGCCGATGGCGCCCAGCCTGGGCCGGGAATGGCACGTGCCCGGGCCCGCCACCCAGGACGGGATCGTGCCTACGCCCCGGGATCCGGACCGGTCGGCGGCCAGCGTCCGGCTGGTGTCGGACATGCTGGAAGCGCTCACCCGCTATGCCGAGGGCGGCGTCGAGGCGATGGCGCTGGACCGCTATTGGCATCCGAAGATGAACTGGTACATGCCCGCCGGCATCGGCACCGGCCGGCGGATCGAAGGTTTCCGCAACTTCCACCAGATCCCCTTCCTCAACGCCATGCCCGACCGGATCGGCAGCGCCGGCAAGGGCAATCTGTTCGGCGACGGCGACTATGTGGGCTTCACCGCCTGGCCCTGCCTCACCGCCACCATCTCAGGGGACGGCTGGCTGGGAATCGCGCCCGCGAACCAGCAGATCACCATGCGCAGCCTCGACTTCTGGCGTTGCGAGAACGGCCTGATCCGCGAGAACTGGGTGCTGGTGGATATTCTCGATGTCTACCGCCAGATCGGGGTGGACGTCTTCGCCCGCATGCGCGAGTTCACCCACGACCGGCAGTAGGGCGCTTCTTCGACGGTGGCCTGTATCGATAACCTGTTGCTAATCTTTTGCAGCCTACCGTCACCCATGCTATGGGAATCGTGGGATTGCGCTGGACGGTGGCCGGACCGCCGCCGACGGCGCCGCGGGGCCCGGGGCTCTGTCCCGGCCGCTGCGCGGTGGGAGATGGCATGTCATGCGTCTTTAAGTGCGACGAGACGCTGGGCTGTATCTTCGTCCAGTGGCACGGCACCTTCTCCAGGAAGGGGGCCGATGCCTACAGCCGCGACGTCGCGAAGCTGTCCGGCTTCCATGCCGGCATGAACTTCTTTCACGACATGCGCAAGGCGGACATGAAAGTCTCCGGCTCGGTGATCCGCGATGCTGCCAGGGTGGAGTCGCCGCCCAGCAATTCCGGCGCGGTCCGCAAGGGGGCAATCCTGGTGTCCTCGGACGTGGGTTTCGGAATGATGCGAATGCTGGCCACGTTTCGAGAGCGACCCGGCCTTGACTTGGATGTCTTCCGGGATCTGGAAGAGGCGAAGGCCTGGCTGGGGCTTCCGGCTGAGATCGGCGACCCGTTCGTCGACATGACCGAGGCTTAGCGATGCGCTGTCGCGGCCCCTGGACGGCTCGCGTCGTGGGGAAGATCGCCCCATGACGTCGCGATGGGCGATTTCCGTCGACGAGTCGCTGAACTGCATTTTCGTCAAGTGGGGCCGCAACCCGTCGCTGGAGGACACCCGACAGTATTTCGAAACGCTCGTCGGGTTGCCGGCCTTTCGCGCCGGGGCGCACATGTTCAACGACCTTCGTGCGCTTGCACCGGATCTGCCGGCCTCGTTCTTCCGCCAGGCGGCCCGGTTCGGACCGACCACGCCGGCGACCGGCCAGAAGCTTGCCCTTTTGGTCTCCTCGGAAGTGGCATTCGGCCTGATGCGGATCTTCGCAACCTTCCGCCAGCGGCCGGGCCTGGAGGTGGACGTGTTCGACGACCTCGAACAGGCCAGAAAATGGCTGGGCCTTCCGGCGGACATCGGCGATCCGTTTGAGGACATGGCGGACGATAATCCGGTCAGCGATTCAAACCGGACGGAAGCACGCTGATCCTCTTCCGGCGCCGTAGGCGGGTGACGAAATCGATGCGTCGATGTATTACGAGCGGGACAGTAGCGTGAATTCCCGGGGGATCTAGTGCGTTTGTCGACGGAGCCTGCCGCAATAATCGCAACCGGCGTCCCCGTGGCCTGTGGATCCGACGGACATGGCGGAGAGTAGGACATCCGTCATCGTTGTCGGCGCGGGCCCGGTGGGTCTTATCTGCGCGCTGAGGCTGGCCGGGGCCGACATGCCTGTGACCGTGCTGGAAGCGGGCGAGGCGATCCACCAGGATCTGCGCGCCTCGACCTGGCACCCGCCGACACTGGACATGCTGGCGGGATACGGCCTGGCGGATCCGCTGATCGCCGAGGGCCTGATCACGCCTACCTGGCAGATCCGCATGCATGCCACCGGCGAACGGGCCGAGTTCGACCTGTCGGTCCTGAAGGACGAAACCGATCACCCCTACCGATTGCAGTGCGAGCAGTGGAAGCTGGGCCGGTTGATCGTCGCGCGCCTGAAGCGACACCCGATGGCCAATCTCAGGTTCTCGACAGCGCTCACCTCCGTGGCGCAGACGGATGACCAGGTCACCGCGACCATCGACGGCCCCGACGGCACCTCCGAGATTACCGCCGACTGGCTGATTGCCGCGGACGGGGCGAACTCGACCGTGCGGCGCGGGCTCGACCTCCCATTCACAGGCCACACCTACCCGGAAACGACGATCCTGGCGACGACCCGGTTCCCCTTCGAAGACCACCTGGAAGGCCTGTCGAACGTCAACTACGTCTGGTCGGATACGGGGACCTTCAGCCTCCTGCGCCTGCCCGACTTGTGGCGCTGCAGTCTGTACCCGGACCCGGACGAGACGATCGAACAGGCGGTGACGCCCGATGCGATCGAGGCGAAGCTGCAGCGCATCGTGCCGACCGGCCAACGGTACGAGGTCATGGAGGTGCGGCCCTACCGGGTGCACCAGCGCATCGTCGAGGACTATCGCCACGGGCGCATCCTGCTGGCCGGCGATGCCGCCCATATCAACTCGCCGTCGGGGGGGCATGGGCATGAACGGCGGCATTCATGACGCATTCAACCTGACCGAAAAGCTGATGGCCCTGGCGAAGGAGGGCGCGGACGAAAGCATGCTGGACCTTTACACCCGGCAACGACGTCCGATCGCCCGTGACGAGATCCTGATGCAGGCGGACCGCAACCGTGCCCGCATGCGCGAACGCGACCCCGACAAGCGTCTCGCCATGTTGCGCGACCTGCAGACGATCGCCGCCGACCCCGAGCGCAGCCGCGCCTACCTGTTGCGCACCTCGATGATCGAAGGGCTGCGCCGGGCGGCTTTGGTCGGTTAGGAGCTCCTTCTCCCCCGGGGAGAAGGTGGCCCGAAGGGCCGGATGAGGGGGTTCGGCTGCCGGCAGCGGTAACACCCTCACCCCAGCCCCTTTCCCTTAAGGGAGAGGGGCAATCTCTCCCTCACGCCCAGCGGGGCGTATTCGACGGCCATGGGCAGGATCCCTCAGCGGCAGACGGCGTCACTATGGGACATATCGCGTTGCCAATCATCCGTGGATCAGAAAAAGGCCAGCGGGTCGATCCCGATCACCGGGCCGTGGGCCGCCAGTGCGCCGGCGTAAAGGGCGACGCCTGCGGCCAGCTCCACCGCCGTCTGCGGCGACCAGGCGCGTCGAGCCGCACGCCAAGCGGTCCCTCGGCCACGGCCCGGGAGGCCGCGAATTCGGCGGGCGTCAAGGCCCGCTGCGCCCGACGGGGCATGATCCGCATGCCGGCCAGGCTGAATATCGCAAAACCGCCGAACATGATCAGGCCCACCACGTCGCCGTTGGCCACGGCGTGGGCCGCGGCCCACAGGAAAAAGGCCCACAAGATGGGATGGCGGGTCAGCGCCAGGATGCCCGGCGCCGTCGGCGTTGTCGGGCCGCCGCGGAAGCTGACCGACAGCGGGTTGGGGCGGAACAACGCGGCGGCGAACAACAGGCAGGCCGGCGCCATCGCAACAAGCGGGACCAGCGCGGTGTGCGGTCCGGGCGGCCAGACGCTCAAGGTGGGCGCGCGCTGGGCCGCGGAGATCAGCCAGACCAGCGCGACGATCGAGACGATTGAATACAGCGTCAGATAGGCGCGCCGGCCGATCCTTTCGATCGCGCGCCCGCGCAGGCCGGTGGCGGCCGGCAAGACGTGGGCAGCCAGGAAGATCAGCAGAGCGGCGGCGAATTCGATCATCCGTCCAGAGTATAGCTTCGCCAAGCCGGTCGTGGATGCTTCCTCGTTGGCACCAAATCGTGACCGGCGCTCGGGGTCCAAAAGAAACGAGATGCGGGGCGCGAGAACGGCGAGGTTCCAGCGTCAGAGATCGCTTGCGCTGGTGATGGATACACACGCGGGCATTCGCCGTTAATTCCCCGTTTAGGTTATTGGATTACTAAGAACCTCCGCGAATCCGCGAAATTGAACCAGCGCTTGCCGGAGGGGCCAGGAATGAAAGCGCGTCGGTTTGTTTTGAAGGCACTGGTGCCGGGCCTGGCGATCGGGCTGGTCCTGACGGCGGTCAACCAAGGCGATGCAATGATCACGGGCCAGGCGCCCGACTGGATCAAAGCGGGCCTGACGCTGGCCTTTCCGTTCTTCGTCTCGCTGATCGGCGCCGGGCTAGCGGCGCCCCGGCACGAGGATCTCCGCGGTGCGGCCATGGAACCGGTCTTGACGCCACAGGAACGCCCGCCTGAATCGGTGGTGGCTGCGCCTGGTCCCGACGAGGCTCCGCTGCACCTTGCCGAGGTCGCCGATCAACTGACCGCCGCGCAACAGCGGATCGGTGTCATTCTGACCAACGCAAACAAGGTCAACGCCGCTTCGCGCGAACGCGCGAATTTCATCCAGGGTCTGATCGACAAGGCCAACGGCGTCGCCGGCGGCGCCGATCACGTTTCCACGCAGATCCGGGGCAGCGAGGCCTCGATGAGCCAGACCGGGGATCTTCTTGCCGCGGTCGGCACGGCGGTGCGGGAATCGGGCGTCCAGATGGACACCAGCCTGCAATGTGCCGATGACCTGTCCCAGGCAGTCCGCACCTTCGACGCCCAGCTTCAGGAGGTTCTGACACTGGGCGAGGGAATCGAAAAGGTTGCGGAACAGACCAACATGCTGGCCCTGAATGCCACCATCGAAGCCGCGCGGGCGGGCGAGTCTGGGCGCGGCTTCGGCGTTGTAGCGGGCGAGGTCAAGAACCTTGCGACCCAGACGGCCGAGGCGGTGCGAAACATCGATGATGTCATCTCCCGGCTTGGCGAAGCGGCGAGATCGGTCTCGGACGGAATATCCACCGTCACCACCGAGATCTCGCGCGCCCACAATCAGCTGTCGGGCAGCGATGCGCAGGTCGTCGAACTGGCCGACCTGTTCCGCCAGGCGGCGGATCTGTCGCGCGAAAGCACCGCGGCCCTGGCGTCGGAGATGGAGGCGCTGGGAGATGTGGTCAAGAAGATGGGTACCATCAAGGAAAACACCGAGGCCGCCATCCAACGCTCGGCCGACAACATCGAGATCTGCACGGGCCTGATCGAAGACCTGGACGGCGCCAAGGGCCGGCTGGGGCAGGGGAAGGCCTGACAGACCGCGCCGCTTGGCGTAGGCTTGCCGCCTTGATCGATCCTTATCCAGGTTTTCAGGGAGGCATCGATGGCGCTGAACACCTATCTCACATTCGACGGCGACTGCCGCCAGGCGTTCGAGTTCTACCGGTCGGTCTTCGGCGGAGACTTCTCCATCGTCAGCACTTATGCCGAGGCGCCCGCCGACCCGGGCATCCCCGAGGCGGAACGTGACCGGGTCATGCATGTCTCGCTGCCGGTTGGTTCCAGCGTGTTGATGGGCAGCGACTGCTGTTCGGCGATGGGGCCGCCGCCGGTCGTTGGCAACAACTTCACGATCGCGATCGAAGGCGAAAGCCGTGCCCATTGCGACGAGATGTTCGCCGGGCTTTCCGAAGGCGGTACAGTGAAGATGCCGCTGGCAGACATGTTCTGGGGTGCTTATTACGGCATGTGGACCGATCGGTACGGAATCAACTGGTTGGTGAATTACACGCTGCAACAGGACTGAGCCCGCACCTATCCGGTGCTGGTGGAGGAGTGGTCGAACCTCAGATGGACCGGAACCCCCTCATCCGGCCCTTCGGGCCACCTCCTGCCTTCGCCGAAGCGAAGCTCCGGCTTCGCGCAGGCAGGTCTCCCCGCCGGGGAGAAGGGACGAAAAGCCCCTCTCCCTGGAGGGAGAGGGGTTGGGGTGAGTGTGTTACAGGACCCGGCTACACGATCCCCCCCCCCCCCCCCCCC
>Ga0209783_1000136_pt1 | contig 24771 bp, 32 predicted proteins | sample WorMetfiPIANOSA1_FD_187395 | JGI IMG/M metagenome (GOLD analysis project Ga0209783, IMG submission 187395) | Marine gutless worms symbiont microbial communities from Max Planck institute for Marine Microbiology, Germany - Olavius filocauda... | ecosystem: Host-associated > Annelida > Digestive... | reverse complement strand
CTACATCGGCTTCTACAATGCGATGCGGCTACATTCGACGCTGGGATATCTCAGCCCGATTAATTATGAAAAAGAACAATTAAACAATGCTGCTTAAAACCGTGTCCGTTTTTACTGGACCACTACACATCGGGTTTAGCCCAGGTAAACACTAACATACCACTGGTGGGGACGCTAAGAGCGTGCGCCCCACAGTTCAACCGTTAGTATTTTAAATAGGAGTTCAAAATCGAAATTGCATCTGGATTAATAAAGCTGAAACATAGCTCTGAAGAAAAAGTTGAAGAATGGCGCAGCACAATTTCTTCACGCTTAGAGGAAGCCGTTGCTACCCTAAAAGATGAAGGGGTTGAGATTGAGTCTTGGTTTAAGGTCGAGATTGACGGCCAATATTTCTTACTTTGGTATATGCGCGCCGAATCAATTAAACGAGCATTTGAAGTCTCCCAAACACTAAAGCACCCGATAGACAAGTTCCATTATAAAATTATGGCTGAAACTACGGATTCCAATGGCCAAATAATAGCTAAGCCAATTTTAGATATAACATCCAAAAGTAAAACTTAACATGTCGCTGGAGAACGACGCGAAAAGCTTCGCGTCTCAGCTCAAACGTTCGATTAAAAATATAAGGACTGAATATGAGACCAAAATCTGTCACTGTCGTTTGCTGGATCTTAATAGTAATGGGAGCAATTTCTCTAATTACAAGTACCCTAAACCATGACAATCCTATGGTTAAAGACTTAATGGCCAAGAGCCCAATTCCGGTTACTCTCCAGTATATAATGACGTATGTTGGACTGATTATAATGTTAACCTGCGGGGTTTCAATGCTAAAAAGGCAAAACTGGGCAAGAATACTGTATGTCTGTTGGAGTATTTTCGGTTTCATAGTTGGAATAGCGACTTCACCAATGAAGGCTGTGATGATTCCGGGCATTATTGTCTTTTTAATACTTGTATTTTTTCTTTTCCGACCTAAAGCAAATGAATTCTTCAAAGCATCTGAGACTACTGTAAATGGCTCGTAATATTATAGGAGTAATTTTCTATGTTGTAGCTGGATTTTTTGTATACATGATATGTCTTTTGTCTTTTACAAGTATACCTGAAATTGGTGCATTTAAGTTCATTGTTATGGGCGGATTCAGTATACCTGCTGTAATATTTTTTTTAATTGGTGCGGCTGTATGTCATTTTGAAAACTGGAAATCAGTCTTCGGTGTAGTCTTGCTTTCAGGAACTGGCTTTAATCTTTTAGTCATCATAACCTTTATCTGCCTTCAGTTATCAGCCGATTATAGAGAGTATTTCCCCGATAACAAACTCATGTATTTTTCAGATTATTTATCAGGGGTTATATCAATGATAGTTCTTGCTGGTACTGGAGTAGCCCTTATTAAGGTGGACAAACAAAAAATGTCAAACAAGGCGCTTAACTCTGACGCCTAAAACTGGCATGACTAAATAAATTTGCATTTGAAGTCACCAGTATTTGGAGCTTTCTCTATGCTACGTTTAAAACGCCGCTGGTTAGCTTGAACGTTATGTGAAGAAAAGGGGGGCAATGATACGACTTATATTGATTGCACTATCAATATGCTTTTGTAATTCAACATGGGCCGCTGATATAGAGGTTGGACATGCGGGCGCTTTAATAAATTTCATGCATAAAGGGGATCTGTCTGCGAAATTCTCGCTCTTGGAGCTTAAAGGCAAGGATCACGTTTATGCTTTGGGTGCTGTTGAGAATTTAAAGGGAGAGATTCAAATATTTGACGGGAGACCTGCTGTAACCTTTGCGAAAAACGGTGAGGTTGTTATCGATAATACCTTTGAGAAAAATGCCGCGTTAATCGTCTATACTCAAGTGGCGGCATGGCAAGACGTCTCAATCCCAGCCGACACTGTTACCCGGAGTCAACTTCAAAATTATCTTAAAAAAGCAGCTTCCGATCGTGGTTTGAATATTGAAAAGCCTGTGCCATTTCTGATCACAGGCAAAACAAAATTTATCGATTGGCATGTCATTGACTGGGATCCCGCTGATAAGGAGCATACACATGCCAAGCACATAAATTCTGGCCCCCATGGAAGGATTGAAAAGGCAGACGTTTTAATCCTTGGCTTTTATTCAAATAGACATAGAGCAATTTTCACCCATCACTCATCCGATCTGCATATGCATTTCAATACGAAAAACAACACATTGGCAGGACATATCGACGATCTGGAACTTGGGCGTGAAATGGTGTTGAGGTTACCGCAGGCAAAAAAATAGAATCACATAACCTATGCATTCACCAGACGGCAAGAAGCGCTGAGGCACTGTCGCAGTGAGTTTGGGTCGACCGCTGGTGATGCAGGTCGGTCGCTCCAAAGCATTTGCCGCCTTGACGTCATGACGTTATAGCGTTATAATGTCACAAAAACATTGGAGGTGACATTATGGCAACACTCGCAAAACGTGCCACTGTGTATTTTGACCCAATTATACATAAGGCGCTGAAATTAAAATCAATAGAAACGTCGAAGTCAATTTCCGAACTTGTGAATACAGCCGTCAAGGATGCCCTTGCAGAGGATGTTGAGGACATTTCCGCGTTTGAAGAACGGGCTAACGAACCTCTACTCAGTTTCTCTGAAATGGTAAAAAGGCTGAAAAAAGATGGCAGGATATGAGATCCTATTTAAAGAATCGGTATGGAAGGACCTGAAAAAGGTCCCGAAAAAAAATCTCAAAAAAATCCTGTCGAGAATTGAGAAATTGAAAGACGATCCCCGCCCAAGCGGCTGCGAAAAGCTTGCCGGCCAAGAACTCTACCGTGTGCGACAGGGAATATATCGTATTGTTTATTCTATCCAAGATAGTGAACTGACGATCTGGGTAATTAAGGTTGGACACCGAAGTAGTGTTTACCGCTGACGCGAACAAATCACTGGTGCAGGCGCAAACGGCGTGCCGCACAGTTCAACCGTAATGTGTAAAAAGTAAAAAATAGGATCACGCAAGATCTAATCCCAAATATTGGAGCCTGCATCAGCCTGTTACTAGGCATCTGGGCAATAATCTTACCATCAAAAGTTGAAAACTTCGTATCAATCAAAGGTATCGGAAAGGAAGGAAGTTCTGAGATCCGTGCAACATATGGTGGTTTCTTTGCTGGAATGGCATTGTTTGCGATAATTGAACAAAATCAAACTGCACTTTTTACTTTGGGTTTTGGTTGGTTGTCTGCTGCTACTGTGCGTTTGGCAACTCTATTTTTTGGGTATGCGACAAAGAAAAATATTGGCGGTGTAGTCTTTGAAGCTGTCATTGGTGCGTTATGTCTTTCGAGATTACTCGTAAAATAAAAATTCTATAGAATAAAACACATAACAAATCACTGCACTGGAAAACAAGAGGTAGGCGATTTAACTGCAAGACCGTCTTGATCAAATAACGATGGAAATTTTGAGTTCATTCAACGTAACTTGTTTCCAGTGAGTTTAACCGTTATATCACAGCAAAATAGACATGGCCGAACCAATCGAAATACAAGTTCCGGATATACTTGATCATCACATAGGAAGAATTATTCCTGTATCGCAGTTTTCACCTTTTACTGATTACATAATCATAGAAGAAGATACATTAACCTACAAAGCAAGCTTTTTATCAAATCAAAGGACCCAATCCTACCAGCTAAAAAAGATACAAAAACTTTTAGTAAAAATGTCAATATACCGCAAATATATTACTATGGATCATAAAATTCAGGCAAATCCCCGAGGTGGAAAATTTGCCGAGCTGTATATAGTAGAAAAAGACAATAGCCTGAGACTCTTAATACCCAAAGTTCGCATTGAAATTGGAGAAATGCGCTGGGGAAAATTCATTGAGGAACTTCGCGAAAAATCCGGTATATGGGTAGAAGAGACTGGGGTAGATAAAATTCTAGAATAATAAGCAGAATTCAAAAAGCACTAAGTATATACTGGCGACGAGTTAGGTAATTATTCTACCATTTCAAATAAAATTCTATATTATTCTATTGTACTTCATAGAGATGCCCGTGACTATTTCTTTCGAGGAACAGCAAGATTATATATAACGTTGGCTATAACAAATCGCTGGAGATTCAGACGCGCAAAACCCGCGCGCGTCTCAGCTCAACCGTTAGCCGAAATCATTAGGAACATTCCTCCATGGTATCAAAGAAGAAGGATCAGGTTCGGGCATTACTCAAAGGGATTGAAACGGGTGACCCGGAGGCTGCCGATGTCGTCAACGAAGGCAAATACATACAACACAATCCCCTTACTCGCGAAGGGAGCATGGGCTTGGCCGACCTCTTTAAACGGCTGGCCAAAACCTCTCCTCGTGTTGAAATCGTGCGGGTTTTTGAAGATGGCGACTACGTCTTTGCGCACACTGATTATGACTTCAATGTGATAGAAGTCGGCTTTGAGGTCTTTCGATTCGAGGATGGGCGGGTTGTCGAACACTGGGACAACCTTCAGGCCAAACCCAGCACTCCCAACCCCTCGGGCCACACCATGCTGGACGGGCCAACTGAACCCGCGGAACTCGACAGGACGGAAAAGAACCGGGATTTCATCAGGTCGTTCGTGAAGGCGGTTCTTGTGGGTGGCCAACTAAGTCAACTAGATCGCTACATCGACTCAGAAGGCTATGTCGAGCACAATCCTCATATGTCAGACGGGTTGCCCGCTCTGCGTGAAGCCCTTTCCCGCAATGCCGAGGCAAGAAGATACGCAAAGCTCCATCGCCTGCTAGCCGAGGGAAATTTTGTTCTATCCGTTTGCGAAGGCCACCTTGGGAAAAAGCACGTCTCTTTTTATGATCTTTTCCGGGTTGCCGACGGGAAAATTGTCGAACACTGGGATACCGTTGATCCTGTCCCGCCGTGTAGCGAATGGGTAAATGACAATGGCAAGTTTTAAGGTCTAATATTGACAATCGCAGGCATACCAAATGATGAAGCCAATCATATATCTGCACCGACATCCTGAAAAGACCTGGGAAGGGTTTCAAGACTATTGGCTGGATTAAAACGCGTAAAACCTGCGCGTCTCAGCTCAAACGTAGAAATATAAAAGGAGAGGTGGAAATATGAACAAAGCTACTTTTGTACTATTTGGAATCTTCACCGTAGTGACATTGGCAACCTCAAACTGTTATGCTGAATACAATAGCCCCGAGCAGCTTATCGAAGCTGGGGTGAATATGTATAAAAAGGAAGGCGCAAAAGGAGCCATTCTAGGATGGCTGAAAGGAAGTGCTTTGGAAGGCAGCAAGGAGGCATTGTCGCAGGCAAATGTATTGCGTCAAATAGAAGACTTCTACGGTAATTTTTTAGATTATGATATAATTAAAACGAACAATTTATCGAAAAAATCAAAAATCTACTGTGTAGCCTTCAATTTTAATGAAGGTATTTTATACGGTAAATTCCAAATATATAAGAATCATAACAATAAATTGGTTTCAACTGAGTTCAAATTTCACACTGAATCAACGATGATATTTCCACCCTGGATAGTTTTTGGGAAATAGCCATTTCCAACAAATCGATAGAGGACCCGAAGCGCAACCGATTGTGAATCAAATGAGTGATATTTTTCTGGTCATATTCTTTGTATCGATACCTATCGGATTAATTAAACCGATATATGGCGGTTTTTCAGGTTTGGGCATTGGCCTGACGTTTTGCTTTTTTACAATCAAATTCTATGATCACCAGTGGTTACTTATTCCGGTCGCTGCCTACGTTGTTGGTCTAATTTTACCACTTTCAATTAGATGGATTTTTTCTGGATACCGTGGTGGCAGAGGTAAAACGAATCCTGGCGTAACATACATTGGCGGATTCGGAGTGGGTCGCGCGGGTCAATATTTTGGGAAATGGTCTGAAGGCGTAATTCCATCACAAGACGAGGAAACCGAGTGGATTCATGCTAGCCAATCAAGGCGTGAAAGAATAATTGGAATCATAATCCGCTATGCCTCTGCCCCGATCATACTACTACTCGCGATTATTGCTGTCGTGCTTTTGAAATAAAGTTTTGTTCACAATATGGCGCTGGAGAAATCGCCGGGAAAACGCTGGTGTGTTTTCCGCGTTTCAGCTTGGTCGTTAGAGGGAATTATGCCACTTGCTAGAATTGAGGTAAGGAAAAAACGTCCTGCGGAAGAGGTCGCTGCGATTATGGAAGCAGTTTACCAGGCCCAGCGAGAAGCCCTCAAAGTCCCTGAGGGTGACCGGCAGATCCGATATGTTGAGCACAAGCCCGAGCACTTTGCAGTACCGCCTGGAAAGACGGAGAACTACACTTTAGTTGAAATTGTCTTGTTTCCGGGGCGGACATTGGATGCAAAACGTAATCTTTATAAGTCTATTGTCCGCCGGTTTGGTGAACTGGAAATTGCCCCGTCCGATGTTTTCATTGTCTTGCACGAGCCGCCGCTTGCTAATTGGGGTTTGCGCGGTGGTATACCTGCATCCGAGGTTGATCTTGGTTTTAATTTAAACGTCTAAAACCTCAAACAAGCTGCTGCATTTGACCGGAACGGCGTTTGTGGCTTTTAGGTGATCAAAAGTATGATTATAGATTTTGTGCCTCTTCAGGCTTAACACCTGACTCCTGAGCTCAACCATTCGGGCCCATGAATAAACTCACAAACATTTCTAAAGTTATTGTCGTGATGCTATTGTTGGTTGTGCAATCTTTTTCAGCGATAGCTCAAGATAAAAAGCTTGATCCAATCGACAAGTTGAAGTGGTTGGAATCGGCTGATCCAATTGCGGATGCCCATAAAGCAATTTTGAAAAAAGATTTCAGGCTACATGCGGTATACTGGTACAGTCTGATTGTTCCCGGTACCGAAAACTCAAAGCTCGAAGAATTACAGGAAAGGTATGGTTTAAACCCAATAGATGGAACTACCGATAAGCTGCTCAATGAAAAGCATGGCCGCCTGAATCGATTGGCCTTTGAGTATTCCCGTGTTTACAACCGGGAAATACTGAAATTTCATAAGTAGCGCTGGCAATATAAAATCACTGGAGAACCCGACGTGCAAAAATCACGCACGTTTCAGTTCGAACGTCAGGCAGGATTAACTCCTTGGACTGTTTTGCGGCTATAGCCGACTGCCTTTACGCCAAAAGGGAAATATAAATGCTAAAAGTGTCTGAATGCACCAGCAGGACGATTCTCTCACCATGCGGCTTGAAAGAGCTCGATTATCAAGTTGACACTTACATTGGGTGCGAGCATTACTGCTATTATTGCTATGCTCTTGCTCAAGCTGAAACGGATTGGTCAAAGGAAATACTTGTACATAAGAAAATCGTAGACCAGCTGAGCGGTGAAATTGACAAGATCCCAGCGCAAACAATATATATGGGCTACCATACTGATCCCTACCAGCCCTGTGAGGCTGTATACCACCAAACTCAAAAGGTCTTGGAGTTGTTTTTAGAAAAAGGTTTCTCCGCGAGCATTCTCACAAAGTCTGATTTGGTTGTTCGTGATATCGATATACTGAAAAAAATGAACGACGCTGCGGTCAGCGTTTCAGTTGCATTCAATGATAATCAAACTCGCGGGTTGTTTGAAGCCAATACTATTGACACTGAGAAGAGGATTGAAGCTCTGCGACAACTGAAAGAAGCAGGTGTACGGACGGGAGCTTTGATTTGCCCGGTTATTCCTTATATTACGAATGCGATCCAGTTGGTTGATCTGCTCCAACCCTATGCTGATGTAATCTGGATATACGGCCTTAGCATCAATGACCGTTCAGGCCAAAGTTGGTCGAATATACGAAGGATTCTAAACCGTGAATTCTCCGATCTGGTTGAGCAGATTGAGCCGGCCATATTCTCAAAAGACCATCAATTTTGGGTCCAACTTAGAGAAAATTTAGAGGTGATTCAAAAGGATCGGCCATTGAATCTGAATATTCATGTGTAGGGGTTCTATACAGAACAATGTGAAAATGCCTAATAAGGTTAATGCAGCCGACGCAAAAACCGCACGCCTCACAGCTCAATCGCTATAAATCAAGAAAAATGAAAGGGAGGACGAAAGGGCGGCTTATTTCGAAGTCTCTTACAGTTCTATTGGCATTACTTTCCGGGTGCGCTGCAGCACCGGGCTATCTTATCATCAAGGAGGAAATTGTGATAGAAAACAGCATATTATCGGATTTCCCAATTCTTGCAGATACACCCCAGGATGTTTTGTCGGAGATAGCGCAACTTGGGGAAGTTTTAGTATTTGCTGGAAATCAGACAATTTTTAAGGAGGGTGATAAAGCTTCGGTTTTATACGGGGTCGTGGATGGTGAAGTTGAATTGGGCATTACAGTTCAGGATAAAATTCTGAAAACAGATATCCAATATGAGGAATCCATCCAAACCAGGATCGAAACTATTGAAAACTTCATTATAATTGAATCCATCGATCCGGGCGAAATCTTTGGATGGTCTGCCTTTATAGACCCGAAGCTGTATACATCCACGGCTAAATGTTCCCAGCCTTCAAAGGTTATTTCTCTACCAGCTGACGAACTCAAATCGATCTTTGCGAACAATGCAACATCTGGATTTGTTTTCATGGAACGATTGTCCGCGGTTATTTCCCAACGTCTGCGAAACAGGACCGCCAAGCTGATTGAAAGCTGGAGCCAGGCTTTTGATGTGAACAGGATTTAATCTCAATTTTCGCTATTGACTGCATTTAGAAGTTCCCCTTTGCAATAATAGGTGGCTCCTGTTCGACAAGGCCTTTATCCCGGATACGGTCTCGCATGTAGAACTGGAAGTCCTTTTGATAAACGCAGAGGGCGTGTGCACCCGGCAATTGAATTTGAGGGCCGGGGTTGAGGGGCATCAGGCCAGTTTTACTTTCAAGGCGGATCAAGCAGCCAACTAGAAGTTTGTCAGAACATTCTACATCAGATATTACCGGCGGCCAAAATATTCTTAATAAATGTCAGACAAGGCCCAATTGTCAAGGGTGAACATAGATGCGCAAAAGAGAAGATCGGAATACGCGTTATTACATCGATATTGACCTGAAGAAGCTCACAATCCTCAAATGGGATTTTGATCAAAGGGACAGTCTCTCAAAACAGAATCCGGCGCACCCCCCCCACCATCGTATTTTTGTTACCAGGGGGCAGTATAATAAGCTGAACAAGAAACATGGTGAATTGTGAGCTCGCTTCGCGAACAATGGCCGTGGAACCCAGGGTTTCTCAAGCTCATGCTCTGGGTTCCAAGCAGCCTCGGCATCGTGGCGGTGGCCGGTTTGTATCCTGTTGCCGGTCCCCATGCCCTTTGGTTTCTAACGGCTAGCGTGCCGGGCCTTATCATGCGGCATGTGTTCGGGGCGGTTGGAAAAAAACTTGAGCTGCTGAAACAAGACCTCCAGGATAAAACCGTAGATGCGTATGAAGCTCTAATGGTTATAGGCAAAATTCAATCGCCCGGACTGGCGGTCCTTGCCGGCCAACAGCTCCAGCTCATACCCCTGGCGGGCCAACCGGTCACCCTGGCCCTGGATGAGATTCGATTTGTGAAACAAAACGCCATGCTGCCCGGAAAGTGCCTGGTGGGCAAAATCGCCTTCCACCTGACCGTGGCAGGACACAGCCGCCTGGCCTTTGCCGTTCCTGCCCGGGCAGGCAGTCGCTGGGCAACCATCCTTGCGGACAGGAAACAGCGTGGCAATGCGAACACGATACCGTGACAAGGTGGCTGTCCATGAAATTCGAAACCAAACTTGCCCTGACCATAAATATCGTCGCCCTTACCTGGGCGTTCATATTCATGAAGTTTTCGAATCTTGGCATTGCCCTGGCTGTTTGTGCCATCGTATGGTTTTTTGTTTACCTGAAGAAGCGGCAGGATCTGCTTGAAGCCAATTTCCAAGAAAAATATTCAGGCAAAAACATACGCTACCTGGACAAACATGCGGTTTTAAAGGCACAGAAATCAAGGGGCTATTCTCAAATACAGGGTATGGGGTACCTGGTTCTTACCGATCATGAACTGGTCTTTGATATGCAGCTATTGGATAATTCCATTACAATTTCAACCGACTCGATAAAAAGGGTCGGCAAGACCAAACGGCTGCTGGGGGTCGGGCACGTGTTGTGGATGCTCCTGATCGAATATACCGAACCCGGTGGCGACGAGGATGCCCTGGCCCTGAGAGTCAAGGAATTGGAGACCTGGCAGGACCAGATCAGGGCGGTGATGAGCGCAAGACAATAGAAGAATTGAAGGTGTTCACAGATCCTGATAGGAATACAGGTATGAATGTTCTCGCAATTGTCGGCAGCCCGCGCAAAGGAAAAGCAACCGATACGCTCGTGGACAAGGCCATAGCAGGGATACGGACGAAGCGGCCTGACAGCAAGGTGGAAAAGCTGCACCTGGTTGAGCACGATATCAAATATTGCCAAAATCGCCTTACCTGCCGGGACAGCCGGACCGACGCACCTGTGGCCCGGTGTATAATCCGGGACGATATGGACGATATAAACAATCATATTCTCGATTCCGATGCCCTCGTATTCGGCACCTCCGTCCATATGGGTTATGCTACTGCAGTGATGATGACTTTTCTGGAGCGTATCTGCTGGACCTTCGCTAAACCGGAGAAGAAGGTGCTCACGCTAAAAGGCTGCCCGACCCCCCGATCTGATAAAGTGCGTAGGGCCATCATCATTGTTACCGCAGGGATCGTGCCGCCCCTGTATAGAACCCTCTGCGACTGGGCCACCGGCCAGATCAGGGGCGTATTAAAAGACTCCTTGAACGCCAAAGTGGTGGGCGATCTGTACGCGGGTGATATCGAACACCGGGGAGTTGAATATTATTTCGATAAAGCCGGTAAGCTCGGGCAGCGTCTCGGATAGGCTACGCCGGGCAAACCTGGTAATACTGAAGATGGTTAAAGCATTTCTCAGAATCAGCTTTTGCATTGTGGGCCTGGTCGGCTTTGGTATCATCCTGGGCGAAGTGTTGAAAAAGTGGCAGGCGGCCGGGCCGGATTTCAATATAGGGTGGGTGGTCGTCCCCATCTTGGTACTGTTTTTCTGCCGCGAAATTACCCGGTCGGACTATATCCGTGAAAAACAGGTCATTTCCCCCCAAAACCTGCAAACATTGACGACTGTGTTGAATCTTGTTTTTATCCTGCTTTCGATCCTGGTTTGCCTCGGTATTCCCTATCTATGGTTCGGCACCATAGAGGAGCTGGGGAAAAGAGGCGGCGGGTAACGGTGAATTCAGAACAAATTGGCCGCAGAAGAGTTGGCCTGCTGGGGCTGTTTGCAGCCCTGTTTATGATAGTGTCTTACCTGATGACGCTATAGACGGGGCCGGCAGGTGGTGCCGCTGTCTCGATAATAGTTTTAGCCTTGCTTTCTGTATGGGGAATGTTCTATTCATGTTTTCGTTTTTACCGGATTCTGGTTATATTTTCTGCCATTTTAACTTTGTCTTTTTATCTTTACCGACACTTTATAGCTACTTCAGGCCGGTGGTGTTCTATGCCGATGTGTCGGCTGCTGCCGGATAGCGCAGCTGAATCTGTCAGGAGACAAAATGGGTGAAACCGGACTTATCATTCTTGGGCATCAGCTGGTATACCAGGGGATGTTTATCGCCAAAAATTTGTATTTGCGCCAAAAGTTGGGCCAGCCGATACGGGGTAAGAATCGTGAGGTGAACGTTGCGATTGTGGTTTTTACGCTTTTTATCATCATTGCCATAATGCTCAGTTTCGGGGGCGGCGACTACCTCCAGATCCGGATGCTGCCGGAGCGTCATGCCCGTCTGGCCGGTCTGATACTGTTAGCGTTCAACCTGGCAGTATCCGGTGCGGCCCTTTTGCACCTCAAGGATTCCTGGCGGGTCGGCGTTATCGAAGAAGATCGGACCGAGTTGATATCCACGGGTATCTACCAGTATACCCGTAATCCCTATTTTGTAGCCTACCTGTTCATGTTCGCAGCCTATACTATCCTGCTACGCAGTGGGATCCTGCTGGGATTGTCCGTCATCGGGTTCTGGGTCGTGCACCGCATGATCCTGAAAGAGGAGGCCTATCTGCTGTCCGTGCACGGCGATGCCTATGCAGATTATAAGAAAAAAGTTGCGCGCTATCTGATTATCTGATTTTCAACCGACAATAGGGGGATCCGTGAGTCATCTTTTCTGGTACCCTGGATACACATTGCCCCTGAAACATGTGACCCGGGCCGATAACTGCTACCTGTTCGCCGCGGACGGCAAACGCTATGTCGATCTCGAATCCGGCGTCTGGTGTACGGCCATCGGTCACAGTCATCCGGCGGTTTTACAGGCCCTGGAACAGCAGGCCGGGCGCATCAGCCATACGGGATATTCCTATTCGAACGAGATTGTGGAGGCGGCCGCCCGAGCCGTGCTGGACCTGCACGGGTTTGGCGGCGGCAAATGCAATTTCCTGTGCTCGGGCAGCGAAGCAGTGGAGTTCAGTGTCCGGGTGGCGCAAACGGTTATATCGCGGCCGCTGCTGCTGACCCTGAGCGATTCCTATTTCGGCGCTTATGGTGCCGCGCGCCGGCAGGCGGCCGATGAATGGTTTGCCTTTGACTGGCAGGCCTGTACCGCCTGCGAAACGGTGGGCGACTGCAGCGCTAAGTGCCCGCATTGGGCTGCGATTCCCTTCGAGCGCATCGGCGGCTTTCTTTTCGAGCCAGGCAGCTCCTCCGGACTGGTGCGCTTTCCACCCCCCAAACTGATCCGCCGCATTGCCGCCGCGGTAAAGGCCAACGCGGGGCTGGTGCTCGTCAATGAGGTCACCACCGGCGTGGGACGCACGGGCAAATGGTTCGGCTACCAGCACTACGAGCTTGCGCCGGACAGTGTGGCCATGGGCAAGGGCATCGGCAATGGTTACCCGGTCAGTGTGGCTGCTTTGGGACCCAACCTGGTGGAACGCCTGGGCGACCGGCCGGTGCTGTATGCCCAGTCGCACCAGAATGACCCCCTGGGCGCGGCCGTTACATTGGCCGTGATCAACACCATTACGAAAGACGACTTAATCGAAAAAGGTCGCCGCATCGCAAACCTGTTGAAAGTCGGCCTGGAAGGCATCCGGGCGCGCACCGGGAAGATCGGGGCCATTCGCGCCCGGGGGCTGATGGCGGCCGTTGAACTGGCGGACGCGTCGCCGGTGGATTTTACGACCCGGGTACAGGCGCATTTGCTGCGGGCCGGATTTATCGTGGCTCAGCGGCCGGGCCTGAATGTGTTGCGCATCGATCCGCCGCTTACCATCGGCGAGCCGGATATCGCTGGATTTCTCGAAACCTTTGAAGCCGTATTGTCTGACCAAACTGGCGGCGGAAAGGATGGCAACGAATGAAGCAATGGTACGAAGCCCTGTTCGCCAACTACGGGCGTAATTACGACCAGGAACCTTTTACCCAGGGGACTTTGGGGGAGTGTGAATTCATCGAGCAGGAGATCGCTTTTGACAAATCACTGCAGATCCTCGATATCGGCTGCGGCACGGGCCGCCACGCCATCGAGTTGACCCGTCGCAGCCATACCGTTACCGGCATCGATCTTTCCGCGGCGCAGCTGCAGCGCGCCCGGGAAAAAGCGGCGGCGCTCGACCTGCAGATCGATTTTCAGCAGCAGGATGCCCGGCAGCTAACCTTTGAACAGGCGTTCGATGCGGCCATCATGCTGTGCGAGGGGGGCTTTCCGCTGATGGAAACCGACGAGATGAATTTCCAGATCCTGCAGAGCGCAGCCCGGGCCCTGAAACCAGCTGGGACGCTGATCTTCACGACCCTCAACGGCCTGTTCCCCCTGTTTCATTCCGTTAAGGATTTTATGGCCGCAGCGGCGCAGGAGGGCCAGGCGAGCTATGCAGACCACAGTTTTGACCTGATGACGTTCCGGGACCACAATGTCACCCAGGTGGTGGATGATGACGGGCAGACCCTGGAACTGGCCTGCAACGAACGCTACTACGTACCGTCGGAGATCACCTGGCTTCTAAAATCCCTTGATTTTCATACAATCGATATATACGGGGCCCGGCTGGGTGAATTCAGCCGTGAACATGCCCTGACGACCGAAGATTACGAGATGCTGGTGGTCGCCGCCAAACAGCCGCTCCCGGGTTGAAGTCGACCCGGCCAATGTCTATTTTAGATGCAGACGAATTAGAAGCCATCTCAAAAACGGGTTTTGGTTCAAAATAAAGGCGGCCGTAAGGTTCCCCGCGTTGCGGGACTTCACGCTATTCGATCCTCAACTGTGGGTCGCAACCCGGAGGAATACATCATGTATTTCGAGGATTTATTCCGAGCGCCCAGCACCGAGCTTGGACTAATCGACTTTTTTGAGATGGGTTCTAATCTGCCGAAAGGGTTGCAGTATGGCGTATAATGAACAGATTGAACAGAGAATCCAGCAGGCAATCAAGGGGTGGCAAAATACCACCCACAAGAAAATGTTCGGCGGGGTCTGTCATTTGCTGAATGGGAACATGTTCTGCGGGGTTCACAAAGACTACCTGATCCTGCGGCTGGGCGCAGAAAAGGGCGGTGCAGTTCTGAAAAGAAAGCATGCGCGTCCTTTCGACATCACCGGCCGGCCGATGAAGGGCTGGGTGATGGTGTCCGAACAGGGGTTTGCGAGTGATGCCGACCTGGCCGACTGGCTGGCACTGGCCCGGGAGTTTGCTGATTCCCTGCCGCCCAAGTGACCGGCGTCATGATCAGGCCAAGTTAGAAAGGACCGGATTTGAAACGGTTGTGTATCATCAAGACAGGGACCACGTTTCCCGCGACATTGGAACAACTGGGTGATTTTGACACTTGGACCCGGGCGGGCCTGGGCCGGACCAGCACTGAAATTGGGATTGTAGATGCGGAAAACGGAGCCGAACTGCCCCCGCCGGCGGAATGCGCGGGGGTGATCATCACCGGGGCCCACCCCATGGTGACCGATGACCTGCCCTGGAGCGTTGCCGTTGAAAAGTGGCTGCCATCCCTGCTGGCAGCCGAAACGCCCATCTTCGGTATCTGTTACGGGCACCAGCTGCTGGCCCGGGCGGCCGGCGGTGAGGTCGGGTATCACCCCCGTGGCAAGGAGATTGGGACGGTGGCGGTCAGCTGCCTGCCGGAAGCAGCGCACGATCCCCTGTTCCAGGACTTGCCGGCGTCCATGCTTGCCCATGTTACCCACGCCCAGACCGTGTTGACCCTGCCGCCCGGGGCAACCCGCCTGGCCGCCAATGAACATGAACCCAACCACGCCTTTCGCGTTGGTAACTGTGCCTGGGGGGTTCAGTTTCACCCGGAATATACCCCGGAAATCATGCGTGCTTATATCCGCGCACAGGACGGAGAACTGACAGCCGCCGGTATGCAACCGGAACGTCTTTTACAGGCGGTCGCACCGACCCCCGCAGCCGGCGGATTGCTCAGAAAATTCGCCGGGCTGGTGGCGGCGCGCGGCGACTGACAACCTCAACCATTAAGGGAGCAGCGGATGCACAAAGTGGTGCCGAAAATAGCAATTCTTGGGGCCCTGCTGAGCCTGATCTTGCTGGGCGCCTGCGCCTCCGGCCCCGGTGTGCCCGTGCCGGGTTCACCGGCCGTCTATACTGCGGAAAATGATCAGACCCTCCTTGCAAGGTATGCTCCGGTATTTCTCGTTGAGAACAGCCAGAAACCTTACAACCGGATCGGGACACCCCGGGCCGTCATTCGGGAGGATGGCCGGGAAGAACTATATATCGATCCCGCACGAGCTACTTTTTATGCGCGGAAGCAGACATTTACTACTGCCAAGGGAATTTACACCAACCTGATATACCGGGTGCATTTCGCAAAGATCACGGGGGGCTATACGCCTTACTATCTGGGCGCGGGACGGAATATCGGGCTGCTTGTGGTGGTTACCCTCGATCTTTTAAACCAACCATTGCTCTATACTACCGTACACACCTGTGGCTGTTACCTGGCCTTTGTCCCGACCTCCCGTCTTGCGGCGGAGGCGTTGCCGCGTGGCTGGAATAAGGTGCAACAGTCTGTGTACGGCGAGTCCCTGCCCGGTTTTCTCGATTTTCAAAAACTGGCGGCGGAGCATAGTCGGGCCGTAATCGTGCTGCGGGACGGCAATCACCGGGTGAAGGATATCCGCCTGGTCGAGCCCCGGGATCTGTCGGCGGCCCCCTTAAAGACCGCAGACCTCCAGCCGCTGGCGGCGCTGGAAGCCCTGCCCCTGAAAAACGGGCGGACCACCTCATTTTATGAAACCGCCGGTGACCGCCAGGGATATGTGAAAGGCAGCTACAAGGTACGTGAAAGGTGGCTGATGAGCTGGTGGGCATTCGACTGGCGCGTGGGTGAGGACAAGCTGTTCAGCACAGACAAATCAGCGGGGATTAATTTCTATACCAGCCTCAAGCCCTGGGCGCGGGATGCGTCCGATATGCGGGATTTTGCGGCGTTTCTAGATTACTGGGGCTGGAACCTTTAGAAAGAAAAAAGGGCTTGCGAAGTTGCTTCGCAAGCCCTTGGAGTAAGCTGGCTGGGGCACCAGGGTTCGAACCTGGGCTAACGGGGCCAGAACCCGTCGTCCTACCACTAGACCATGCCCCAGTGAGTGAGTCAAAAACTCAATGTAAACAGCCTCAATATAGAATATTGATTGGCCAGTCAAGCCCTTTTTGAGATAGCCTCCAGTAAGTTTCTACTCTTCCATATAAGCTACTGCTTTGGCAAGCCTTTTGAGCACTTTTTCCCGGCCGAGGATCTCGATAATTTCGAAAATGCCGGGGCTGGCGGTCCGGCCGGTGAGGGCCACCCGTACAGGCTGGGCAATCTTGCCCAGTTTCAGGCCGGTCTCTTCCATGACCGCCCGGAACACATCTTCCAGGGCCTTTTCAGCGAACGCTTCCAAGGCTGTCAGTTTCTCGGCCAGGAGGCGCACCGGTTCCAGGGCCGCCGGCTTGAGAAATTTTCGGGCGGCCTTCTCTTCGTATTCGATATCATCGGCAAAATAGAACCCCGCGGCGTCGGCCATCTCGGCCAGCGTCCTGCTGCGCTGGTTCAAGGTCGTGATGATTTTTTCGATATATTCCCCGGGGCCGGGGTCATACCCGGCCTTGGCCAGGAACGGCTGCAAATGGGGATACAGCTTTTCCGGGGCCATGGCCTGGATATGGTCTGCGTTAAGTGCCTGCAGTTTTTCCTGGTCAAAAATGCCGGCCGATTTGCCGATGTTCTCCAGGGAGAATTTTTCGATCAGGTCAGCGGTGTGAAAGAACTCCTGGTCGCCGTATGACCAGCCGAGACGCACCAGGTAATTGAGTACGGCTGCTGGCAGATAGCCCATGTCGCGGTAGGCGGTGACCGACATGGCACCATGCCGTTTGCTCAGACGGGTGCGGTCGGCACCGAGGACCATGGGTACGTGGCCGTATACCGGCAGTTCGCATCCCAGGGCATGATAAAGCTGAATCTGCTTGGGCGTGTTCATGACATGGTCGTCACCCCGGATGATCGTATTGATGCCCATGGTGATATCGTCCACAACAACGACAAAATTATAGGTGGGCGAACCATCGCTGCGGGCAATGACAAAATCGTCGAGCTCGCTGTTTTGAAACTCGATGTGGCCCTTGATAACGTCCTTTATGATGGTGCTGCCGACCAGGGGGGCCTTGAAGCGCACCACGGCGCCTTCTGTTCTGGGCAGGTCCTTTTCCCGGCAGGTGCCGTCGTACTTCGGCTTTCCACCGGAGGCCATGGCCGCCTTGCGCATGGCGTCTATCTTTTCCTGGCTGCAGGTGCAGTAGTAGGCCTTGCCGGCCTGCACCAGTTTGGCGATGTATTCGCCGTAGAGGTCAAAGCGCTCGGATTGAAAGTAAGGGCCGTCATCCCAGTCAATACCCAGCCACTCGAGGGCTTCGAAGATTGCATCCACCGATTCCCTGGTGGAGCGTACCTGGTCGGTGTCTTCGATGCGCAGTACGAAGCGGCCCTGGGTATGGCGGGCGTAAAGCCAGTTAAAGAGGGCGGTCCGGGCACCGCCGACGTGCAGGTATCCGGTTGGACTGGGAGGGAAGCGGGTAACAATGGTTGTCATGGGTATGTTCCTTGAAATGGTAGTAATGAGTCAATAGGATAAGTTTTAGTGGATGCGTCGAATTGTAACATTTTAAATTAAAATAAATGGTTAGTAAATAGCTTATTACTTATTTTTCTATATAGTAATTAGTAATCGCGAAGTGCTCATCCGGGTAACCGGCTGCGGCGGTCAATTTTGGTCGCCTGCTCCGCATCGGGCCCCGTATCGCCGGCCGGACGCTCGAGCCAATGCGCATATTAATTAAATATTATCAGAATAAACAATTGGTTAGAATTAATCCCCAGCAGCGTTCATATCGAGCGATGTCCTTAGCATACCCTTATCATTTTCACAATACTACAAAATAAAAAAAGTTGCCGAAAAAGGTTGACAATCTTCATTATTTCAATTACTTAATGGCCTGCTCAAATTTGAAACCATTTGAATATTTATCCATAATAATATTAAAGCGTTAGGAGATTACTAGTGGCTGTACCGAAGCGAAAAAAATCCAAGTCAAAAAGGGATATGCGCCGCGCCCAGAATAAAACCGAAGCGCCCAACCTGACAACCTGCCCCCAGTGCGGCGAGGCCAAGCTCCCCCATACGGCCTGCAGCAGCTGCGGGACCTACAAGGGACGCGACGTCCTTGCCAACGATGAAGATTAAAGGCGCCTGATGCCGGAATCTTACCAAAAAGCAGTCGTTGTCACCGGTGGATCCCGGGGCATCGGCCGCGCCATTTGTGAGGCCTTTGCCGATCCCGACACGCTGGTTCTGTTCAACTACAACCAGGCAGCCGCCGAAGCGGATAAGACCCGGGATCTGGTGGCAGCCGCCGGCGGCCGGGCGGTAGGCCTGCAGATGGACGTCACCGACGAATCCCAGGTCCAGGCCTTCTTCAAGGAAGTCCTGGAGCTGACCGGACGCATCGATGTGCTGGTGAACAACGCCGGGGTAACCCGCGACGGTTTGCTGGTGCGCATGAAGGCGGACCAGTGGGATACGGTCCTGGACACGAATCTGAAGGGCGCTTTCAACTGCACCAAGCTGGCGGCCAAAACGATGATGAAGCAGCGCTACGGCCGGATTGTCAACATCACTTCGGTGGTGGGTGCGGCCGGCAACCCCGGGCAGGCCAACTATGTTGCCGCCAAGGCCGGCATCATCGGTTTCACCAAGGCTGTTGCCCGCGAGCTGGCATCGCGGAACATTACCGCCAATGCGGTGGCACCGGGATTTGTTGAAACCGACATGACCAAAGACCTGCCCGAGAAAACGAAGGACGCAATGTTGGTCCAGATTCCCATGGGCCGGGCCGCTGCAGCGGCTGAAGTGGCGGCGGCAGTTGCCTTCCTGGCATCAGACCAGGCCGCCTACATCACCGGGCAGGTACTGCACGTGAATGGCGGTATGTACATGTAACTTGAGCTCACAATTGTAAATTGCGCGTATATTAAGGAGAGAGACCATGTCCGCAGAAGATAAAGTAAAGAAGATCATCGCCGAGAAGCTGAGTGTTGACCTTACCGAAGTTGTTCCGGAAGCCCATTTCGTGGATGACCTGGGAGCGGATTCCCTTGACCTGGTTGAACTGATCATGTCCATGGAAGAAGAATTCGATATCGACATTTCCGATGAAGATGCGGAAAAGCTGGCGACTGTCAAGGATGCCATTGCCTATATCGACGAACACTAAAAGCAGTCTCACCAAAATCTTCCTGTCGGGCTAACCCGACAGGTGATGACTGATTGGTCTAACCTGAGCGTTGGGCGCGAGTATTAAAATCGCACAATACTCTAAGTGTTCACCACGATGGGCACTGGCTGCACCGGCACCTCCGGTTTCATATTCACGTCCGCCGCACTCTAGGCCAAAATCCGTTATTAGAGATCGTTTTATATTATTACTTAAATAATTTTAACTACTTAAGGGCTGCTTTGTGAAAAACAGAGTCGTGATCACGGGCGTTGGGCTGGTTACCCCGGTCGGGGTTGGGGTTGAAAAATCCTGGGAAGCGATTTGCGCTGGCAAGTCAGGTATCGGACCCATTACGCGGTTCGATACCAGTGACTACAAAACCAAGATTGCTGCCGAGGTTAAAGATTTCAACCCGCTTGATTTCATGGAAAAAAAAGACGCCAAGCGTACGCAGCCCTATATCGCTTACGCAGTCGCCGCTGCCAAGATGGCCATGGAAGACGCCGCGCTGACGATTGACGACACAAATAGTGGTCGCGTCGGGGTCTCTTCGGGCTGCGGACTGGGCGGATTGTTCCTGCTGGAAACCGAGGCCCAGAAACTCGATCGCAACGGCCCCAAACGAATCTCGCCGTTTTTCATCCCCACCATCATCGGCAACATGGCTCCCGGCATGATATCCATCGTCACGGGCGCCAAGGGGCCGAACCTGTCCATGGCGACCGCTTGTGCAGCCGGCACCCATGCCGTGGGTGATGCGTTCAAGATCGTACAAAGCGGGGCGGCCGAAGCCATGATCGCGGGCGGTGTGGAGGCGGTCATCTCACCGTGCTGCATCGCCGGTTTCAACGCCATGAAGGCCCTGTCCACCCGTAACGACGAACCCCAGAAAGCCTCCCGGCCCTTTGACCGGGATCGTGACGGGTTTGTGGTTGGCGAGGGCAGCGGCATGCTCATCCTGGAAACGCTGGAAGGCGCCCGGGCCCGGGGGGCCAAGATCTATGCGGAAATCCTCGGATACGGAATGAGCGGCGATGCCTTTCACATGGCCTCGCCCCCGCCGGAAGCCGAAGGCGCTGCCCGCTGCATGCAGGTGGCCCTGGAAGATGCCGATTTGGCTCCTGAGAAAATTGAGTATATCAACGCCCACGGCACCTCGACCGCCCTGAACGATGCGTCTGAAACCAGTGCGATCAAAAAGGTTTTTGGCGAGCATGCCACCAACCTGATGGTCAGTTCCACCAAATCCATGACGGGTCACCTGCTCGGCGGTGCCGGAGGCATCGAAGCCGTCTTTACGGCCCTGGCCCTGTCAACCGGCGTAATCCCGCCCACCATCAATCTGGAGAACCCGGCGGACGGCTGTGACCTGGACTACGTACCGAATGTGGCCCGTAAAAAGAACATCTCGACGGCCATGACCAACAGTTTCGGTTTCGGCGGCACGAATGCCGTCCTTGTCATGGGAAAACCTGACTAAATCCTGCGGTTCCCAGGGCAGGGTTAAGGCTTTTAACCAGTTCACCTGAAATAGCCGGATTGTCACCCTTGAACAGCCTATCCCAAGCTTTTCGCGAGGCGTTCCCTTCCAAGTATCAGGTCAACCCGCCAAAGGTAGGCTTTTTATCCTCACTTAACCTCTGAACGGGGAACCCTGAACCCTTGAACCATCGGTTTCAACCGCGACCCAACTTTTTCCTTGTCGTTCGGCCAATCACAAGATATGATACCGAGCCAACCAAATCAGTTCCGGTGAACACAATATATGGAAGGAGACAGCGCATGGCTGGCAGCAAAAAAGACCCGTTGATTATCGGATGTGATCATGCGGCCTACCCGATGAAAGAGACGGTCAAAGCGTTTTTGACCGGAGCCGGTATCGAGGTTTCCGACGTTGGGACGCACAGTGAAGATTCGGTGGATTATCCGGACTTTGGGGACGGTGTGGCCGGCGGTGTGTCCCGCGGGGAATACCCCCGTGGTATCCTGTTATGCGGCTCGGGCATCGGGATGTCCATGGTGGCCAACCGCTTTCCCGGTGTGCGGGCGGCTTTGTGCAATGACCTTTTTTCGGCCGTCATGTGTCGAAAACATAACGATGCCAATATCCTGGTACTAGGCGGCCGGGTGATCGGTGAAACCCTGGCCCTTGAGATCGTGAAGGCCTGGCTGGAAACAGATTTCGAGGGGGGGCGGCACCAGTCCCGCCTGGACAAGTTTGACAAGCTTGAAGATTTACAGTCGTGAGGAGTGCGCGATGACCATGAGCGTGATAGACAAAGTTGATCCGGAGATTGCAGAGGTTATCCGGGATGAATTGGACCGGCAGAGCAACACCCTGGAGTTGATCGCCTCGGAAAATGTAGCCAGCCCGGCGGTCATGGCTGCCCAGGGCAGCGTCCTGACCAATAAATATGCTGAAGGTTATCCGGACAAACGATATTACGGCGGGTGTGAAATTGTGGACGTGGCCGAAAACCTGGCCGTTGAGCGGGCCCAGGAACTCTTTCGGGCCGATTATGTCAACGTGCAGCCCCATTCCGGCTCGCAGGCCAATATGGCGGTCTACTTTGCCCTGCTGGAACCCGGGGACACCATCCTGGGCATGGACCTGGCCCACGGCGGGCATTTAACCCACGGCAGCCCGGCCAGTTTCTCCGGCCGCATCTTCAATTTCGTACACTACGGTGTGGGCCGGGAAACCGGTACCATTGACTACGACCGGGTCCGGCAGCTGGCCGGCGAGCACCAGCCGAAAATGATTGTCGCCGGAGCCAGTGCTTATCCCCGGGTAATCGATTTTGAAACCCTGGCGGAGATTGCCGAAACCGTCGGGGCGCTCTTCATGGTGGACATGGCCCATATTGCCGGCCTGGTGGCCGCCGACATGCACCCCTCGCCGGTGCCGTTCGCCGACGTGGTGACATCCACCACTCACAAGACACTGCGCGGTCCCCGCGGCGGGCTGATCCTGGCCAGGTCGGCCCACGGGCCCGCTATCGGCAAACAGGTATTTCCCGGCATCCAGGGCGGCCCGTTGATGCACGTCATCGCGGCCAAAGCAGTGGCTTTTCGGGAGGCGCTTTCCGATTCATTTCGGGCCTACCAGCGGGATATCGTGACCAATGCCGCGGCCATGGCCGATGGGCTGCTGGCCGGCGGCGTCGACCTGGTGTCCGGCGGGACCGACAATCACATGATGCTGGCCGACCTGACCAATCTGAACATTACCGGCAAGGATGCTGAAGCCCTGCTCGGCCGAGCCGGGATAACCGTGAACAAGAACTCCATTCCGTTTGAAACCCGCAGCCTCTTTGTGACCAGCGGTATCCGCCTGGGAACCCCGGCCATTACCAGCCGGGGGATGCAGGCGGACCAGATGCGTACCATTGCCGGACTGATTGCCGCTGTTTTGAAAGCACCGGATGATGATGCCCGTGTAAAGGCTACCCGCGAACAGGTTAAGGCCCTGTGCCGGGAGTTTCCGTTGTATGGGGAGGACCCACAGTAATGAATGACCCGTCTGAGCGCCCTTCTTGGGACGCCTATTTTATGGATATCACCTGTCTGGTTGCCAAGCGTTCGACCTGTACCCGCCGGGGTGTGGGTGCGATCCTGGTGAAAAACAAGCAGATCCTGGCCAGCGGCTACAACGGGGCTCCGACCCGGGTGAAGCACTGTGCCGAGACCGGCTGCCTGCGCGAACAGCTCAATGTACCCTCCGGCGAACGGCATGAACTCTGCCGGGGCATACACGCCGAACAGAATGCCATCATTCAGGCCGCGCTGCACGGGGTGTCCATCAAGGAGGCGAGTTTATACTGCACCAATCTGCCCTGTTCCATTTGCGCCAAAATGATCATCAATGCAGGTATTACCCAGATTGTCTATCTCTCCGGCTATGCCGATTCCATGTCGGAAGAGATGCTGAAAGAAGCCGGTGTGGACCTTATAAAGTTTAATCCAGCGAGCGAGGGGGATAACGATGAAATGTCCGTTCTGCAGTGAGATTGACAACAAGGTAATTGACTCCCGGTTGAGCAAGGATGGCAATGTGATCAGAAGGCGCCGTGAATGCATCGTCTGTACCCGGCGGTTCACCACTTATGAACACATTGAAGAAGTGCCCATCATGATTATCAAGAAAGATGGCCGCCGCGAAGTTTTCAACCGTGAAAAAGTCGCTGCGGGCATCAAGCGGGCCTGTGAAAAGCTGGATATCAGTATGAACATCATCGAGGAGTTTCTCGATGACCTCGAGCGGGATTTGAAAGAGACCGGGGAAAAGGAGATTCCCTCCCACGACATTGGCGAGAAGGTTATGGGAAAGCTGCACAATCTTAATGATATCGCATATGTAAGGTTTGCTTCGGTGTATCGTGAGTTTAAGGATGTCAACGATTTTGTGTCGGAGTTGCGCAGTCTGTTGAGCAGCCATAAAACCTGATCCGCCCCTGCGCCGGTCCAGCAATACGTACCATCTCCCGCCATAGCGGACTCCGTCCAGATAAACACCCGACCGGGGGCGGCTCAGGCCGACCTCCGGCGCCGTCCGGCATTTCAAACCCTGCATTGCAAACTGCCGCAAAACACGATAGAGAGCAGGCAGCTATAAATTGAACCCGGTAATGGTAATCGGGTTTAATTGTTCTGGATAGGCCACCGTGGCGGATACAAATGGTTTAAGTGAACTATAGTTTGAAGTGACCTAAAGTTAAGGTGTTTTGCCAATTAGATATAATCGGTTGAACGCAGCGACGCATCTACTATAGCAGCCGTGTTCAAAGTCAAGGTTTTTATAACCTTGTGACCAATAGGTCTTGTTCTTTACCATAGCGTTGACTGTTATTAGAATTTTTCGCATGCAAGCGGTTAAAGCAACTTTATGTGGTTTGC
>Ga0209783_1000135_pt1 | contig 24820 bp, 23 predicted proteins | sample WorMetfiPIANOSA1_FD_187395 | JGI IMG/M metagenome (GOLD analysis project Ga0209783, IMG submission 187395) | Marine gutless worms symbiont microbial communities from Max Planck institute for Marine Microbiology, Germany - Olavius filocauda... | ecosystem: Host-associated > Annelida > Digestive... | reverse complement strand
CGGCTACATTCGACGCTGGGATATCTCAGCCCGATTAATTATGAAAAAGAACAATTAAACAATGCTGCTTAAAACCGTGTCCGTTTTTACTGGACCACTACACAAATCCAGAAAAGGTCGGAAAGCGGGGTTAACGCTTTTTTATAATAGGGAATTGAGATCAGGCCCAGGCGCTTGACTTGAACAGCGACACCAGATATGAAACGTTCCAAATCCGGCAACAAATGGCAGGATCACTATACACGGCAGGCCAGGAAGGATAAGTACCCGGCCCGTTCGGCATATAAGCTCAAGGAGATCCAGCAGAAAAACCGGATCATCAGGAAAGGTGACGCGGTCCTGGATCTGGGGTGCGCCCCGGGGTCCTGGTTGAAGTATGCCGCGGAGGTTGCCGGGCCGACCGGCCGGGTAGTGGGAATCGACCTGAAGCCGGTGACCATTGACCTGCCGGATCAGGTTGAAGTGCTGACCGGCGATATCTATGAAATGCTGGCCGGGTTGCAGGCCGACGCCGGGACCGGGTATAACGTGGTGCTCAGTGACATGGCCCCGGCCACAACCGGCAATAAGCATGTGGATGCCGCTCGCAGTATGGGTCTATGCGAGGCGGCCCTCTATGTGGCCAAAGATGTTTTACGGCCAGGCGGTCGGTTTGTCTGTAAAATATTCCAGGGTCCGGATTTTCAGGCGTTCGTAGCGGAAGTGCGCCAGAGTTTTAAAAAGCACAAAATATTCAAGCCCCAGAGCAGCCGGAAGGCAAGTCGGGAGATTTTCATCATAGGTCTGGGTAAGATTTGAGGCCTTTGAAAAAAGCCCATTTGTCATTTCTCAAGGGGCTCATATAAGGAGGAACTGTCAATGTCAGGACACAGCAAATGGTCAACCATTAAACATAAAAAAGCCGCTACCGATGCCAAGCGGGGTAAAATCTTTACCAAGCTGATCAAGGAGATCACCATTGCAGCCCGGATGGGCGGCGGTGATCCCGATGCCAACCCGCGCCTGCGGACCGCTCTGGCCGCGGCCCGCGCCGAAAACATGCCCAAAGACAACATGGAACGCGCTGTAAAAAAGGGCACCGGTGAACTCGAGGGGGTGAGCTATGAAGAGGTGACCTACGAAGGCTATGGTGCCGGCGGGGCGGCGGTTTTTGTCGAGTCTTTGACGGATAACAAGAACCGCACCGTGGCCGACATCCGCTACATATTCAGCAAAGCCGGCGGTAACCTGGGTGAGAACGGGTGTGTGGCCTACATGTTCGACAAAAAAGGGTACTTGGTGGTCGAGCAGAGCGCCACGGATGAAGATTCCCTCATGGAAGTTGCCCTGGAGGCTGGCGCCGAAGATGTACGCGAAGACGGCGACAATTTCGAGGTGATTACCGAACCAACCGATTTCGAAGATGTGCGTGCCGCTATCGAGGCGGCCGGAATTCAGGCCATCGATGCCGAAGTGACCATGCTGCCCCAGACCGTCACCCCCGTTGCCGGCAAAGAGGCCGAGCAGATGGTGCGGCTTATGGAGGCCCTCGAAGATTGCGACGATGTCCAGAAGGTTTATACGAATGCTGATTTGCCGGACGATATGGAGATCTAGTGTTCGCCCACAGGCGGCATATTTTGGCCCGGAGCGGCGTTTTCACACTTTGGTGATCCTCGACGTAGCGTCTACTACGCCTCCGGTCCCAAAAGTGCTCAAGCCTTGCTCCGAACCAAAATCTACCACCTGTGGGCGAACACTCCCCCATTGTAGGAGACTTCCTGACAATAAGATTCACCTCTCAGACAAGTAGCACCCTTTCTGCACCCAGCCATCTTACTATAAATAATATCTTATGATTTTAGATTAATGGCCGATATTACCAGTTGATGGGGCAGGGCAGGGGTCCCTACTTGCCTTTCGTTTTAATGTGTACTAAAAACAATAGGTAATCCCCATTTTAACAACTTTGGTTCAGATGACAGGACAGTTGCAATGCGGCACCGACTTTTTTATTTTGCGATAATTCTGGGCATGCTTCTGGCTTTCCCGCTTTACGCACAGACGCCCCAAATGGGGGGTGGCGGTGTCAGGCAGTCTGGAAACGTGGGGTCGGTACCACGCCCTGATCATCGGCATCAATAAATACAAGGAGTGGCCCAGGCTCCAGACGGCCGTCAAGGATGCCGTAGTCCTGAAAAAACTGCTCATCTCCCGGTATGGGTTCCATGAGCAAGATGTTATCCTGCGGACCGACGGGAACGCGACCCGGAACCAGATCATCCGCGACCTGCGCTACCTGGCCACCTCCATGGAGAAATCGGACAACCTGCTGATCTATTACGCCGGCCATGGCCAGCTGGACGACCTGACCGGTGACGGGTACTGGGTCCCCGTGGAAGGGGGCTTGAAGTTTCCCGCCTCCTGGATTTCCAATTCCCTGATTAAAAATGTACTCAGCTCCAACCGGGTCCTGGCCAAAAACGTCGTTGTCATAGCCGATTCCTGCTACAGCGGGTCTATGCTGCGGGGTGGACCTTCACTGATGAGCCTGGATGACCGGCGATACATTAAAAAATTGCGCAAGCAGGCCAGTCGCAGATCACGTCAGGTGATTTCATCCGGTGGCGTCGAGCCGGTAGCGGACGGTGGGGCCGACGGCCACAGCCTGTTCGCTTACTACCTCTTAGATGCTTTGCGTACCAATGACCGGGAAGTGATCGACCTGGAAAACCTGTTCCACACCCGGGTATGGAAACCGGTGACTGAGATCGGCGACCAGCGTCCTAACGTGGGTCGTTTGAAAACTCCCATGGACCAGGACGGCCAGTTTGTCTTGTACAACGTGGCCTGGGTAAAAGAGCAGGCGCGACACCAGGCAGCCCGCCAGGCTGAACAGGAAGCCCGGGCCAAGCGCCAGTCCGCAGTCACGACGGCCGAGCTGGAGCTGCAGCGCCAACGCATGGAGATAGAGAAACAGAAGCTGGCCCTGGAAAAGGAGCAGTTGGCGCGCCAGAAAGCCCTTGAGATAGAACGGCTGCAATTTGAAAAGCAAAAGCAGGCCTTCGAGTACGCCAAACTCAAGGCCCGCCTGGCGGAACTGGAGGCCCAGAAGAACACTAAAGCAGTGCTGCCTGCATCCAGCCCGAAGCTGAAGAATACGGTAAAAGCGGCCCCGGCAAAAACTGATTCGCCCCTACCCAAAGCAGCAGGGTTGTCTGCCTCTGCAGCATTGACGCCGAAAAAACCGGACAGCCGGGCAGGGGTTCCCGCCGTTACTGCGGTTCAGACCAGCAGTTCCAAAAAGGCTTCTGTAAAGAAACCGGTCCCCAAACCGACAGTCACAAAACAGGATAGTCCACCGGCCGCCAAACCCAAAAAGAAAATCGACCGCTCGCCGGTAAAGACGACGACCGTAAAACGCAAGCCGGCGAAAAAGGAACTCCTGACTGCATCTTTGTCCCCGGCTGCGACCAAGCCGAAGGTGGCCAAACCGGATGCGAAGGTGCTTGTGCCCGCTGCCGGCGTTGCTGCCGTCGAGGGGCCCTACAGCCGTTATACCAACGGTATTGTCTACGATAAAAACACAAACCTTGAATGGTATGCCGGTCCGGACAGGGATACCAACTGGCATGACGCTGACAAGTGGGTCAAGAAACTCGACCTGGCCGGCGGCGGCTGGCGGATGCCCCGGATAAAAGAGCTCAAAACCCTTTATCAGCGGGGTAAGGGAAAGCTTAACCGGACAGCCCTGTTCCAGGTGACAGGACCCAACGTCTGGTCAAAAGAGCGGCACAGCGGGTCGGCCACCAAATCAAGCACCTTTTCCTTTTCATCCGGAGGAGAAGTATATTTCTACCGCAGTAATTCGACCCGTATTCGGGTGTTTGCAGTCCGAACCCGTAAAAACCAGATGGCAGGAGATGCTTCTGGTGGTGAAAAATCCATCCTGCAGGCATCCATTTCACCAGCAGTTGTAAGTCCCTCTAAAACCCAGGTTAATATAGCTGAAGGCAGTACATACCGGCTGGCAATTTTTCCATTTAAGATGTACGCGCTTCAATGGGGAACAGGATATCTAAAGCAGTTGGAAATTGACGGTCTAAAGGGTATTGCAGCTGCCCTGGCGGAAAATGAGAATGTAGCCTTGAAATACAGTTATACAGATATCAGCGATATTGTCGCCGACGTTGCCGTTATAGATGAGGTCTCCAATGAGGGTGCGGTTGATGATGTCTGGAAGAAAGAATTGATGTTTGCGAAATACGAACCGGACTGGGCAATGGTCAAACAGCTTGGGGCTAAGATTGATGCGCCCCTTGTTGTGCTGATAAGGTCCGTAATTGGCAAGGGCACACAGGTCTATCTTTATGACGTCGAGAGCGATAAAATGTATTCGAAAAAGTTCTCGGGTTCGTTATACGCCTTCAAACCGAGTGTCAAGAATACCCTCCACAACCTTTTGGAGGATTTTATCGGCCGGCAGTGATCAGACGGTGTTTTCCTTTTGGAGAATAACCGGATACATCCCGCTCCAACTATCACTTCTTGAGAACTTCCGAAGTCAATGCGCCGCATCCAGAACGACGCGTAATTTTTCGGTTGTGTCCAGGGTCGCCCGGGTAATCTTTTCGATCTCATCATCTCCCATGCTGCCGGCAAATCCCACCACCCAGATGGCCAGGGGCAAGCCGTGCAGGTTGCCGATACTGGCGGCCACTGCCCGAACTCCCGGAATATACTCCTCATCATCCAGGGCCCACCCGCGTGCGCGGACCCGGGCCAGTTCCGCCATCAATTCATTCTCGCTTACAATTGAATTTTCGGTGAAGCGCGGCAAGCCGTTCTCGCGGATCAGTTCAAGGGCCTGGGTATCTTCCAGGCCGGATAAAAAGACTTTTCCGACGGCTCCGGCAAAGAGGGGAATCGTCGTGCCCGGAGGTGACGAAATCTTCAAGGGCTTGGTTGCCTCGGAAGTCGCCATGAGGATGGTACGGGCGTTGCTGCGGTTGAATACCCCGAGAAACACCGACTCGCCGATTTTTTCCCGGAGTTCGTTGAGGATGGGCTGCGCTTCCCGGTTGATGATCAGATAGTTCCAGCTTTGAAAAGCCAGTTCCACGACCGCCGAGCCCAGCAGCAGTTTCTTGCCGCCGTTGGCCTGGACCAGGGCGCCTTCATGGATGAGGGCATGCACCAGGCCGTGCGTGGTGCTTTTACTGTAGCCGAGTTCGGATGCAAGTTCACTCAAACCCAGGCCCTGGCGGGCGCGGGCCACAGTCCGGAGAAGTTCAAAAGCTTTGCCGACCGCGGGTGCTTTATACCCGCCGGGGCTGGATTTGGTTCCATTTAAATTGGGCATTGTGTCAGCAAGCCTTCCTGGTGACCGCGTTATTAATCATGATTTCCAGACCGGGTGATTAGTTCAATATAGTGAACTTTTTATTGGGGGCAGTATAACAGAGGGTTATCCAAAGTCAAGCAGATTGTAAATTCAACATAAGGGCTTAATATTATAGTAAAATAATTTATAGATATCCGGGTGGGCAGGCGGAAGGATTCTTCCATTGACAATTTGTTCGGGGCTGATAAAATCGAGGCATTGATTCATTCCAGTGAACGAATGAGAGCGGTAAATACTTGTCACTGTGATCTTTGAGACTATAGAACAGAGGGGTTAGTGGGTGGCGTCCCACCAGGCGATAATCGAGCCGATGCGGTTGTACCTGACATTTTCCCGGTTTTCAATGGCCCGTATCCAGGTGCCCAGGCCGGAGGCATGGTGGATAATAAGGGGGGTGCTGTGGTCCGGCAGGATATCCCGGGCAAGGTCGTACCTGGCAATGACCCGTCCTGTTTCGGACTCGGTGGCCGGCGTATCCCAGGGAGTCGGATGGATAAATCCGTGGTTGCCGCCTTCACTGCGGAGGTAGCCCAGTTCACGGGAGAAGGCGTTTTTCATGCGCCGTATCAGGTCCACGGCTGCCAGGTTGGTGTCGACCGACAACCCCTTGTTGAGATTGCGCAGCAGGCTATCGCTGAAGGATTCGAATCCGATTGAGGTACAGACGATACGGATGCGCATGCCCCGGGCCATTTCAAGTGCGGATTGCAGGTGGCGCTCGGATTTCAAGAGCCAGTCTGCGCGCAAGGTCAGGTTGATCCGGGAAATTTCCAATTGTCGGCTTTGGATCTTTGCCAGTAGGCGCGGCAGGCCGGGCAATGGGTTTTCGTTGATCAATTCAAACGGAATTTTGCGGCCCTGGACGGTTTCCGGCAAGTTTTCAATCTGGGCCAGCACGGTGTCAATGGGCAGGCCGGTCACCAGGCCCTTGTCGGTGGCCACATCACAGAAACTGCAGCCGGCCAGGTCGAGGTGAACTTTCTTCTCACCCGGTTGCGGCAGGGAGGCCGGGTAGTCGATGTCCGCCGGTTTTGACCGGGCCGCCCAGGGGCAGCCGATCTGCTGTAATACCTGGGCCGCTGTAATTTCGATGGCCTCAAGACGCGCGCCAACGATGCGGTATAAATTGGACCAGTCAATAGCGCTGAAGACAGCGGGGTCCCAGTCAATTTCCGGATTTTCTGTGCGCACCCCCTCAGCATCCCTAAGAAGCGCGCCCGGGATATCTGCGATGGCGGCTGGAGATTCGTTCTGGAGGAAAGGTACAAGCTGCTCGGCCGGGCCGTGCAGGGCGAAATTAAAATGGCCGGCCAGGCCCTGGAAACGGTGGGGATGCCGGTCGCAGCCGGTTTCACCCTTGAAATCGACATTGGATTGCGGGCCGGCCAGCAGCGTAGTCGCACCCTCCTTTTTCAGGTCCGCAGCCAGGGCCAAAAGGTCGGGACGGCCACTGAGATAAGAAAAGCCGACCAGCGGCGTCTGGGTTCCAAAGTAGTCGTAGAGGGCCTTTTTGACTGCCTGCGGGTCATCCTCATTGGTAACGGTGACAACCCGACACTCGCAGGGCGTCTGCCTGGTTATAATCGTGGCGGCTGCCTGGGGTCCCAAAAGGCCGTAGGTTTCACCGCTGAAATAGCTGGTGATAATGACCATCTTGCCGGGCCGGGCATTGCCGGCGCTGGTGGGGCGTGTTGTCATGTGCTGCCGGCTTATCCCAGCAGGACCGCCAAGTCAAGTTTGCGACCGTATTCGACGTAGTGACGTTTTTAGAACCGCTGCTTATATTTCTGGCAGGTGCATGCAGGACCCTTTCTGAACGCTGAACCGAAAAAAGGAGCTGGGACATGCTGACCGAATATGACCGGGAACGCTACGATCGCCAGATCATGATCCCCGAAATCGGAGAAGCGGGGCAGGCCCGCCTGCAGAAAGCCGTGGTCTTTATCGCCGGGGCCGGCGGCCTCGGTTCGTCGGTAGCCCTCTACCTGGCCGCCGCCGTAGGGAGCCTGCGCATTGTCGACAATGATACCGTAACCCTGAGTAATCTGAATCGGCAGATTCTGCACGGCGACCCGGATATTGACAAACCCAAGGCCGGGTCGGCGGAGGAAGCCCTGGCGCGCTTGAATGCCAGGGTTCGACTCGACTGCTCGGCCGACACCATCACCCCCGGCAACGTGGTTGATCTGGTTCGCGGCAGTGATCTGGTCGTCGATGCCCTGGACAATATCGAGACCCGTCTGCTGATGAACAAGGCCGCCCTAAACCTCAAGACACCTCTGGTTCACGGGGCGGTAAGCGGCTTTGAAGGCCGGGCCATGGTGGTCCTCCCCGGGAAAACCGCCTGCCTGGGCTGCTTCGTACGGGGAAAACCCCAGCCTGGCAAGTTTCCGGTATTGGGCACGACCCCGGCGGTCATCGGCGCCATCCAGGCCACCGAAGCCGTCAAGGCCCTTACCGGAGCCGGCCGCTTGCTGGCCGGCCGACTGCTGCGCTATGACGGCCTGGCCCTGGAATTCAGCGAATTTAAAATCAATCAAAATCCGCAGTGCCCTGATTGCGGTAGAAAGTGAAAAACATGGCCATCAACATTAACCTCCACAAAACCCATCGAGAATATGCCGGCGGCCGCGAGGCCGTTGACGTGAACGGGACCACTGTCGGGGCCTGTATCGATGACCTGGTGCAGCAATATCCCGGCTTGCGGGAACGTCTGTTTGATAAAAAAGGCCAACTGCGGAACTTCATTGAGATCTATCTCAACAATGAAAGCGCCTACCCGGACGAATTGAAAAAGCTCACCCAGGATGGTGATGAAATTCATATCGTAATTCTCCTTGCGGGCGGCTAAGTTGGATTCGGACCGTTTGCCGGTTCAGTCCACCGCAGCCCCCCGTGGTGCGTTCAATTCCCCAGTAAGTGTCTTTTCTCTTTTATTATAGACAGTTAGTTCTGTCTTCCCACTCCAGCTTGCCACCCAAATTGAATCTGATTCCACATTCTGGTATACAGAATGAATCGTTACGGGAAGAAGTCCTCGCGCGGCAACATTACCGAGTTTCCATAAATACAGCGATGTGAAAGGTACAGGTATGCAGAATAGACTGGATCGGCGACCGTTCCGGCGGTCTTCTGTTGTAGGTAGATGTCCTTCCGTATATGCCCTTCTTTTACTACTGGTAATTCTAATTGTCGGCAGTGCCTGCGTCGAAAAGAAAATGACGGTCGAAGATGCCCGGCAGGTAACCGTCGACATGGCCGCCAAAACATATGAAATGCCCCCGCGTCGGGTAAGTGATGTCCTTGAACTGCTGGACCGGCCGAGCAATTACGACCAGGAAACAGTTGCCGACCTGTATGCCCGGGCAGACGCTGCCCCGCCTGAAACGAAAGACCCCAACAGGCTGGCCCCGTTTTATTTTTCCAGGGGCCAGGCGGCCCGTGAACTGGGGCGCTATCGCCAGAGCCTGGCAGATTTCAGGCTCTCCAACCAGTATCGCGAAACACCCGCGACCCTCAGGCTGTTGAGTACTTCCGAAGCGATGGCCGGCAATTTTCGCAATGCCATCGCCTATGTCAAACGCAGCATGGAGACCACCCCCCGTAGTTCGAGCTATTTCTTGCTGGCACTTTACTATTCGTGGGTGGGTGATCTGGCGGCCTGTGAACGCACGGTCACCGCAGGGCTGGCTTTTATCGAGAAAAAAAGATTGCGGACGGCCAGTCAAAATCGCCAGGAATGGCTGCGGATCGACAAGCAGCGGATCCAGGCCACCCTCTATAATGCCCGCGGCCAGTTCGCCGAGGCAGAACCCCACCGGCGGGAGGCCGCCCGGCTGCTGAAACTGAAGGTTAAACAGCATCCCATGGTGTATCTGCACAACAAGGGGCGCCTGGATATGAACCTGGCGTTTCAGGGCCGCCTGATCGAGGCGGAAATGGGGGCCCGGGATACGCTGAGTGAATCCATCGGTTTGACTGGACAAACCTCGGGTACCACGGCAGACAGCATTGTGCACCTGGGTGAGATCCTGGCCATGCAAGGCCGCCTGGAAGAGGCCGAGCAACTGATCCGGAAGGGCCTGGAACTATTTGAGCAGGCCGGGATGCCGCAAGAGGCCGCGTGGGTCGGAGCAGCACGCAGCAATCTGGTCAAGATCCTGGTTGCCCGCCAGCAATATGCGGCAGCTGCCCGCCAACTCGACGGCATCAAGGCCGACATGGCCGATAACGCCTATGATTACAACAAGTACATCGCCCGCAATCCCGACATGATGATTCCCCTGTTGATGACCGGTCGGGCTCGGGAGGCAATGGAGACAATCGCTGCGGCTTACCGCGATTTGCAGAACTATCTCGGCGATGGGCAGTACCAGACAGCCGAGATGTTGGGGCTCAGGGCCATGGCCCACAAAGCCCTCAACAATCAAGAACAGGCCCGGAAAGACTTTTCGAAAGCCTTGCCGGTGCTTTTCAAAGAGCGGAGTGCCAGCCAGGATCATCTCAAAAACCAGCGTATCAAGGTAATCGCGGAGGCCTATATCGATCTGCTGGCCGCTGCGTACGCCCATTTCGCCGGTAAACCGTCCGGCAACGCTATTCCGGCTGTGCGAATCCATCAACGGCAGCCTGGTCAAACAGGCGCTGGGTGCCAGCGGCGCCCGGGCAGCCGCTGTAACCCCTGAACTGGCCGATCTGGTTCGCCGGGAACAGGACGCTTCCAAACAGATCGAATCGCTCAAGTTGATCCTGGCCAACCTTCTGGCGGCCCCACCCGACCAGGTTGAGCAAAGCGTGATCACCGAACTGCAGACCTCAATTGGTACCCTGGGCCAGGCCCGCCGGTCCATCCTGGTTGAAATTCAAAATCGGTTTCCCCGCTATGAAGAATTTGTAAACCCACAGGTTCCCGGTTTTGATGCCCTGCAGGACCATTTAGGGCCGCAAGAGGCCCTGATCGTGATTTATCCGGCGGCCGATAAAACCTATATCTGGAGTATTTCCCGGGGGAAACCGCTGGCCTTCGCCATTGCGGCCAGCGGGCGCAGCGATCTGGCAAAAATGGCCGCGAAGCTGCGGCGCACCCTGGCGCCGGTACCCGGAACACTGGGCGATGTTCCCGACTTTGATCTGGCCCTGGCTTATAAATTGTTTGTAACCCTTCTGAAACCGGTTGAGCGCGTCTGGAAATCCGCACCTGATCTCGTTGTCGTTGCGGCCGCGCCGCTGGGAACCATTCCCTTTGCCGTTTTACCTACGCAGCCGGCCCGCCTGGCACCAGATGAAAAAACACTGTTTGCCGCATACCGGAAAGTACCCTGGCTGATCCGTAAACACTCACTGATGCGGCTGCCCTCGGTCTCTTCGCTGGCGACCTTGCGTTCATTACCGCCGGGGAATCCGGAACGCAGAACCTTTGCCGGCTTTGGTGATCATTACTTCAACAACCGGCAAATGCGGCAGGCGGCCCAGGAGCAGCCTGTGAAAAGCGCCCCATTGGCGAGCCGCGGCGGCCGCCTGAAGGTGCGCGGCATCCGCGTGGCGCAAAGTGATACCCTGGACAATCCAACCATTATTTCCAGTCATATCGGCATGCTCAGCCGACTGCCCGACACGGCCGAAGAGATCAACGGGATTGCCGCCACACTTGGTGCGGATCCGCGCCAGGATATTTACCTGGGGGCCCGGGCTGCGGAAAGCCGGGTGAAGAATATGGACCTTTCCAACCGGAAGGTTATTGCGTTTGCTACCCACGGCTTGGTGGCCGGTGATCTGGATGGATTGGATCAGCCTGCCCTGGCCCTGAGCGGGCCGGATGTAACCAACGATAGTGAAGACGGCCTGCTGACAGCTGATGAGATACTCAATTTGAAATTGAATGCCGACTGGATCGTGCTGTCCGCCTGCAACACCGGCGCTGCCCAGGGGGCCGGCGCGGAGGCGGTTTCCGGTCTCGGCCGGGCGTTCTTTTATGCCGGTTCGCGGGCCCTGCTGGTCAGCATGTGGCCCGTGGAGACAACTTCCGCCAAAATGCTGACCACGGGGCTTTTCCGATTCCAGGAACAGAGCCCCGGCCTGTCGCGGGCCCAATCCCTGCAGAAATCCATCCTGCACCTGCTGGACAGCAAAACCCTAACGGATGCATCCTCCGGCCAAACCATTGCAGCCTATGCCCACCCCTTCTTTTGGGCGCCTTTTATCGTGGTTGGTGATGGAGGCTGAATTATGGTTGCTCCAATCCAGAAATGGTGCTAATTTTGTAACTTGTTCATATCATATTCGATTCAGGCGATTTCGGGCATGTCGGCCATTGATTACGCCCGGCGCTGTCAAGCCATGCTGGACGCCTGCCGTAACAGAGGACACCCGATGAACATCTATGCAAAATTCCTGACGTCCACCCTGGCGCTGGTACTTGTTTTTTACCCTGGCGACAGTTGCCACCACCCACTACTTTTCACGCATGGCCCTGACCCATCTGGCCGATACCTGGCTGGAGACCCGCCTGGTTGAAGCCATGCGGGTTGCAAAGGAACAGGTCGCCGTGCTCCACAATTATGGACTGGCGGAAATCCCGGCCAGTATCACCAAAGCCAAATTGGATGCCGGATCAGGCATGGCGAATATCGAGGTCGGACGCGAAGGCTATATCTTTGCAGTGACTGCCGAGGGCAAGATCGCCCAGCATCCGGACCCCAGCCTGATCGGGCATGATGTGCGCAGCCAGCCCTGGTTTCGAGAGTTGCAAAATGGTCGGGGACGGCTTGTGTATACGTCCGCCATGGATTCCAATCTGGCCCGGTATGATTTCTTCCGGCCCTGGGAGTGGTTCATCATCGCAACTGCCCCGGAAAGGGAGATCTACGGCCTGGCCGACCGGATTCGCCCTTACGTGTTGAGCCTGGGGGCCGCCTGTACCCTGGTCCTGGCGGTGATCCTGATGTTCTGGACCCGTCACCTTACCCGGCCGCTGAAAACCCTCACCGACGGGGCCGAACGTATCGGACAGGGAGACCTGGCACTCCGAATTCCGGTCAGCACCCAGGATGAATTCGGGCAGCTGGCCGAAGTGTTTAACCGGATGACAAGCCAATTGCAGGAATCCTTGCATACCTTGCAGCGCAAAGAGCAGTATTTCCGCAGCCTGATCGAGAATGCCTCCGATATTGTGGCAATCTTGAATACGGAAGGTGATTTCACCTACACCAGCCCGTCCATCGAGCGTATCCTCGGATGGGATTCCCAGGGACTGACTGGCCGCAGCATTTTTGATTTGATACATCCGATAGACAGAGACCGCATGCGCGAGCGGTTTAAAAAGCGCGTTCGGAACCTGCTGCCATCGATCCCCACTGAATTCAGGATGCAGCACCGCAATGGTTCCTGGCGCACCCTGGAGGGGATCAGTGAAAACTTGCTCGATCATCCGGCGGTCGGCGGCTTTGTAGTCAATGCCCGGGATATCACCGAGCGCAAGCTGGTGACTGCGGACCTGCGCAAGAACGAAGAAAACCTGGCCAAGCTGAACGCTTGTTTTATCAACTTTACACCGGATTCGATTGAAAACATCAGTCGCCTTACGGCCCTGTGCGGCGAACTGCTGGGGGCCACCTGCGCCCTGTATAACCGTCTGGAGAACGGGAAACTGCAGTCCTGGGGCCAGTGGCAAACGCCGGCGAGTTTTAACCCCGTTGACGACCCCAAAGGACACATCTGCTACGATGTAATTCAGAATGGTTCCAAGGATGTCATGCTCGTATCGGCCTTGCAGGAATCCGAGTATGCCCGCACGGATCCCAACGTACGCTCCTTCGGCTTGCAGACCTACATGGGCAAAGCCGTTAAATTCTTCGATACCTATATCGGTGCCCTCTGCGTCGTTTTCAAAGAAGCGTACACGCCCAGCGAAGCGGACAAGGAACTCATGGGTATCGTGGCCGCTGCCATCGGGGTCGAAGATGAACGCCGGCGGATCTACACCGCCTTGCGGGAGAGTGAAGAAAAATACCGCAACATGATGGAGGCGATGGATGATGCCACCTACATCTGCTCACCGGATTTAAGGGTTGAGTACATGAATCCGGCCATGATCAAAAGGCTGGGACGGGATGCTACCGGAGAGCCCTGCTACCAGGCGATGCACGGGTTCAACCACCAGTGTGAATGGTGTATCCACAACCAGGTAATGAACGGTGAATACGTCATTACAGAGGTGGCCAGCCCCCTGGACGGCAAAACCTTCCATATTTCGAACTCGCCTATCCGCAACTCGGATGGTTCCACTTCCAAGTTGACCGTTTTTCGTGATGTGACCGAATTCAAGGAGATGGAAACCCTGCTGCAGCAAGCCCAGCGCATGGAGGCTATCGGCACGCTGGCCGGGGGGATCGCCCACGACTTCAATAATATCCTGTTCCCCCTGGTGGGTTTCTCGGAAATGCTGCGGGATGATCTGCCGGCCGACAGCCACCTGCAAACCTATGTCGAAGAGATAATCCAGGCCGCCATGCGATCCAAGGACCTGGTCAAGCAAATCCTCACTTTCAGCCGGCAGGGCGAGCAGGAAGCCCGGCCGATCAAATTGCAGCCCATCCTGAAAGAGGTCCTTAAGCTGCTGCGCTCGTCCATCCCGTCTACCATCAAATTCAAGCAGGCCATCGATCCCGAGTGTGGCGTGGTGATTGCCGATGCCACCCAAATCCACCAGGTGATCATGAACCTGGCCACCAATGCCTTTCACGCCATGGAAAAGGACGGTGGTGAACTGAACGTGGTTTTGAAGGCTGTCCGCCTGTAGGCTGGACAGACGGATCTGCCGGCTTTGATTCCCGGGCATTACGCGCGGCTCACGGTCACCGACACCGGGATCGGCATCCCTCCGGAGATCATGGAGAAGGTCTGCAACCCCTATTTCACCACCAAAGAGACCGGGAAGGGCACGGGGCTGGGGTTATCCGTGGTCCAGGGGATTGTGAAAAGCTGTAACGGGGAGATGCGCATCCTCAGCGAGGCCGGTCAAGGGACCGAAGTCCAGGTGTATTTGCCGCTGCTAGATCGCAAGGTTGAAGAGAAACCGGCGGATCGGAATGCACCTGTACCGGTCGGTACCGAAAGCATCCTGCTGGTTGATGATGAGGAGGCCATTGTCAGGATGGTGCAGCAGATGCTCGCCCGGTTGGGATACCGGGTTACCGTGCGGACCGGCAGCGTGGAGGCGCTCGAGGCCTTCCGGGCCAATCCGGATCGCTTCGCCCTTGTCATTACGGATCTCACCATGCCCAACATGACCGGGATTCAGTTGGCCCAGGAGTTAAAAAAGATTCGGCCGAACCTGCCGGTGATTCTCTGCACCGGATTCAGTGACCAGATAGACGCCGCGCAGAGCGAGGCCATGGGTTTGCAGGGGTTCGTGATGAAGCCGGTTATCAAAACGGAGGTTGCCACGAAGATCAGGCGGGTTCTGGACAAAGCGGCCCGCGCGGATTCAGCCGCGGACCAGCCTTCCGGGACGGGTGACCAGGAGGTATGACCCCGGGGCAAGTCCGGGGTCATCCTGATGGCGGTTGTTCAAATGGTGTCTAAGGGTTGGGCTGCAGCGAGTCCGCTTTTTTGGAGGCCTCTTTCAACCGCAGGGCGGCGTCGCGCTTCTTGACGATGCTGACATCCGTGGCCGGTACATACTCCACTGCCTTGACATCACAGAAACGCACACACTGCGGATCACCGTCGCACAGGTCGCACTTGATCACCTGGCGATCGATGGCATTGAAGGTCATGGCCCCAAACGGGCACACCGATACGCAGGTGCGGCAGCCGATGCAGATCTGCTGGTCAACTTCCACGCGGTTCAGGGTTTCATTGCGGGAGATGGCTCCCACCGGGCAGCCGTTTTCGCAGGGTGCATCCTCACACTGCTGGCAGGACATGGGGATGTACAGGCCCTCCATTTCCCACTTCATGACTTTGATCCGGCTGCGGGTCGGATTGGATATCCCATCGTGTTTGACTGCGCAGACCAGCTCGCACAACCGGCAGCCCGTGCATTTTTCGTGATTTATCATTAACGCTTTATCCATTGCTTCTCTCCTTATCACAGTAAATGGGACGGTTCGGCAGCGAGCCCTTGTTTCTTGAGGGTGGCCGGTTTGATGTTGCCCTTCTTGTCCAGGCCCTTGTAACCGTAGAACTCGTCGATCATAACGTCGAACTTCTTGCGATCGATCTTCTTGCCGATAACGTCCAGGGCACCGCGGCGACAGGGTTCGTCAAAATAGCGGTGGTTGAGCAGGTCGCCTTTTTTCAGGTCCGTGCGTGTCAAGCCTTCCCGGAGATTGAACATTCTTTCCAGCGTGTTGCACCGGACCGCAATCTCCCAGATTTCCGTAGGCGTCATTTCCAGCCCGGTATTGTAGTAGATAACTTTGGGCCAGTCTTCGAAGTTGGGCAGGGTCGCGCCCAGAAAGGTCGTGTGATACTTGCAGATCCCCAGGCAGTCTACCGCCATGTAGCAGTTTTCCTGCCAGAATACCTGCCAAGGTTTACCGATGTATTCGGTGTGCTCGGAGCCCAGGGGGCCGTCATAAGGTACCGGGTTGCTGTAAATTTTACGCAGCACCTTTTCCGGCAGGTGATACAGGTCGATGGCCGGCCGGCTGCGCAGGTGGTCGCTGCCCCGGGAGGCGGTGGCGATATTCAGCGCCAGGCCCGGCGTGGCCCTCTCATCCGAATGCAGGTTGCTCATGCCTTTGACCTGGATCAGGTAGTCAAACGAATCCTTACCGATTTTTTCAGAGGCGGGTATGCCGCCGTCGGCCAGGGTATCGCCCAGCCAGCCCTTGCGGTAGCAGATGTTCTCGATCATTTCGATCAGGGCTGCATCGTTGCCCCACCGCAGGTCGAGCCCTTCGGTTTCCTTGGGGGAGATGATGCCCAGTTCATACAGCTCCATGGCCCAGGCGATGATGCTGCCGGTTTCCAGGTTGTCCATGCCGAACTGGTCCACCAGGTGGTTGCCCACCAGCACGGTCTCAGCGCTCTTGCAGTCCGGTTCACCGCCAAAAGCCCCCTGGGAAGTGTATTCCGGGCCTTCGTCATAGCGGCCCTTATAGGGTCCGCTGGGGATCTTGTGCTGGGCCCGGCAGTGCACCTGGCAGCCGAAGCAGCCGGCCATGTGGTAGGGCCCCATGGTCTCTTCACAGATTTCATCGATGCGTTCTGGTTCGATGTCGTCGGCGTCTTCACACTGGTTGTACTGGAAGTTACGGGTGCGTACGCCGCCCCAGGAGTTCGTGGCCCCCCAGATAAAAGGTGTCCCCAGAGTCCCCTGGGTCTGGTTGACCTTGGCGCTGGTAATCTGTTCGATGAACCGTTTGTTGAATTCAAACGCCTCCATGGGGTGGGCGATTTTGATATCGAGGGTGCCGCGCACGGCCACGGCCTTGAGATTCTTGCTGCCCATGACGCAGCCCATGCCGGTACGGCCGCCGGCGTTTTTGATGCCGGTCATGACATTGGCCCAGCGAACCAGGTTTTCGCCGGCCGGACCGATCACGAGGCTTTTCACTTCCTGGTCATCCAGCTCATCCCGGATAGCCCACTGGGTATCGGTGGTCGTTTTGCCCCAGAGTGCGGCGGCGTCGCGGATTTCGATGTCCCCGTTGTTGATGTAAAGGTAAACCGGTTTTTTAGCCTGCCCCTTGATCACCAGGTGATGAAATCCGGCCCAGGCCAGCTCGGGGGCGAAAAAGCCGCCCATGTTGCAGCTGCCCAGCAGGCCGGTCAGCGGTGATTTGGCCATGACGTGGGTGCGGGCTGTGGCTGAAGCGCAGGTCGCGGTCAGCAGGCCGCCGGAGATGATCAGCGCATTGTCGGGGCCCAGGGGATCGCAGCCCTTTTTCGTGTGGTTATACAGCAGGTAGGCGTCCATTCCGCGGCCGCCCAGGTACTTCTTGCGCATTTCCAACGGGATCGGTTTGGTTTCGATCTCTCCCGTGGAAAGATTGATATAGGCGATCTTCCTGTCCAGTGCCATGTTACTTGCCTCCTTTTTGGGCTTTCTTTGCAGCTTCTGCTTTTTCCAGTGCGGCAAGCCTTTCTTGAGCCAGTTTACGATTCACATCCCATACCGGACCCCGGATGCGAGGCAGGGAGGGATTGATCCAGAACAGGCGAAACTCCATGCCGCAGGTAGGGCATTTCACATGCTCGTCGCCCGGCTCCGGCACGAGCCTTTCCATGCAGCTGGGGTTGTGACACCTGACTTTGCCAAAGGTCCTGGTTTTGCGCAGGTCCTCGGCGGCAGACTTTTTACCTGAGTCGATGGCCATGTTGGGTCTCCTTTTTGCAGAAGCGTCGATTTGTTCAATATGATGAACTGGGCGCTGCCTTGTTCAACCTGATGAACAATAAAGTAACCCATAGCTACCATATCCGACACGCTTGTCAAGTGAAAAAGTGGGAACTATGCCTCCAATTATATCTGCTTGACACCATTTTCCTGTTGACAGCACAAAATTGGGGCTATAGGATGGCGCTACTCAAAAGTTCAGTATAATGAACGCCATGGGTTGCCCATACATGCATCCAGAGGGGTGAAAATGACCGTCAGACGCAGCATCGCAGCAATCGATCTTGACACCCGTACAGTCGCTGTCTCGCCGCTACCGGATGAGTGGCGCCGGAAATTTATCGGTGGGCGGGGGCTGGGAACCTACCTTGCATGCCGGTATGGTGCCGCCGGCCAGGACGCCCTTGATGCCGACAATGCAGTCGTGATCAGTGCCGGCCTGTTGGGCGGCACCCTTTCAAGTCCTGACCCGCTGACCTACATCACCACCAAATCGCCCCTGACCGGTTTTCTGGAAACCGCCCTCTTGCCGGGATTGTTTGCCGTTGAAATGCGCTGGGCCGGATTTGATCACCTGGTCATCACCGGCCGCTCCCGGCGGTGGGTGACCGTGGGCATCCACAACGGTGCCATCCAGATCCTGAACACCGGGCATTTGAAGGGCGCGGGGGCTCTATCCACCGGCGAGAAGCTGAGGCAGGCGCAGGGAGATGGGGACTTGAAAACGATTGCCATCGGGCCGGCCGGTGAGAACCGGGTGCGTTTTGCCACCATTGTCGATGGGGCGGGGAATAGCGCCGGTCGAACCGGTATGGGTGCGGTGCTGGGGAGCAAGCGCGTGAAGGCCTTGACCTGCCGCGGCAACCTGGATCTCGAGATCAAGTTTCCGGAAGAGACCATCCGGCAACGCCGGGCGCTCGCTACCAGGGTGCGTTCGGGCAGCGCTCATCGGCCAAGCGTGGCCCGGCCCAACATGTCCACCGGGAGCTTCCCCAATGAATTCAATGCGGAAAGTTTGGTTCGCATGGCAAATAACCTGGGCATGGATGGCGAAGCCGCTGTCGTGATGACTGCATTGGCGGCCGCAGATCCGGCAGAAGAAATTGAACCCCTGCTGGAACGCATGGCCCTGCGCAAGGGCGCTGCCGGAAAGCTGGCCGAGGGGCCGTTAAAATCGGAGGCTGTGGCTGTCCCGCCCCTGAGTCAGATCTGCCTGTGTCGGGAGACCAGCCCTGTCGTAGATGCCAGCTTGCCTGTCCCAACTTTTACAGCGCCGCCTAAAAGCACCAGGCATTACCGGGGAAAACCCGGCACCGTCGCCCACCGGGAGCTGAGTCACCGCTTGCTGGATAGCCTGGGTGACCGAACCTGTGCCGGTATCTGCCCGCAAACGGGTCGCCTGGACCTGGCACGCGCGGCCGAACTGATGCGGCTCAATACCGGTGAGGCCGCCACACCCCGGTCCTTGCAGACCGCCGCCTACCGCTGCTATGCTCTGGAACGGTTGTTCAACCTCAAGGCTGCCCGGGCCGCCCGGCAGGCGGGGACCCTGGGTACGTGTCTCGAAACCCCGGGTGAGCTTGAGATGAACATAGCGGCGTGGGAAAAAATCGATCTGGCCACCTTTCGAAAAACGGTCGCCCGGCACTATCGGCAAAATGGCTGGGACCGCAAAAACCTGGTGAAAAAGAAAGTGTTAGAACAACTGGGGGTCGCCGAACTGTGGAATATATTGAAATAAGGGAGTTATTATGATGCCAGCCAAGGTTCTGACGGCCGATCCTCAAAAATGCACTGGCTGCCGTACCTGCGAAATCGCCTGCTCCGTGAAGCATGCCCAGGTGAGCAATCCGGCCCGGGCGCGGATCCGGGTAGTGAACTGGAAAGTCGCGGCGCAATTTCTGCCGGTCAGCTGCCAGCACTGCGCAGATGCCCCCTGTCAGGAAGCATGCCCCCGCGAAGCCATCAGCAGGGAGCCGGCGCTAGAGCGGGTCGTCGTCGACTATAGCAAATGCGTGGGGTGCCGCACCTGTTTTTATGCCTGTCCCTTCGGGGCCATGAAATTCGACGCGGATCGGGGGCGGCCGTTCAAGTGCAACCTGTGCGATGGTCAACCGTTGTGCGTTGAACTTTGCGAAGACAATGCCCTGGCATTTACGGTGCCGAGCGCGGTGAACTATTCCCGTACACGGGATATGGCCCGGGTTTATAAAAGAGCTATCAAGCGGAAACCTTAATTATGAGATACTTTCAAGTAAACGACAGATGCAACGGCTGCATGGCCTGTGTCGAGAACTGCCCGGCCACGGCCCTGCGAGCCACCGACCAGGACGGCCGGCGAACCCTCGCCCACAGCATGACGCGTTGTGCCCGCTGCGGCAATTGTCAGCGGGTCTGCCCGCAAGACGCAGTGGAATTTCAGCACCTGATTGAAGGTGATCACTGGGATGATTTTCAGACCCTGGACCTGGTCTGCTGCCAGGTTTGCGGGGCGCCGCTCTACACGGTTGAATTTCAACGAACCTTGCAGGCGAGCCTTTCCAAGGAGGCTGAGCCTTTCTGTCCCCGCCATCGGGAGGAGATCGCATCCGTGGCCGGGGCGCATTTCATAGGCGGCCGGGCCGAATCCGGTGAGGGAGGTGCCCAGTGATAACCGGTGAATTGAAACCAGTGGCCGAGATTGTTCCGACCATTGCTGAATTCAAAAAAGTGCTGATCGTGGGTTGCGGCGGATGTGTTTCGGTCTGTCTGACCGGCGGAGACCGGGAAGCCCGGCAGCTGGCACTTGAATTGGCGGCCGAGCGTCACTATGCCGACCACCCGCCGGAGTTCATGGTCAAGACCATAGAACGCCAGTGCGAAACCGACTGGCTCGAATCCTATTTCCAGATTTCCGACGATGTGGATGCGGTCCTATCCCTGGCCTGCGGAGCCGGTGTGCAGACCATGGCCGCCGTTTACAATCCCCTGCCGGTGATCCCGGCCCTGAACACCACGTTCCTGGGGGCCAACGTTAAGCAGGGCGTCTTCGAGGAAATGTGCCGCGGTTGTGGTGATTGCGTGCTGGCCTATACCGGCGGCATCTGCCCGGTGGCCCGCTGCGCCAAGGGCCTGTACAACGGCCCCTGCGGTGGCTCCAGTAACGGCAGTTGTGAAATCCGGACCGATGTGCCCTGTGCCTGGGCCATGATCTTCTATCGTTTGAAACGCATGAACAAACTCGACCTCATGCTGGAGGTGCGGCACCCGCCGGACTGGCGGCCGGGCGGTGGGGCCGGACCGCGGGAATTGAAAGCACATATAAAGGAGCCTTAGTGCGCTGCCGTAAGAGACGTTCCTGATTTGGATGTATGCCGCTCCCACATGATTTACCACATGCGGGAGCGCTGCTTGAGGTATACACTAAATTAGCATTCGCATCCGGACGAACAGTCTCCGCCGCAACCGGCTGGTTGTTGCGTGGGCGTATCGCTGATGCCGGCGATTTCAATTTCGAAGGTTAAGGACTGTCCGGCCAGCGGGTGGTTGAGATCGAACGTTACTTTTTCTTCATCGACGTCGACGACACGGGCCGGGATATGCTGGCCTTCAGGTGAGGTCAGGGTCAGTACCTGGCCCACTTCCGGAGAGACTTCGGGCGGCAATTCCTTGCGTGGAAACTCGTGCCGGATGTCTTCATTCCGTGCGCCGTAAGCTTCTTCAGGCGCCAGGGTAAACACCTTTTTTTCATTTAACGACATGCCCCGCACCGCCGCCTCGAACCCCGGAATCATCTGGCCACCCCCCACCTTGAATTCCAGGGGCGGGCGCCCCTTGCTCGAGTCGAACTGCTGTCCGCTATCCAGGGTGCCGGTGTAGTTCACGCTGACATACACGCCGTCTTTAATTTCCTGCATAAGTCCTCCTTTAAAGGAATAGAAGCTATCTCAAAATCCGTTTTTGAGATAGCCTCAAATATTCCGCGCAATTTAGGCACGAATTCCAATAAGTCAAGCGCCGCGTAAACCAGGTCCCGCTGCCTGGCGGGCCGGCGCGCCACACATATCGCACGGTTTCGCGTTATCAGCGACGCTCAAAATTGTGGGTTCTAGCGTTGTCAGTGCCTTGGCGCGGGGAACAGGTTCTGGGAGGTTTGCCTAAATGGCAATCATTCTCTCTACGGCCGCCAGGGCCGGTAGGCGGGTTTCTTCCGGTACTTTTACTTCCCCTGAAAAATTCTCAAGACAATTTGCCACGTCCGCCAGAGTGATTTTTTTCATGTCCGGACAGAGCAGTTCTTCCGCGGCGGGAAAGAATTTTTTTTCCGGGTTTTGCTTATTGAGGGTGTGCAGCAGGCCGACCTCGGTCCCGACGATAAATTCCGTTTCCGAAGCAGACTGGGCATGTTTGATCATACCGGATGTGCTGGCGACCACATCGGCCTGGGCAATAATCTCCGGCCGGCACTCGGGGTGCGCCATGAAAACCGCCTCCGGATGTTCCTCGCGGGCTGCGGCGACCTGGGCAGGCGTAAGCCGGTCATGGTATGGGCAGCAGCCATCCCAGATATGGATCTTTTTGCCGGTCCGGGATTCCGCGTATTTGGCCAGGTTGCGGTCCGGGGTCATCAGGATTTCAGCGGCGTCGAGACTCTCCGCGATTTTTACCACGTTGGCCGATGTACAGCAGATGGTTGACAGGGCCTTGACGGCCGCGGTCGAGTTGACATAGGTGACCACCGGCATGGGGGGCAGGGAGTGGATTTTTTCCTGGAGACTTTCAGCCGTAATCATATCGGCCATCTCGCAGCCGGCGTCCGTTTGGGGCAGCAGGACGGTTTTATCCGGTGAGAGTATGGAGGCGGTCTCGGCCATGAAATGGACTCCGCAAAAGACAATGATATCCGCATCTGTCCGGGCGGCCTTGCGGCTGAGTTCCAGGGAGTCGCCGCACATATCGGTGGTGTCCTGGATTTCCGGAAGCTGGTAGTTGTGCGCCAGCATGATCGCATTCTTCTCTTTCAGCAGTTCTCGAACTTTTTCCTTCATACGTGCAATGCCTCTCTATATTTATACTCAACTTTCGGGTTTCAGCCTGAATCGAAATCGCTATCGGGATCGGGATCGAAATCGGCTTCTGAAACGTCATGCGGGCTTCGATTGCGATAGCGATTTCGATACCGATACCGATACCGATACTGGGCCTGAACTTTCACCAGTCCCGAGAGTAAAATTTATAGTTATGCAGCGGCTTCTATCAGCGGCCGAGCTCGACCACATCTGCCCCCTCCGGAACCACAAACACAAACAGCGGGTCCGGCAGGTCGTCAATAAATTCGATGTTGCTGAATTCCAGGCGGGTTTCATCGCCATAGGTGTTGTAAGTGGCCACCTCGGCCACCTCCCAGGTGCGGGGAGAGATCCAGACATAAATATGGGTCACGTCCACCGTTTTCTCCTTGGGGACCAATTTCAGCTTATGGCGGTTGGGCACCCGCGCTTTCACCACACTGATATCGAAGGTTTTCTGCATGACGCGGATGTCCGTTAGAAAGCTGGCGCCCTTGCCGGCACCGAAATAGGATGGTGCCGCCCCCAGCATGACCTGGTTGTCATCCGGACGGTAGATCCACAGGTGCTGCCCATCGGTGATAATCGACTGTCGTTCCGGAGCCTCGTAAATCCAGCGCATCTTGTCCGGCCTTTTAATGGAAATCTTGCCCACGGCCGTGTCGGTGATGTTCAGGGCCTTGAGCGTGGACGATTGGAAGAATCCGGCGGTAAATCCCGAGAGGGCATATCGTTTTTCAACCTTTTGCAGGATATCATCCACGGTCAGGTTACCCTGGGTGTTGGCTGGTTCTTCATCAGCCGCTGCCAGGCTGCTTATAAAGATGAACGCAATCACAATGATAAACTTAAGGGAGTTTCGTCCCATTATGTCTTTATCCTTTGTCTGGCGGCCGATTCCTGGAGGGGCCGGCCGATTTGAAGTTGCCGGATAATAATGCACCGGGATTTGGTTGTAAACCCATTTTAGCAGCTGGTTACGCCTCTCGATTTAAGTTGATTGTTGTCCTTGAAGTGATACATTCAGACCAAAGGAGTGAACCCCAGCATGCCCCAGTGGTTTGTATACATTGTACAATGTGCGGATAAAAGCCTATACACCGGGATTGCCACGGATGTCGATCGCCGGGTGGCTGAGCACAGCGCCGGTCAGGGGGCCAGGTATACCCGCGGCCGCGGTCCGGTTCGCCTGGTCTACCGGGAAAAGGTGCAAGATCGTCCAGCGGCGCTCAAGCGCGAATACGCTATCAAAAAAATGCCTGTTGCAGAAAAGCGCGATTTGATAGAGAGCGGAGCCTCGTGAAATCCAACCGGACGATTATTGCTGGTGGAATAGAGCCATAAACGGATAAAGGTTCGCTTTTATTGCGTTTAGATTGTGGGTACTTTGTATCCATATGCGCTCCTCAAATTTATTGGAAACGGGTATTTCTTACCCATATTTGGCCCTCTCTTCCTGATTTGCCTGCCGGGTACAATCCTCTTCGTTATTTATTGTTCGTGAAAACCGATGGTTGTAATCGGTCGCCCAGATTTGGCATACGGCTTGCTTTGTATCAGTGCTGAATGGTTCTGAAATTTCAATAAAAAGCCAAATTGTAGAGGGCATTATGGAGTGATCAGAGTTAATGCGGCTAAGCCAAGGCCATTGGTAAAATTATCAATTTCGAGGAGTGGATGATGAAAAAAAGAGCCTTTTCATTAAGATTGCGATTATCGGTGCTCTGGTGGCCGGAGGTGTATTCTTATACCAAAACTACTACCCCTTATTCTGGAATGGCTATGGCGGCTACCACATGGGTCGCGGTATGGGCGGGCATTGGGGAATGGGTCTCATGATGCCGTTATTTTGGGTTTTAATTTTTGTAATCGTTCTATCCCTTATTGGGAGAACCGGCCGTGACCGCCGGGAGAACTGTAGTGGTCCAGTAAAAACGGACACGGTTTTAAGCAGCATTGTTTAATTGTTCTTTTTCATAATTAATCGGGCTGAGATATCCCAGCGTCGAATGTAGCCGCATCGCATTGTAGAAGCCGATGTAG
>Ga0209783_1000134_pt1 | contig 24878 bp, 23 predicted proteins | sample WorMetfiPIANOSA1_FD_187395 | JGI IMG/M metagenome (GOLD analysis project Ga0209783, IMG submission 187395) | Marine gutless worms symbiont microbial communities from Max Planck institute for Marine Microbiology, Germany - Olavius filocauda... | ecosystem: Host-associated > Annelida > Digestive... | reverse complement strand
CGATGCCCAGACCGGCATCTATTGCGACTTGGTCAAGGCCGGCATCATCGACCCGACGAAGGTCGTGCGGACGGCCCTGCAGGACGCGGCTTCCATCGCCGGTCTGTTGATCACCACCGAGGCGATGGTCGCCGAGAAGCCCGAGCCCAAGGGTGCGGCCGCGCCCGGCGGCATGGGCGGCGGCATGCCCGACATGGGCGGCATGGGGATGTAAGGCGACGTTCCCAAGCATGCCGATAACAGGTCTGGGCCGCGCCGGTTTCGGCGCGGCCCATTCCATTTGAGGTTCGGGTGACGATGCGTTTCCCCAACCCCGAGCGGGTGACGGAAGCCCTGGCCGAAACCGCGGCGCTTGACGTGCTGCCGCGGTTCCGCGGGCTGCAGGCCGGCGAGATCATGGAAAAGGCGCCGGGCGACGTCGTGACGGTCGCCGACATCGATGCCGAACACCGGCTGACGCGGATCCTGGCGGGCATGCTGCCCGGTTCGCGGGTGGTTGGCGAAGAGGCGTTCTCCAAGCGACCGGAAATCCTGGACCATTTCGAAACCGAGGATGCGATCTGGGTGATCGATCCGGTCGACGGCACCGACAATTTCTCCAAAGGCAAGGCTCGGTTCTGCATGATGGTCGGGCTGATCGTTCGCGGGCAGACCGGCGCGGCCTGGATCCATGACCTGGTCACCGGCGATACGGCGGTGGCAGAGCGCGGGGCAGGGGCTTTCCATCGTGGCGCGCGCATGGCCGTCCCCGCGCCGCCCTCGACGCTGGACCGGCTTGTGGGCTCGGTCAATTTCGGGTTCTGGCCACCCGAGCGACGCGCTGGCCTGAAGGAACGCTGCCGCCGGTTCGCCGAGGTCTCGTCGCTGCGCTGCGCCGGGCACGAGTTCCTTGGGATGGCCACCGGCGTGCGGCACTTCTCGCTGTATCGGCGGTTGTGGCCGTGGGACCATGTGCCGGGCGTCCTGATCCTCGAGGAGGCAGGCGGCTGGGCCGAGCGCCTGGATGGCGCCGATTACCGGCCGGCCGACCGCGTCGCCGGCCTGCTTTCCGCCCCGAACCGTGAAACCTGGACTGCACTGCAGGCTTTCTTCAGGGCGGCATAACAATTCCGCATCGTGGATTGAGCGGCCGGGGCTTGGCGTATACATTCCCCGCCGTCAGCCAAACAACACCCCGCGAACGAAGGCATGGAGGCCAATCAGGATGGCAAAGGCAGCGTTTATCGGTCTGGGCGTCATGGGCTACCCGATGGCAGGATTCCTGCGCACCAAGGGCGACCACGACGTGACGGTTTACAATCGCACCGCGGCGAAGGCCGAGAAATGGGCGCAGGAATATGGCGGCAGCGCGGCGGCGACGCCGCGAGAGGCGGCTGATGGGGCCGATCTGGTATTCAGTTGTGTTGGCAACGACGACGACCTGCGTTCGGTGATCCTTGGCGACAACGGCGCGCTGGCCGGCATGGCGGCAGGCGCCGTGCTGGTTGACCACACCACCGCGTCGGCACAAGTGGCCCGGGAGCTGGCGGCCGCCGCGGGCGAACGTAATGTCGGATTTGTCGATGCCCCGGTCTCCGGCGGTCAGGCCGGCGCGGAAAACGGCGTCCTGACGGTGATGTGCGGCGGCGAGCAGGCCCACTACGACGCGGCCGTCCCGGCGATCGACTGCTATGCGCGCGCCTGCCAGCTGATGGGCCCGGTCGGCGCCGGACAATTGACCAAGATGGTCAACCAGCTGTGCATCGCGGGACTGGTGCAGGGCCTGGCGGAAGCCTTGAATTTCGGCATGAAGGCCGGTCTGGACATGGAGAAGGTGATTGGCATGATTTCCAAGGGCGCGGCTCAGTCGTGGCAAATGGATAACCGCGGCGAAACCATGTGCCGGGGCGAGTTCGAATTCGGCTTCGCGGTCGATTGGATGCGCAAGGACCTTGGCATCTGTCTGGAAGAGGCCATGTCCAATGGCGCGCGGCTGCCGGTCGCGGCGTTGGTGGACCAGTTCTATGCCCAGGTGCAGGAACGCGGCGGCAACCGCTGGGACACCTCCAGCCTGATCCACCTGCTGGCCAATCCCTAGGCGCAGGAGCAGCCTTCAAGCCGGCGTGGCATCGTCGTTTTCCGTTTCCTTCGCCGCCTGCCAGCCGGCCTCCATCTCGTCCAGGGACGCTTCGTCGAGGCTGCGGCCGGTGGCGGCAATGGCCGCCTCCATCGCTCTGAAGCGGCGGTCGAACTTTGCGTTGGTCGACCGCAGCGCCGCCTCCGGGTCCAGCTTCAGATGGCGGGCCAGGTTGGCGATGCAGAACAGCAGGTCGCCCAGTTCGTCCATCAGGCGCTCGCGCGGCGTTTGCGCCGCGATCTCGGCGCGCAGTTCGGCGATTTCCTCCTCGATCTTGGCGAAGATCTGATCCGCCGTCGACCAGTCGAAGCCGACATGCGCCGCCCGCCTGGTCAGTTTTTCCGCGCGCAGCAATGCCGGCAAGGCGAGGGCCACGCCGTCGATCGCCGAGGCGTCGTCGCCGTTCTTGCGGGCCTTCTCGGCGCGCTCGCGCGCCTTCAGTCCCTCCCATCCGGCGCGAACCGCTTCGGCCGATTGCCAGTCGTCGTCGGAGAACACATGGGGGTGCCGTTCGACCATTTTGTCGGCGATTGTTTTCGCCACTGATTCGAAGTCAAAAAGCCCCAATTCCTGCGCCATTCTGGAATGGAAGACGACCTGCAATAGTAGATCGCCGAGTTCCTCTCGCAGGTCATGCATATTACCACGGTCGATTGCATCCGCGACTTCGTAAGCCTCTTCAATGGTGTAGGGGGCAATTGTTGCGAAGGTCTGGTCGACGTCCCATGGGCAGCCCATTACCGGGTCGCGGAGACTCGCCATGATGGTCAGCAAGCGGTTTAGGTGGGAGTTCATGGGGCGGACCTTGCGTGACTCGGCACACGAGCGCAAGACCGGAGGTCAGGCGACGTTGCAAACAAGGGGGACTGCGGCGCAGCCCAGGGAGCGCATGGGGATTCCAGGTAAGGTATGGCTACGGCAAAAGCCCAGGCGAAGTGGCGAGCGAAGAACCGGTTTGTAAAGTCGCAACTCAACGTCATGGCCCGCCGGATCGTGCACGACGATCTGGCGCAGATCTCTGACGAGTTCACGTTGAGAGGCAAAGGGGAAGCGGTGAGCTTTGCAGCCCATGTGACCAAGGGGCTGATCCAGCACGCCGCCCACAACGAAGAGGCGCGGCGGCTGTTGCGTGTCTTTGCCGAGACTTTCCAGGAAGACCGAGACCTCTACAAGTAGAGGTCTTTCGGCAGGTTGATGTGTGCCGGCAGATCGCGGCCGCGGGTTTGTCGATGCGCTGCGAGTTGTCCGTGCGTTGAGGCTTGTCGGAACCCGCGGACCACAGCGCCGGACCGGACGGAGAGGCGGGCCCAGGCGGCTTCCGGATCACCTCCACTAATACGCATAATGTATATTATGGAAAATATCCAACAGGGCGGAAAGGGGCGGTTCAGCCCCAGTCACGCCGCAGAAAGTTAACGTCCGAAGGATCCGCGTGCGCCGTTGGGTACGTTACGCCGCCCGCACGGTGTTGATGAAAGCGTCGACCTCGTCGCGCAACGAGCCGGCCTGCTCGCTCAGTGCATCGGCGGCCTGGGCCACCGCGTCGGCGGAGTCGCCGTTGCCGTCGGTGATCTCCTGGATGCGCGTCATCTTCTCTTTCACCGATTCGGTGCCCTGAGCGGCCTGCTGCGTGCTGCGGGCGATCTCCTGCATCGCCGTGGCCTGTTCCTCGACCGCGGCGGAGATGCTGGTGGCGACGGAATCGATCTCGACGATGGTGTCCCGGATCTCCTTGATCGCCGAGACCGCGTCGTTGGTGATCGACTGCATGTGGCCGATCTCCGCAGAGATATCCTCGGTGGCTTTCGCGGTCTGGCCGGCCAGGTTCTTGACCTCGTTGGCGACCACCGCGAAGCCTTTGCCGGCTTCGCCGGCGCGCGCCGACTCGATCGTCGCGTTCAGTGCCAGAAGGTTCGTCTGTTCGGCAATGTCGCTGATCAGGTTGACCACATCGCCGATCTTGTCCGCGGCTTCTGCCAGGCCCTGGACGGTTTTGTCGGTCCGTTCGGCGCTGGCGACCGCGGCCTTCGAGATTTCCGCCGAGCGGTTCACCTGTTGGGCGATTTCCTTCGACGAGGACTGCATCTCCTCGGCCGATGACGCGACCAGGGTCACGCTGTCCGATGCGTTTTCGGCGACGCCGACGGTGGCGACGCTTTCTTCGGACGTGTTGCGCATTGCGGACATCATGTCATGCGCGGTGGTGCGCATTTCGCCCGTCTTTTCGGTCAATTTTGCGACCAACTGGCCAACCTTTTCGTCAAACTGATCGGCCAACTCCTTCATTTCTTTTTGTTTTTGCTCCTGCGCAACCCGTTCGGTCTCGGCCTGCTTGGTCGCCATTTGCTCGGTTTCCTGGCGCGCCTTCTCGGCTTCGTCCAGCGCCGATTCCGACCGGTCGAAGGCGGCCACGATCCGAATCGTCAGCCAGATCAGCACGGCGGACTGCGCAACGACGATGACGGCATGCACCAGGATCCGGACGATGCTGGCGCCCTCCGGGAAGACCGCGGCCGGCAACAACAGGTTCAGTCCAAGATGATGGATGGCCACCGTGAACGCGGCGACGACGATCGCGCGCCAATCGCAGAACGCCGCGGTCATTGCAAGGACCGCGAAAAAGTACATGTGCATGTCGATCTGCCAGGGATGGCCGGCGAACGCGTAGACGAACAGCCCCACCATCACCATCATTCCCGACGCGTGAAAGTAACGCGTCGCCGGCGAATCCGGCCTCACCTTGTGGACGACGATCGCGGCGGCGGCCAGGGCGGCCAAGCCTCCCGTTGCAATCATCCAGTCGCCGCCGGCCAGGTAGCCCGCGCCGGCAATGATCGGCACGTTGATCCAAAGGAAAATCGTGACGGCTTTCGACGCCAGCTGGCGGATCTGCGATAACGCGTTCATGAGACTTTCTCCGGTTCCCTAATCAACTGCGGCCTGTTCCGGTGGCATCGGATCCGATGAAGCATCCACCCAAACCCTGTGGATCGACCACCAACCAGGCTCCCCTCCTCTTCACGCGGTCGACGAAGTCTGGTGTCGAGCCGACCGCAACGACGATGTTGGAAAACGCGCCGGCGCGCAGAACCGCGCCGTCCGCCCCGGCAATTCGTCCGACCACTTCCGTCAGGCTGGTGCCGGGGGCGAAGATGACGGCAACCTGATCGCCGGCCTTGTCGGAGGGGCGCATTTGCATCGTCCCCAGGACGACGGCACTGATCAGCGCCAACGCAATTGCTGGCACAAACGATCCGAGCCCGGGGCTCGGCGCTGGTGTGGGCATCTCCGACATGTCGCGCAGAACATGGCGCAACAGGGTTAAAATGGCGTTTACCTGCGCTTGGCGGCGTGTGCTTCTTTCGGTCTAGACTCTATCCATAGTCGACATGGGCCCGGGTGGGCCCGACTATGCCTCGATCACTTGGCCGTCATAGGCGGGCTCGACGCCTGCCGGGAGCAGGTCCTTGACGGCCCGATAGTCCAGATTCCTGTTCATATGGGTCAGAACCGCCCGGCGCGGGCGGACACGGGCAATCCATGCCAGGACTTTGGCCAGATGGGCATGCGTCGGATGAGGGGAAAGCTGCAGACAGTCGACGATCCAGACGTCGACACCCGCCAGAGCTTGAAACGCCGCCTCGTCCAGCCGCACCGCATCCGTCGTATAGGCGATCGGTCCGAAGCGAAAGCCCAGCGTGGTCGAATAGCCGTGATCCTGCTCGAACGGGACAACCTCGATGTCGCCGACGCGGAACGGTCCGTCGACGTCCCGCGGATCCAGGACGGGCTTGTAATAGAAGTCGCCCTTGATCGGCGTGAAGACGTACTCGAAGCGGCTGCGCAGTTCGTCCAGGTGCGTCGCTGCGCCATAGGTCGGCAGCGGCCGTCCGTTGAACTGGCAGATCCAGCGCAGATCGTCGATTCCATGGCAGTGGTCGGCATGGGCGTGGGTGTAGAGAACCGCGTCCAACCGTTTCACCTGTGCATCGATCAACTGCTCACGCAGATCAGGCGTCGTATCTACTAGTAGAATTGATTCGTCGGTTTCGACCAAGATCGAGGCGCGCCGCCTGCGGTTCCGGGGCTCCTGCGGATCGCAGTCTCCCCACCCCAGCCTGATCACCGGCACGCCGCTGGAGGTTCCGCAGCCCAGGATCGTGGCCTTCATGCGCCTGGCTCCGGTCCGGGGCCGGCCTTGGCGAACAGGCGATGGAAGTTGGCCGTGGTCTGGCGCTCGAATGCCTCCCGCGGCACGCCACGAAGATCCGCAACGAAATCGCTGACATGGCGAACGAACGCCGGTTCATTGGTCTTGCCCCGATGGGGCACCGGGGCGAGATACGGTGCGTCGGTTTCCACCAGCAGGCGGTCGGCCGGGACCGCCATTGCCGTGGCCTGGATGTCCTTCGCCGACTTGAACGTCACAATGCCGGACAGCGAGATATAGAAGCCCAAGGCCAGCGCCCTTTCGGCCAGCTCGCGCGACGCCGAGAAACAATGAATGACGCCTGTGAACTCTTTGATTGAAAACGCTTCTTCGAGGATGTCCATCGTGTCCTGATCGGCGTCGCGGGTATGGACGATCAGCGGCAGGCCGCACTCCTGGGCCGCCTCGATATGCCGTTTGAAGCCATTTTGTTGAATTTTACGCGGGCTATGCTCGTAAAAGTAGTCAAGGCCCGTCTCACCGATCCCAACCACCTTGGGATGGGCCGCCAGCGCCACGAGCCGGTCGGCCCCCACATCCCCTTCGGGCGCCGCCTCGTGCGGATGGACGCCGACGGAGCAATAGACGTTGGGGAATCGCGCGGCGATGGCGCGAACCCGCTCCGCCTCGGTCACCTTCGTACAGATGGTGAGCATGGCCCCAACCCCCGCCTCGCCGGCGCGGCGCACGACCGCATCGAGGTCGTGGTCGGCCTCCAGGTAGTCCAGATGGCAGTGACTGTCGACAAGCATTGGCTGCGGTGCTGTGTTCGGTGCCGGCGCCGGCCTCAATCGGCCGCTTCGTCCGCGTGGCGCGGGAACACGGGCCGAGGCGCCGGCAACGGTGTCCCGGGCGCCAGGGCGGTCTCGATATCGGCGAAGCTGCGGGCCCCGGGCGCCAGGGCGAGCTGGTCCAGCAGCCGGGCCGCCGATCCGGGCACCACCGGCTGGACGTAGATCCCCAGCATCCTGATCACGTCTGCCAATACATACAGAACCGTCGCCATGCGCTCCGGATCGGTTTTGCGCAGGGCCCAGGGCGCCTGCGCATCCACGTAGCGGTTGGCGTCGCCGACCACCTGCCAGATCGCCTCCAGCGCCTTGTGGATCGCCTGGACGTCCATGGCCTCACGCATTGCCTGCACAACGCCGCGCGCAGCCGCCAAAAGGGCCTGATCCTCCGGCGACAGCGGTCCCGGCTGCGGCACCGCGCCGCCGCAGTTCTTGGCGATCATCGACAGGACACGCTGGGCAAGGTTGCCCAGGTCGTTGGACAGATCGCTGTTGATCCGGTTGATCATGCTGTCGCGCGAGAACGAGCCGTCATTGCCGTACGGCACCTCGCGCATCAGGAAATAGCGGATCTGATCCAGACCGAACTCGGAAACCAACGCGTCGGGGGAAAGCACGTTGCCCAGCGACTTGGACATCTTCTGGCCCTGAACGGTCAAGAAGCCGTGGCCGAACACGCGCTTTGGCAGCGGCAGGCCCGCAGACATCAGAAAGGCGGGCCAGTAAACGGCGTGGAAACGCAGGATGTCCTTGCCGATCACATGCAGATCAGCAGGCCAGAAATCGACGAATTTCTCTTCTTTTTCATTGGGATATCCCAATGCTGTAATGTAGTTTGTTAACGCATCGAGCCAGACATACATGACATGCTTTTCGTCTCCGGGAACCGGGACGCCCCAGTCGAAGCTGGTGCGCGAAATCGACAGATCGTTCAGGCCCTGGCTGACAAAACTGACCACCTCGTTGCGCCGGTAGTGCGGCAGGATGAAGTCGGGATTGGCCTCGTAGTGGGCCAGCAGGCGCTCGGTATAGTCGGAAAGACGGAAGAAGTAGGACGGTTCTTCCAGCCAGCGCACGGGCGCGCCCGTTGGCGCCTGATAATTGCCCTCTTCGTCCTTGGTCAGCTCGCTTTCGGCGAAGAACGCCTCGTCGCGCACGGAGTACCAGCCCGCGTACTGGCCCAGATAGATATCGCCCGCCTCCGCCAGACGCTGCCACAGGCCTTGGCTGGCGCTGCGGTGCCGCGGCTCCGTCGTGCGGATGAAGTCGTCGTTGGAAATCTCCAGAAGCGCGTCCATCTCCCGGAAGCTGGCGGCAACGTCGTCGCAGAAGGACTGGGGATCCTGGCCGGCAGCCTTCGCCGTTTCCTCGACCTTCTGGCCATGCTCGTCGGTGCCCGTGAGAAACCAGACATCGTAGCCGTCCAGTCGCTTGAACCGGGCGATCACGTCGGTCGAGATGGCCTCGTAGGCGTGCCCCAGGTGCGGCTTGGCGTTGACGTACGAAATCGCCGTCGTGACGTAGAATCGCTTGGACACGATGCAGTCTTCCTTTTGCCTGGGCCGATCCGGGGCCAGCGGTCGGACGGACCGAGGCGATGCCGCCTAAGGGCGCCTGACACCCGCCTCCATGGCCAGAAAGGCGCCCAGAACCACTTGTTTTCGGTCAAGGTTGGCCGGCGCCCCCGCCCTGGAGAGCAGGCCGGTCACCTTCTCCCACACCTCCAGCCACCGATCAAGACTGGCCTGAGCGGTCAGATGGGCATGCAGCCCCTCTTCTTCCGCCACCAGACCGGCCGGTGTCTCGCCCCGTGCCAGTGCGCGGATAAACCGGCGAAACCACCATTCCAGCAACCCGGAGAACGTGCCGAAGGCGGCGTCCGCGGCGGCGGAACGGCCGCCCAGGCGATCGCTGAGCCGTTGCAGCGCCTTCTGGTCCAGGTTCGGCAGCGACGAAAGCGCCCGCATGACGTCGCTGTACAGTGCGACGCCGCCTTCGTCGGCGAGCCGCAGCGCTTGGCCGATGCTGCCCTCGGCCAGGCCGGCCAGGACGGTCGCGGCCTCTGGTTCCAGGTCTGGCCGGTACCGCGGCAACAGCTCCGCCACGTCCGACGCGGCCAGCGCCGTCAGGTCCAGGCGCCGACAGCGGGACCGGATCGTGGGAAGCAGGCGGCCGGGCGCGTTGCTGACCAGCAAAAACAAAGCGTTGGCCGGCGGTTCTTCAAGCACCTTCAACAGCGCATTTGCGCCGGACGGCGCCAGATCGTCGGCGGCATCGACGACGATGACCCGCCAGTTGCCCTCCGCCGGGGTCAGTCGGGCAAACCGTAGGGCCTGGCGGACCAGGTCGACCGGAATCCCGGCCGACAGGGTGCCGCGTTTTGGGTCGATGACCCGCTGCAGCGTCATCAGGTCGGCATGACCGCCCGAAGCGACGCGGGCAAAGGTCCCGCTGTCCGGATCGATGTCGATCTGATCGGGCGGCAGCAAGGCGGGGCCGCTATCCTGGGCCAGCACGAACCGCGCGAACCGGTAGGCCAAGGTCGCCTTGCCGATGCCGGGCGGCCCGCCGATCAACCAGGCGTGCGGCATGCGACCGCTGTTCCAACAATCCAGCAAGATGCGCTCGGCACGCGCGTGGCCGACCAACAGCGAATTCTCCCGCGGCGGCGGATCCGCCGCGGTTGCCGTCTTGGCGTCTTCGGTGGTTTGCGCCATCGTCGTGCCGCGCGCGACCGCCTATTCGCCGCCGCCCCAGACCAGATATTCAAGCGCCGCCGCCACGCGCCCCAACGGGCTCAGGACCGCAACATCCGCGCCTGCCTGCACCGGCACCTCTACCGGTTCAGCGCCCGGCGCCGTGACGACCAGGGTCCCGACCTTGGCGCCCCGCGCGATAGGCGCGGGAATCGGCTCTTCGAACCGCACCGAAACCTTCATCTCCTGGCGCGCCTTGCGCGGCAGGGTCAGCACCAGGTCTTCGGCCATGATCAGCGGCACCGTCGGGCTTTCGCCCAACCACACGGGGGCGTCGATCACCGAGTCGCCCGCCTTGAACAGGGTGTAGTTGTTCCACTCGCGGAAACCCCAGGCCATGATCCGCTCGGACTCCGTTGCGCGCTGGGATTCGGAGTCCATGCCATTCAGCACCAACACCAAACGGCGGCCGTCCCGGACCGCCGATGCGGCCAGGCCATATCCCGCGGCTTCGGTATGGCCTGTCTTCAGCCCATCCGCGCCGATGCTCTTGGTGAGCAGCGGGTTGCGGTTGCGCTGCTTGATGCCGTTATAGGTGAACACTTCCTCGGCATAGTAGCGGTAGAAATTGGGGAACTGCCTGATCGTCGCCATTGCCAGCAGCGCAAGGTCCCGGGCCGTGGTATAGTGGTCGGGATCCGGCCAGCCGCTGGCATTGCGGAACTGGGAGCTCGTCATGCCCAAGTCCCGGGCCGTTGCCTTCATCTCTTCGGCGAAGGCGTCTTCACTGCCGGCCAGGCCTTCGGCGACGACGATGGCTGCATCGTTGCCGGACTGCACGACGATGCCCCGGATGAGGTTCTCGACGCGGACGTTCTTGCCGACCTCCACGAACATCTTGGAGCCACCCTTGCGCCAGGCTTTTTCGCTGACAGGCAGGGTGTCGTCCAACGACAGACTTCCGTCGCGCAGCTTCTCGAACAGCAGATGCGCCGTCATCATCTTGGTCATCGACGACGGATACATCCGTTCGTCGGTGTTCTTCGCAAGCAACGTGGCGCCCGTCTGGTAGTCCAGCAACAGGGCCTGTTTGGCCGGTGTGTCGAAACCCTGCGCCGTCGCCGCCGATACGGCGGCCAACGCTATCGCGCCCAAGAAGGTGGGTATCAAACCGAAGCGTGCCATGTTGCGTTGTCCTGAATTGGGAATCCCTGAGCAACAACCGCCCCGTCCGCCCCGGGCCCGTGGCACATCCCGGGGTGCAGGGTGCGATGGCTGGGGCGCGCGGTTCTCGATGCCCTGTAGTGAAATCATTCCGTTACGATGATCCGGGCATCAGGATATCCCGATGCGGCGATTTGCGCGAGCAGGCGGTCCGCATCCGCGACCGACCCGATCGGCCCGACCCTGACCCGGAACAGCGGCACATCGTCGCTTTTGACCTGGGAGATCCTGACCGGCCCCAGTTGGGACAGAATGGCGCGTGCCCGGTTGGCGTTGTGGTACTGGGAAAACGCGCCGGCCTGAATATAGACCGAGGTGCCCTGGTCGACCGCTACGACGGTGACCTTGCCGTCCGGTTCCGGCGGCGCGTCCTTGCCGGCCGTTTCAATGGTGACCGGCGGCGCGTCGACGGCAGCAACGGCATATTGGGGCGAGGTCGGCTCGGAGGAATCCGTGCTCGGCGGCGGCTCAAGCTCCTGACTGGTGACGGCAATGGACGGCGCGGCCTTGGGCGACGCATCGCCGCCGTTCAACCCCTGAGCCGCCAATGCCAGGCGGCGGCTGTCATCGGCCAGAATCTCGACGCGCACTTTTGCCGTGCCCTGCCGCTCGAATCCGAGCAGCTGCGCCGTGCGGCGGGAGACGTCGATGATTCGGCCGCGCGCAAACGGACCGCGATCGTTGACCAGCACCGTCAGCGAGCGGCCGTTATCCAGGTTGGTGATTCGCACCATCGACGGCATCGGCAACGTGCGGTGCGCCGCGGTGATCTCGTTCTGGTCGAAGACGTCGCCGTTCGCCGTCTGCTTGCCGTGAAAGTTGGGTCCGTACCAGGAAGCGATCCCGGTTTCGGTATATTCGAAATCCTCGCGCGGATAGTACCAGACACCGTCGATCTGATAGGGGCGGCCAATCTTGTAGTTGCCGCCCTCGCCCGGCGGCGCTTCGTCGGTGGTGCCGCGAATTTCCTTGGTAGCGTGGCTGATGAACTCGACCTCGGCGCAGCCGCCGATACCCAGGGCGCCGACGGCGCACAGCATGAAAGCGGCGCGGGACACGGACCGCGCGCGCGTTGTCAGGATTGACGCTCCTCGCATTCCCAGATGTTGTGCTTTGACCACCAGAAAGCGGCGAATGTTGTGGATCATCTTAGCGGGCTCAATCTTGCTGCGCAATTCGGTCGAAACCAAGGCACGCTATCGTTACCGGTTCGTCTGCAGGCGCTGCCACAGCCGGTGATCGGCGTAACCGTCTGCCGGCAGGGCCGTCTGACGCTGGTAGTCCTTGATCGCCTCGCGCGTCATCGGGCCGACAACACCGTCGGGTTCGCCGGGCTGGAAGCCCAACGCGGCAAGGGTGGTCTGGATTTCGATCACCTGCGTTCGGCTCAGCGGCCGGTCGTCGGCCGGCGCCTTCGCCGCAAGCGGGCCGAGCCCGACAAGCCGGTCGGCCAGATGGCCGACGGCGATCGCATACAGGATCGAGCGGTTCCAGACCAGGATCGTCCTGAAGTTCTGATAGACCAGAAAGGCCGGGCCGCGATGGCCGCCCGGCAGGATCAGCGACGCCTGCATGCCGGCCACTTGCGGCAGGTCGCTGCCGTCCGCGCGACGGACGCCCAGGCGTTGCCAGTCGGCGAGAGATCGGCGCCGTTTCAGGCCGTTGAGTTCGACATCGAAGCCGGAGGGCAGCGTCACCTCCCTGCCCCATGTCTCGCCGCGCTGCCAGCCGGAACGTTGCAGGAAGTTCGCCGCCGACGCGAAGACGTCCGGCAGGCTGTTCCAGATGTCGCGGCGGCCGTCGCCGTCGTCGTCCACCGCATGCCGGACGAACGTGCTGGGCATGAACTGCGGTTGGCCCATTGCCCCGGCCCATGAGCCTTTCATGGCCACCGGCGTGATGTGCCCGGCGTCAACGATCCGCAGCGCGTCGAGCAGTTCGGCCCTGAAAAAGTCGCTGCGACGTGGATCGTGGGCCAGCGTGGCCAGGGAACCGATGACGGGGAACGACCCCATATACTCGCCGAAGTTCGTTTCTAGTCCCCAGAACGCGACCAGAAACCTTGCCTGGACGCCGTACTGCGCCTGGATGCGTTGCAGCAGGCCGGCATGGCTTTTCAGCAAGGCGCGACCGCGCTCGATTCGGCGTGTGCTGACCCGTTTGCCCAGATAGGTCCAAAAGGTCTCGGTGAACTCGGGCTGGTCGCGGTCGAGTTCGATCACCCGCGCGATCGGCGTTATGTCCGCCAGCGCCGCGTCGAGCGTCCGATCCGATATTCCCTGGTCGCGCGCCTCTGCGCGCAGTCCGGCCAACCAGGTTCTGAAATCGTCCTGCGCGGAAGCCGCAGCCGGCAGCAGGATGACGAGCGCGACGGCAATGACTGAACGAAGGGTGTGCACGCGACGGAAACTCCGCGGAAGTTGGGTTGGAACGTCCGGGCCATGCGTGTCCCATGACGAAGCGCGGCGATTCAAGGACGAAGTCCTTGTTTTCGAATTAACGCAATGAATTTGCAAGCGGAGTTTCAGGTCATCGGAACGGTGCTGATCTCGCGGATCAGCTTGATCCGGATCGCGTGCCGATAGTCTTCGAAATCGTTTGCGGTGATCAGGAACGCTCCCGGACCGCCGATCACCTTCGCGGCGTAGTAGCGGTCCAGCGTGGGTTCTTCGTTCAGGATCGCAAGGCCGTTGATCGTGATGCCGCGCGCAGTTGCCCGGGCGCGCGAGGCCACCGGCGACAGGCCGTGATTGTTGACGCCGTCGCCCGACACGTCGATCACCTGTCGTGCGCCCGAAAACGCGTTGCGGCGCATCAACAGCGCCGCATGGTCGATGGCCGCGCCCAGCGCCGTAGGGCCGCCGATGATGGCGCGCCGGCTGGTGGCGATCCGGCCGGCCAGAAGGTGCGCCGTCGCGGCATCGTGAACCAGCGAGAACGGCACCGTCTGTTCCTGCCAGCCTGCGCCGGACCATTGGATAAGGCTGACGGCGATGCCGTTCGGGGCGCTGTCCTGGATTGCGGCGATTACCGCCGGATCCTGAAACGCCTGGGCCAGGCCAAGGATCTGCAGCGCGAACTCCTGCTCGGAAACGCTGGACGAGGTGTCCACCGCCAGCACCAGTTCCAGGTCGACGACGCCCCCTTCTCGGCCTGGGGCGGACTGGCCGTCAGCATCAGGAGGCCGGTCGCCAGGGCCATGCCGATGGCCGGTGCCCGTTGCCGGATCACGCCACCGGCCCGGTCGTTGCAGGGAGGAACCACTGGTGAGCCGCGCCGGTCATCGGCGTCCCGGCTGGCAGATTGATCCGGGATAACGCGGGCCGGCCCCGGAACGGCCAATGTGGCCGCCGCAATGGGCCGCCCTCGCCGACTCGGCAGGGCGGGCGGAGCGTGCTAATCTCCCTACGGTCGGCGGTTTGCCGTCGATTCCCGTTGGTAAAGGAAGGTGCAACGTGATCAAACGTTTACTGGTCGCCGCCATGTCGGCTCCCTTGCTGGTTTTCGGCAGCTGGTCTGCCCAGGCGGCGCCGCAGGTGCTTGGATTGGTCGCCACACTCGAGCCGGTCCAGCTGCAATGCGACCGCGGCGTTTGCAGCGCCGAACTCAGCACGATCTGCCTCCAACAGCGTCGCGCCTCGCCTTCGAAGGGACAACGCTACCTGATTCACGATCCGGACGCCATGACGGCCGCCGGCGAAACCGCCGACGGAGCGCGGGTAGCCCTGTCGCTTGATGACGGGTTCACGGTCCAGTCCCTGCGCGGGCATTCGGCGATCCGCATTTCCGCCCCGGCGCATCTCTTGCGCAGGTTGGGCCTCGACAGGATCGAAATCTCGGTCGACCGCAATGTCGCCCTGGTGCCCGAGCCGGTGCCCGGTGACCGCCGCCCCCAAACCGAAGCCGATATCCGGCTGGCTTCCGGCCCGCTGCTGGAAATGGCCGGCGCGGTGCTGGCCGAGCGCAAGGAACGGGTCGACGCGGCCCAGCTCACCGCCCGCATGGCCAACAGCCTGCCGCGGTTGGGCCGCGCCGACGATGCCGCGCGCGACGGCGTCTGGCAGGCCGCGATCGGCGAACGCGCCGACCAAAGCACGGCGGCGGAGATGGCCCGCCAGGCCTACGATCGGTGCCATTCACTAACGCGCGCGGGCAGCACCAGCCTGCGCAACTGTCTGGGAACGGCGCACGACATCTTCATCGGCCGGGCCAACACCGAGTATTGGGACCGCACCGGCGCCGGCAGCTAGGCGCGGACAAGCACCGAACGGCAAACGCGGGCCAGTGTGGCCCGCGTTTTTCTTGTCCGCCTGATTGGGCCGGCGCGTCTACCCCATGATGTGGTAGCCGCCGTCGATGTAGATCGTCGCGCCGGTCAGCGGCTTGTCGGCGGGCGTTGCCAGCGAGGCGGTGATGAGCCCGACGTCCTCGATGCCGACCAGCTGTCCGGCCGGCGCCTTTCCGGCCGCCTTTTCCAGCAGTTCGTCGAACTCGGCGATACCGGATGCGGCGCGGGTCTTGATCGGGCCCGGCGACAATGCAAGGACGCGGATCCCTTTCTTGCCCAGTTCCGCCGCCATGTAGCGGCAGCTCGCTTCCAGGGCGGTCTTGACCGGTCCCATGACGTTGTAGTTGTCCACCACCTTTTCCGCGCCGTAATAGCTCATCGCGAACAACGTGCCGCCGTTCTTCATCAGCGGCTCGGCAAGCCGTGCCATGCGGATGAACGAGTGGCAGGACACGGCCATCGCCTTGAGGAAACCTTCCTCGGAACAGTCGGTCAGCCGGCCATGCAGGTCCTCGCGCGGCGCAAAGGCAATGGAATGCAGGGCGAAGTCGATTGTGCCCCACTTGCTCTCCATTTCCTCGAACACGCCTTCCAGATGACCCGGCTTGGTCACGTCGCATTCGGTGAAGATCGGCGCCTCCAGCTTTTCGGCAAGTGGCGCCACATAGGGTTTTGACTTTTCGTTCAAGTAGGTAACGGCAACCTCCGCGCCCAGGAACTTGAACGCCTCGGCGCAGCCGTAGGCGATGGAATTCTCGTTCGCGATGCCCAGAACCAGCCCCTTCTTGCCGTCCAGGCGGCGGTCTTCCTGCGAATACACGGTCCCTACCCCTTCGTTGGTGTGTTGACGGTCGGACCCGGCCGCGGCGTCGGGGGCTAGCGCGACCGGCCAAGCACCGCGGCGGTGTGCATGGCAATCATCTTTTCCTCGTCCGTCGGGATGACCAGGACGGTCACCTCGCTGGTCGACGTTGAAATGACGGTTTCGCCGGCCTCGTTCGCCGCTTCGTCCAGGACGACCCCCAGCCATTGGGCCCCTTCCGAGACACGCCGCCTGATCATCGGCGAACGCTCCCCAATTCCGGCGGTGAACACCAGCGCGTCCAGTCCGCCGAGGACAGCGCTCAGCGCGCCGAGCTGCTTGCCGATCTGGAAGACGAAGACATCCACGGCCTCCGCGGCGTTGGGGTCGTCGCTGCCCGCCAGGTCGCGCATGTCGTTGCTGAGCGCCGAAATGCCCTTCAGCCCGCAGTCGTGATAGAGCGTGCGTTCGATCTGATCGGCGTCCATGCCGTAGGCGCGCATCATGTGCAACAGGACGCCCGGATCGATGTTGCCGCACCGGGTTCCCATCGGCAGACCGTCCAGGGCCGTGAAGCCCATGGTGCTGTCAACGCTGCGGCCGGCTTCAATCGCGCACATGCTGGCGCCGCTGCCGAGATGGCAGACGACGACCTTTCCGGCGGCGATGTCCGGCGCCACTTTGGGCAACGTACGGGCGATGTATTCGTAGGACAGCCCGTGGAAGCCGTAGCGCTGGACGCCGTCATCCGTCATTTTTCGCGGGATCGCGAACAGATCCGCCGCGCGCCGGTGGCCCCGATGAAAGGCGGTGTCGAAACAGGCCACCTGCGGTACGCCGGGCATCGACTGCCTGACCAGTTTGATCGGCGTCAGATTGTGCGGTTGGTGCAACGGCGCGAGCGGCACGAAGGAGGTCAGCTCGTCCAAAACCGTGTCGTCGATCAGCACCGGCCGGTCATATCGCGCCCCGCCATGCACCACGCGGTGGCCCACGGCCGTCAGGTCGTGGTCCGCCAGAAAATCGCCCAGCCAGGCACCCAGGAACTCGAACACCTGGTCGTGGCCGATCGCTTCGCCTTCCGGCCAGCGATGTTCGACCAGGACGGTTCCGGACTCGTCCTTGGCCTTGAACGCGGGATGGGTTCCGATTCCTTCCGCCAACCCGTTTGCCGCGAGTTGCTGTTCGCCGTCCGTCGACGCCAGATAGACCGAAAACTTGACGCTGGACGAGCCCGCGTTGACCACCACGATGGCATCGGCCATGGGCAGCACTCCTTCTCAGACGACGGTTGCGGTGGCACGCAGCGAATGCGCGTAGATCACCGCCGTTGCGCAGGATGCCATGCGCGCCCGCACCGAATCCGCCCGGCTGGTGAGAATGATCGGCACGCGGGCACCGAGCACGATGCCCGCCGATTCGGCATTGGCCAGGAACGACAACTGCTTGGCCAGCATGTTGCCCGCCTCCAGATCCGGCACCAGGAAGATGTCCGCATCGCCGGAAACCTCGGAGGCGATGTGCTTGGTCTTTGCCGCCTCGGCGCTGATGGCGTTGTCGAAGGCCAGCGGACCGTCAAGCAGGGCGCCGGAGATCTGGCCGCGGTCGGCCATCTTGCACAGGGCGGCCGCTTCCAGGGTGGACGGGATCTTGGGATTTACGGTCTCCACCGCCGACAGGATCGCCACCTTGGGCCGCTTTACGCCGAAGGCTTGGGCCAGCGCGACCGCGTTCTTGACGATGTCGACCTTCTCTTCGAGGCCGGGATAGATGTTGATTGCGGCGTCGGTGATGACCAGCGGCTTGTGATAGGTCGGCACATCCATGATGAAGCAGTGGCTGAGGCGCCGCGCGGTGCGCAGGCCCTTGTCGCGGCTGACGACGGCGCCCAAAAGCTCGTCGGTATGCAGGCTGCCCTTCATCAGGGTCTCCGCCTCGCCGGCGCGCACGATCTCCACGGCCCGGGCTGCCGCCGCGTGGCTGTGCGGGGCGTCCTCGATCCGGTAGCCGTTCAGATCGATGTCGAACTCCTCGGCCACGGCGCGGATTTTCTGTTCCGGTCCGACCAGGATCGGCTCGATCAGGCCCGCCTCTGCCGCCTCGATCGGGCTTTTCAGCGAGGACTCGTCGCAGGGATGCGCGACCGCCGTCGAGATCGACTCCAGCGAGCCGGCATGTTCCATCAGTTCCCGGTAGGCGTCGTGCCGCGTCAGCTGGACGCCGGGTGCTTCGGGGCGTTTGACCTTGATCTTTTCGATCGGGGCGACGACGCGGGCGACACCCTCGAAGACCTCGTTGCCGTCCTGGTTGACGCCCTTGCAGTTCAGAAGGACGGTGCTTTCTCCCGGCATTTTTTCGCGGACGTCCAGGGTGATGCGCACCGTGTCACCCACAAAAACCGGGCGCCTGAAATTCAGTTCCTGGCCGCGATAAACGGTTCCCGGTCCCGGCAGCTCGTTGCCCAGCAGGCTGGATACCAGGGCGCCGGCCCACATGCTGTGGGCGACCTCGCCGTTGAACCCCTTTTGCGCCGCGAACTCCGGGTCCAGGTGGGTCGGGTTGAGGTCGCCGGAAAGCGCGGCGAACAGCGAGATGTCGTCCCGCGTCAGAGTTTTGGACAGGCTTGTCGTGTCGCCGACCCGGATCTCGTTGAATGTCTTGTTTTCGATCCAGCTCCGATCCTCGTCCGATTTTTGCTCTGCCATATCACCCTCCTGTGTCCTGCTCGTCCGACCGTCGGCTTCAACGCCCTGCCAGAGACCACACCGGGCTGTTGAACGTCAGCCGATACAATGCTCGCAATACTTCGTCCCGCATACTGCACAGTGCGGTGACGACCATGTTGACCCGTTGCGCCAGGGCCCGTTCGGCAGCCAGGAAGTCGTTGTCCTGTGCGGCCGGACGTCGGTCTTCGCGCACCAGCACGGCCAGCGCCTTGATCGGCGTCAATGCCGGGTTGGCGTTGGACAGCGCGGCGCGCCACGCCCGCATGGGGTGGAGCTCCCGTCGTGCCTCGGCCAGGCTGGGGGTTGACCATAACCGGACCCAGTGCCGCAGTAATACCTTGTAGGCCCAATCCATGGCTTCCGAACGCGCCGCCGCCCGCGCGTGCGCGGGCTGCTGGGCGGCGTGCGGCTGCCGGAAGATGGCTTCGTTCCGGAATGACCGCGGGACCAGCGTCACGGCAATGTCCCGCTGAACCGGCGTTCCGTCGGCGTCCGCATGCGACACCGGTCCGACCGTCAGCTCGTAGAGCCCCGGCCGCACGGCATTCAGGCGGCCGTCCTGGTTGCCACCGGTCCGCCGGCCGTCCTGCGCCGCTGTCGGCGTCACCAGGACGGACAGTTGTCCCGTGGTCTCGTCCCGGGCATAGACGACCACCCGTCCGGCATCCCGGATGGCCTGGACCGAGCCGAATGCCCGACGGATCTGCCCGGCCAGGACGGAGGCCGCAGCGGTCCGTCCGAAATCCGTGGCAAAAAGCAACAACGGCGACTCCGCGGCGCGGAGATCGACCGTGCCGGCGTCGTCCAGAACCATCGTACCGGCCGGCGCTTCGCCGCCCGCCAGTCCCGGTCCGCCCACATGATGGCGGGCGCCGTCGGCGCGCCGCCGGAACAGGCTGTCGCGCCGGCGCGCACGCTGGAGATAGTTTTCCTCTTCGGTGTCGACCGCTGCGTACAGGGCATAGGGCTCGGCCCACAGCCGGTCTGCCGCGTCGGTCACGTAAGGCGCCGCCGCGGCGACGCTGCCGTCCTGGCGTCCGTCGCCCAGGTCGCGGTCCAGAGATGCCAGCCACTGGCCGCCCAGAAGGCTGCCGGAATTGCGGTATGGGCTTGCCTGGTCCAGGCCGCACCAACAGGACGACGGGACCGCGTCGATCATCTCTGCGCCCACGCATTCGGCCGACAACAGCGACAGCGCGGCCAGGCGCGGCATGTCGGCGCAGCGGCCAATTCTGCAGGGCGGCTCGGCTGATGCCGGGTGTCGTTGTGCGATCCGTTCGAGAACGGCGGCTTCCGCCGCTTCCAGCACGGCGGGCGAAGGCTCGGCCCCGAAAAGCGTCGCATCGAGAGAGACCTGGTAGCCAAAATGGCCGGCGTAGAGCGATCGCCGGATCGTGTCGTTCAGCTCCCCTGCGCCGGCCTCGGTGCCAGCGCGCGGGTCGAACACGACGATTGGCCGCTTGCCGGGATCCTGCATGACACCTTCGTCCGGCGCAGGGCCTCGACCCTGACACCGTGGGTTTCCGACAGGTCAATCTCGTTTTCGCCGATCGACTGTGGCGGTTCGGCAGGTTCATCCTCCAACCCGAGAAACGCATTGCCCGAGCGGCGCAGGCAGTCCCAGAACAGGATGCAGCGCTGGGTGCTGTCGACCCAGTAGTCGACCGCGTCGGATACGATGTCCAGGCCGGGGACCGCCATGATGTCGAACGCCGGCGCTGCCGCGGGGCTGCTTGTTCCCAATGCGGCGCCCGGCAACGGCAAGGCCAGACCGGTGGATTTGATGCCGTGCCCGACGTCAGCCGGATCCGCCGGCTGGGCGGATCCGGTGAACGCCTGCAATGTGGCGAACGCCTGTGCAAGCATCGGTCAGGCGGCTTCTTCGTACGGGAGGTCCAGCACGTCGCAGATTTCCTGCGCGATTTTCACTTCCGCCGGCGACAGTTCGCCGGAGACCATCCGGACCGACTCGAACAACTTTGCGGCCGCGTCCCGATCCTCTGCCGTTGACAGCAATGCGGGCAGGGTCTGCAGCGCAAGTTCGTGGTCGACCCAGACGATATAGGCCTGAGTCCTGACGATCTCGTCGATCTCCTCTTCGCTGAGACTGGCCAGCCTTTCGTCGTGCGGCAGCAACTGGTCGGCCATCCGCAGCGACCGTTCGTCGAACCAGCCGCGGGCCTCGAACATCATCATTGCGATCCGGGCAAGCCCGTCGACATAACCGCCCTTGTCGGCCATCAGCCGGATCTGATCTCTCGCGAATTCGGCGAGTTTGCGCTCGATCGGGCTCATCGCCCGGCCCTTTTCCTCTGCCTCCTTGATGTCTTCGGACAGGATCGATTCCAGCAAAGTTCCGCCATACAGGGACTTGAACATCACCTCGTAACCGGTGTCGCGCACGTCCCGGTAGGTGTTCAGCCAGCCGACGATCTGGTCGGACATGTGCCGTTCGAGCCCAAGGAAGAAGTTGTCCCCGCCCACGGGCTGGCGTTGCCCGCGGACCTTTTCGGCGGCGGGTTTCAACCACCACGTCCACGGGTTCCGATCGGACAGGACCAAATTCTCCATGCGTTTGGGATTGGTCCAGCGCAGCATTTCAGCGGTTCGATCGTTCGACAGCGCGCTCACCACCGGGCTAACGGCCTTGTCATAAATGCGCTGATTCATCTGGGAGACCAGGGCCACCGAGCGGAAGTCGTCCTCCGCTGTGGAATCCACGCCCAGGCTCAAGAGGTCGTCGATCGTCCGCTTCTCGATGCGCACATAGTAATGGCTGTCGATCAGCTCGCCGTGTTTCGTCTCGGACGTCTTGTCCTCGATCACCATCTCGTAAAGGCCGGGCGGCAGGCTTTCGATGTCGCCCAGGATGCTCACGATCTTCGCATGCTCCTTCTCGGCAACCTTGCCCGAGACGAAGATGCCCAGATGGCCGATGTCCTCGTGCAGGATATAGACGATGGTCTGGCCCGCGATCTTGATGTCGCTTTCGTCGCGATAAACCTCGGCGATCCAATTCAGGGCCTGTTGCGGCGGGGTGATGTTGTCGCCGCCGGATGCAAAGACGATGATCGGCCCCGGAATGTTGCGCAGATCGATAAGGCCGCGATCGACCGTCGGGATCACCCCTTCCTGCAGCTTGTTGCCGATGAACAGATTGTCGACGATAAAGTCCATTTCCTCCTTGTTCATCAGAAAGAACCCGCCCCACCAGCGTTCGAAGCCGAGGAAGCGCGACCCCTCGGTGTCGATCCTGGAATAAAGGTTGTACTGCTTCGACCATAAGGTGTTGGCAGGGTTCAGGTTTTCGAAGTTGAGAACCAGCCAGGCACCGTCGAAGATGCCGTTGCCCAGGTCGCTGGCCAGCGAGGCAAGCCAAGTTCCGCCCAGCAGGCCGCCGGTGTAGCGCATCGGGTTCTTGCCGTCGGCGCCGGCCCAGTAGGACAGCGGCGCGCCGTTCAGCACGATCGGCCCGGTGACCTCGGGCGCCGCCGCGCTCAACATCGCGACCGCCCAGCCGGCCTGGCAATTGCCGATGATGACCGGTTTCTTGGCCTTGGGATGACGCCGCGCCACCTCTTCCAGGAACAGCGCCTCGGCATGGCCGACGTCGTAAAGCGTCTGGCCGGGCTCCGGGTCGGGGAAGAAGGTCACGAAGTAGGCCGGATGGCCGTCGCGCATGGCGACACCGATCTGGCTGGATTTCTTGAAGCCGCCGATGCCCGGCCCGTGGCCCACGCGCGGGTCGACGATCACGTAAGGCCGTTTCTCCGGCAGGATCTTCATGCCCTCGTCGGGAATGATCCGGACCAGGGCATAGTTGACGGGACGCTCGAAGGTGCGGCCGTCCATCAGCATCTCGTATTCGAAATCGAGGACGGGCGGCTTGCCCTTCTCCTTATGCTCCAGGAACATGTTGCCGCGCTGGCGCATCGTGTCCCAATAGAGGATCTGGCGCTGTGCCGCGTCGGTCCAGTATTCCTAGGCATCCGATGCCATTCCGGTCGGTAACGCGCCGGCGGGCTTGGACCAGGTTTCGCGCATCGCCTTGAGCGGCGCAGACCATGCTTCCTGCATCGCCTTCAGGCCTGCGGTGGGATCGGGCATCGCCGTCTTCTGCGCGCCGAAGGCGCCGGAGAATGCCTGGAACGGCGCGGACCATGCCTTTTGCATTGCCCGTAGGCTTTCCGTCGGATCGGGCATCGCCGGCATCTGGCCGCCGAAGGCGCCGGACACCGACTTTTGCCATGCCGTCATGGCATCGAACCAAGAGGTGGCGAACGGGAGAGTCGGTTGGGAGACGGTTGGCGCCGCCTGTTTCTCGGACCGCGCGGCCGCGGCTTTGGCGCGCGGTGTCCGCTTGGTAGCCGGCGTGTTCGCTGCGATGGTCGTCACTTCGCCGTCGGTTCCCTTGACGCTGACGCCCTTCTTGGGCTCGGTCTTGCGTGCCCTGTTTTTGGTCGATGCGGTTCGTGTCCGGCCTTTCCGGACAGTGCTGGAGGGCTGGTCAGCCATTGTGATGCTCCTCGATCACTGGTGTGGCGGTCGGGCACGGCCGGGCGTCAGCCCGGTACCGTGCGCATGAGAGAACAAACTTGTATCAACTGAATGACGCCCGGCGGATTGGACGCTGCCCCGACGACGTCGCCGCGTGACGGTTCGCGATGCCGCCTTCCCGCATGATTGTGCGATGCACAATGTACGCTTTTTCGGGTGCACACGCAGTCCGAGTATCCGGTTGTTTCGCCGCTCAAGATGGAACTCCATCGAAGGCAGAGGCCATTGTCAATTTGTCACGGGAATCGTTGTGCTGCGCATTGATGCCGGTCGAAATACCGCTGGGCAAAGCGTCGCATCGGGCTCACGGTGCGGCCTGCCTGCCGGTGTTGAAAGGCGTTTGATGCGCCGCAAAAGAAACGCAACAAGAGGAGGCACGCCGCATGTTGTCCGAAGCCGACCGCGCAAGGGCCGTCGAAGACCTGATCGAAGCCGCGAAGACTCGCCGGCAGATGGTCCAGCTCAGCGAGACGTGGCCCGACATCACCATCGAGGACGCCTACGCGATTTCGACGGCGGTGGCCGAACGCCGGACGGGCGCGGGCGCCAGGCTGATCGGCCACAAGATCGGCCTGACCTCCAAGGCGATGCAGGCATCGGTCGGCGTCGACGAGCCCGACTACGGCTACCTGTTCGACGACATGATGGTTGCCGACGGCGGCGCGGTGGCCCATGCGGCCTACTGCGCGCCGCGGGTGGAGATCGAACTGGCCTTCGTCCTGGGCGCGCCCCTGAAAGGGCCCTGCGTCGGCCTGCTGGACGTCCTGCGCGCCACCGAATACGTGGTGCCGGCGATCGAGATCATCGACGCGCGCGTGCAGAATCCGAGGCAGATCGTCGACACCGTCTCGGACAACGGCGCCGCCGCAGGCCTGGTCATGGGCGGGCGGCCGGTCGGACCGGCGGAGGTTGACCTGCGCTGGGTCGGCGGCGCGCTCTACCGCAATACGGAGATCGAGGAGACCGGCGTGGCGCTGGGCGTGATGGGCCACCCGGCGATGGGGATCGCCTGGCTCGCCAACAAGCTGGCGCCGTTTGACACCGGCCTGGAGACCGGCCACATCCTGCTGTCGGGCTCGTTCACCCGGCCGGTCTGGGCCGAACCCGGCGACGCCCTGCACGCGGATTTCGCCGCCCTGGGCAGCGTCGCGGTGCAGTTCACCTGAGCGCCCTGCCCCGCCGCGGCATTTGTGTCTTTCCGCCCGGCGGCGCGTTTGCTAATCAGCGTCCGTCTCAGAACGCGGATGGGTGGCCGAGTGGTTGAAGGCACCGGTCTTGAAAACCGGCAGGCGTGAGAGCGTCTCGTGGGTTCGAATCCCACCCCATCCGCCACCCTACGCCGGTCCGACCCGGAGACATAGGTAACAGAACGTACCTAAGACATGGGTGACAACCTCGGGCCGAACGGGTTGTCGAGAGGTTGCGGGGTTTTCTGTTCCAAGTCGATATATCCCAGGTCGTAGGTCAT
>Ga0209783_1000133_pt1 | contig 25211 bp, 23 predicted proteins | sample WorMetfiPIANOSA1_FD_187395 | JGI IMG/M metagenome (GOLD analysis project Ga0209783, IMG submission 187395) | Marine gutless worms symbiont microbial communities from Max Planck institute for Marine Microbiology, Germany - Olavius filocauda... | ecosystem: Host-associated > Annelida > Digestive... | reverse complement strand
TCCAGCGTCTCGGGGAACAGCGTGCTTTGGCCTCGATCCAAGCCCTCGACAAACCGCTTCATCAGCTCCTCCAGCCAGACGACCGGAGAATCATAACCACATTCGCGTTTTCACACAGCCAGGGTCAAAAGCGGCCCAGGCCCTGGTAAGCCTTTGGACCGCTCCTGAACCGTTAGCCGACATTCTCGCGGTGCATAGCGGAGTGGCTCACATTTGCCCCCTTTGGACAATAAAGGAGGCAACAAGATGTGGCTTCATGGATCGCGTACAACGCAAGCAGCACCGCATGAGCCGTGGAACAAGGGGAAGCTGATCGGGCCGAAACCGCCCCTGCAGCCTAAGCATGTCTGGGCAATTCGGACCCGCCTGCAAATCTCGGGCAAAGTTCGTGACCTAGCGCTGTTCAATCTGGCGATCGACAGCAAGTTGCGAGGCTGTGACCTGGTGAGGCTCAAGGTCGAAGACATCGTGCCTCACGGCTACGCTGTTGACCGCGCAACAGTGCGGCAACGGAAGACCGGAAGACCGGTGAAGTTCGAAATCACCGACCACACACGCGAGTCGGTGGACACCTACCTCAAGCAAACGACGAAAAGGCCAGGTGTTTATCTGTTCAGCGGTCGAAGGGGCTCTGAGCGGCATCTTTCAACGCGACAGTCTGCCAGGCTGGTCAGCCAATGGACCGAGGGTATTGGCCTCGATCCCGGCATGTTCGGAACGCATTCGTTGCGCCGAACCAAAGCAACTCTGATCTATCGGCGCACGGGCAATCTGCGTGCCGTACAACTGCTCTTGGGCCACACAAAGGTCGAAAGCACGGTGCGCTATCTCGGTGTTGAAGTTGATGACGCGCTTGACATTGCTGAACAAGTCGACGTCTGAAACCGGGGGCAGAGCAGATACGCTCCGCCCTCTTCAACCTGGGACGCTTCTAGCCAAGAGGCGACGTTTCGTAACATTTCGCTGGTTTGAATAAGTCTCCACCCTGGCGATACCACTCATGAGACGCCCAAGGATGTCGGCGCCTGTAATCACGCGCTTTTCCTTTGCCCAAACCAGCAACACATCATTGTCGATGACATCGTCACCGGGCCGCTCAGGCTCGACCTTGAGGAGGCCGATCACCTCGCCAAGGCGTCGCTTGGCGTCGTGTACGATGATTGGGTGATGGCAATGAGTGAGAGGACGAAACGTCCCAGGCGTGAACAGCGCATCACGGAGAAACGCATCAGAATTGATGACGAAGACAGGCTCGCCCGAGGGGTCGGTGATGATGACCCACTTGCGCCTGGATCGATCAATGCACCCTAAGAAAGGATCAGATGCCGAGCCCGAAATGTTTGGGAACACGGGCAACCCACTCTCAATCGGAAGGCTGATCACGCTGTCTGGGTCCACAATCTCCCCTTCCTCGGACACAGGGATGTCGTCAAGTGCGAGGAAGTTGAGTGCGCCCAGGCCTTCCAATCGGTCGATATCAGTATATTCAGATTCGAAATGTTTCCGGATCAACTCCCGCATTTCACGCTCACGGAAGAGATACATGCCCTGGCCGCCAAGCCATAGATCGAGGATGGCAGCGGAAGGCTTGGCGAGCGGGTAAAGAAGGACACCGTAGGCCCGCAAAACTGGCATCAGGGCAGATGCGATGCGCACAGCATGTCTTGAAAAGTATGCCTGTGGCACGATCTCGCCGAAGATTGTGATCGCGAATGTGGAGAAAGCGAATGCTGCAGTACCAGTCAGAACAGAATCCGAAAGCAGTGTGAGAATCACGTTGACTGCCACGTTACCCCACAGGATGGTCGTCAGAGTCAAATTTGGATCTGACCGGAGCGCAAGCACTTGTGCTGCGTGTCGATCCCCGAGCGCGGCCTCGATCTCAAGCCTCAAGCGACTTACGCTGAACACGGCAAGATTCAAACCGGAGAACATAGCCGCTTGGCTCAGACACAATGTGATCCCTCCCCAAGTCAGCAAGGAAGTCGTGAATGAGTCTGTCATTTGTTCCGTTACCTAGGAATGGCCCTGCTAGGTGAGATTCAGGGCCACAAGAGTATGAAAATTCGCAGTTCGGTGGGTCGATACCTCTGCCCTCAGCGGGCAATTACGAGGATCGCGGAAATCGAGCAAACACGATTGGCTCGGGTAAGATGTCCGCAACACGCCCGAAACGATACACCGATTCGATCTCGTGGCTGGAATAGCTGGGAGGAACTTTGAAACCGATAGCTTGCTGGAGGCGCTTGCTGCTAGCGCGACTCTCTCAATGGGGAAGACCGACTGGGGTCAAACTGAGACCTACGGCTTTCAAAGGCCGACATCGGCTCTGAGGGGAGTTTCGGAAAGAGGATTTGTGGCTTTAGGCAACTCATCGCCGCGCGATTCAAGCTCCGAAAAGGAGCCTAGAGCATGCGATACGCCCGTGGCTTCTAGGCTATGAGTCCACGACCTAATCGGCGAATGGATTTCGTCCATGGGTCTCAGCCGGGTTGCGGACCCGCCCGGTCCAGGGCCGTTCTCAGCCGTGCCACCGTCGGCGCCAGCGCGTCGCCGTAGGGCACGGGCGTGCCGGCGCCCCAGACCGGGCCCGGCCAGGCCGGGTCGTCGCGGTTTCGCGCGATCACATGGACATGCAGCTGCGGCACCAGGTTGCCCAATGCGCCCACATTGATCTTGGCCGGCTTGTGCACGGTCTCCAGCACCCGCGACGCCAGCGCGATCTCGCGGACCAGCAGAACCTGGTCGGCATCGTCCAACGCGTGCAGTTCGACGGCCTCGGCGCGGCGCGGCACCAGGATCAGCCAGGGCCAGCGACTGTCGTTCATCAGCCGGGCGCTGCAGAGCGCCAGTTCGGCCACCGGCACCGTGTCGGCGGCCAGCCGTTTGTGCAGGACAAAACTCATCGTGTCTTGATCTCCAGGGCGACTCGTGCGGCCAGACCCGCATTGTCGATCAAAAGCGTCTTGTTTGCGGCCAGGGTGCGGCCGCCGGAAAGAACGGCCAGCCGGCTCAGCAGGAAGGGCGTGACGTCCTTGCCGGTCACGCCGGACCGGTCCGCCTCGGCCAGCGCGGCGTCGATCCAGGTTTCGATCTCGCCGCGCGGGATGGCCGCGGCCTGGGGCACCGGATTGGCCAGGACGATGCCGCCCAGACCCAGTTCCCAGTGGGTGTCGGCGATCTCGGCGATGGCGCGCGGGTCGGTGACCGTCGTCGGCACGGCCAGGCCGCTGTCGCGGGCATGGAAGGCGGGCAGGCGGTCGGTTCCGTAGCCCAGCACCGGCACCGCCTCGGTCTCCAGCATCTCCAGCGTCTTGGGCAGGTCCAGGATCGACTTGGCGCCGCTGCAAACCACCAGGACTGGCGTGCGGCCCAGTTCGACGATGTCGGCCGATACGTCGAAGCTTTCATGGGCGCCGCGGTGGACTCCGCCGATGCCGCCGGCGGCGAATACATGGATGCCGGCGCGGGCGGCCGCGATCATGGTTGCGGCCACCGTGGTCGCGCCGTCGATGCCCAGCGCAACGGCCGCGCCCAGGTCGCGGCTGCTCAGTTTGGCGATGTCGCCGGCCTCGGCGAAACGGGCAAGTTCGTCCGCGTCCAGGCCGACCTTGATTCGGCCGCCGACGACCCCGACTGTCGCAGGGACTGCGCCGGCGCCGGCGATCGCCTGTTCCATCGCCTGGGCCGTCTCCAGGTTGTCGGGATTGGGCAGACCGTGGGCAATCACGGTGGATTCCAGCGCCACCACGGCGCGTCCCTGCTGCAGTGCTTTGGCGACGTCCGGGCGGACAAGGATATGCTTCATCGACACAGGCGTTCTTTCCTTAGGGGATCTTCGATCGCGCGGCGACGGCGGCCGGCGACAAAGCCGGGTTGGCGGCTTCGTCGCTTTCGCACGTGAGGCTGGCCACCGCCAGGCCCTGTCTTAGCGCGTCTTCCGTTCCGCGCCCAAGCAAAACCGCGTCGATGACGCCCGCCATGAAACCGTCGCCAGCACCGTTGACGTTTTGCACAGGGCGGGACGCCGGCGGCTTCAATTGGCCGCACAAGCCGGCCGTGGCAGCGGCGGCTCCGTCCGGTCCCAACGTGACGAAAACCGCGGCGGATCCGGTCGCATGTAAGCGGGCAGCCAGTTCGACCGGGTCGACCGGGTCTTCCGGATCCAACCCGGCAAGCACGGCGGCCTCGCGCCGGTTGGCGAACAGGCCGGACAGGCGCGGCATCAGCGCGTGCAGGCGCGGCGCCTTTGCGGGTGAGACCGTCGCGGCGAAGATCGGCCGGTCCGCCGGCGTCTTTTCCGCCACCAGCGCCAGCGTCTCGGGAGGAAGGTTCGCATCGACCATCACGGCGCCCGCGTCGCCCAGCCGGTCGATCCGTTCCGCCAGCGCCGCAGGCCCCATCGCATCGCTGATCTCCATCGCGGCAAGCCCGATCACCAGCTCGCCGTCCTCGTCCACCACCACCACATAGGACCCGGTTGGCAGGTCCGACCGGACCAGTCCGGACTGGTTGACGCCCGCGTCGGCGACGGCCTCGGCCACCCGGTCGCCGTCGGGATCGCGGCCGACCGCCGCGATCAGCGCGACCCGGTTCTCCAGGCGGGAAAGATTGCGGGCGACGTTGCAGGCGACGCCGCCGACCCGGGTGCTGAGGGCAACCGGGTTGCTGGCGGCAGGCCGTACCGGACCGCGGACGTGCGCCCGACTGTCCATGTTTGCGGCGCCGATACAGACGATGGTCGGTTCGGGCATCTGTGTTTCCTTTGCGGCGCACCATAGCCACGGCCCGGTTCCGTGGCCATAGAAGCGCCGTGTCGCGCGGCTTATATAATCGGGCATGGGCGACAGGCCGAAACCCGAGACCTGGCTGAAGGTCACCGCCGACGGTTTATGGTGCGAACCCGGCGGCTTCTACGTCGATCCCCACCGGGGCCGGGCGCGGGCGGTGGTGACCCATGGTCACGCGGACCACGCGCGGCCCGGCAACGGCGCCGTGCTGGCGACCCCCGACACCCTTGCCATCATGCGGGCGCGCTACGGCGCGGACGCCGGCACCACGCTGCAGCCGCTGGCCTACGGCGAGACCGTCGCGGTGGGGGACGTGTCCGTCACCCTGGTTCCGGCCGGGCATGTCCTGGGCAGCGCCCAGGCGGTGCTGGACTATCGCGGTTGCCGTGTGGTGGTTTCCGGCGACTACAAGCGCCGGGCCGACCCAACTTGCACCGGGTTTCAGCCGGTCGCCTGCGATGTTTTCGTGACCGAAGCCACGTTCGGCCTGCCGGTGTTCCGGCACCCGCCGGATGGCGAGGAAATCGACAAGCTGATCCGGTCCGTCGCAACCTTCCTCGACCGCTGTCACCTGGTCGGCGTCTATGGACTGGGCAAGTGCCAGCGGGTAATTGCGCTGTTGCGTCAGGCCGACTACGACGCCCCGATCTGGCTGCACGGGGCCCTGGTCGGCCTGTGCGCGCTGTACGAAGCGCTGGGGGTGTCGCTTGGCGATCTGCGGCCGGTCGCGGATGCGGCGCCTGGCGCGTTGGACGGCGCAATCGTGCTGTGCCCGCCGTCGGCATTGCAGGATCGCTGGTCGCGCCGGTTTCGCGATCCGGTGCGCGCCTTCGCCAGCGGCTGGATGAACGTGCGCCAGCGCGGCCGCCAGCGCGGAGTCGAGTTGCCGCTGATCATTTCCGACCATGCCGACTGGGGCGAGCTTTGTACGACCTTGCATGACGTGGGGGCGCCCCGGGTCTGGGTGACGCACGGGCGCGAGGAGGCGCTGGTGCACCAGGCGCGGCTGGACGGGTTCGACGCCGAAGCACTGTCGCTGGTGGGCTATGAGGAGGAAGGCGCGTGAAGGCGTTTGCGGCGCTGCTGGACGGGCTGGTCTTCATGCCGTCGCGCAACGGCAAGCTGCGCCTGTTGCAGGCCTATTTTTCCGAGGTCGGCGATCCCGACCGGGGTTATGCCCTGGCGGCCTTGACCGGCGGGCTGGGCTTGGGCGCGGCAAAACCGGCCCTGATCCACGGTCTGGTCGAAAGCAGGGTGGACCCGGCGCTGTTCCGCTGGTCCTACGACTTCGTCGGCGACCTGGCCGAAACGGTCTCGCTGATCTGGCCCGGTTCCGCCGGCGCCGACTCGCCGCCGCGGGTCGCGGCGGTGGTCGAGACCCTGGCCGCAGCAGGCCGGTCGCAGGTGCCGGGTCTGGTGGAGCGCTGGCTGGACCAGCTCGATCCGCCGGGCCGCTATGCCCTCTTGAAGCTGATTACCGGCGGCCTCAGGGTCGGCGTGTCCAACCGTCTGGCGAAACTTGCGCTTGCCGGTTACGGCGGCAAGTCGGTCGACCAGATCGAGGAGCTGTGGCACGGCCTGGAGCCGCCGTTCTCCGACCTGTTCGCCTGGCTGGACGGCAAGGCGCCGGTTCCCGACGTCAGCGATCGGATCACCTTCAAGCCGCTGATGCTGGCCAACCCTCTGGACGCCGCGGAACTGGCGGAGATGCAGCCGGACGCCTATGTCGCGGAATGGAAGTGGGACGGTATCCGCGTCCAGCTTGCCGCCCGCAACGGGCGCGGGCGCGTTTTTTCGCGTACCGGCGACGAGATCGGTTCGGCCTTCCCGGATATCGCCGAATCGCTCACATTCGATGCCGTGCTGGACGGTGAGCTTCTTGTGAAGCGCAATACGGAGGTGGCGTCCTTCAACGATCTGCAACAGCGGCTGGGACGCAAAACCGTCAGCGCCAAGATGCTGCAGACGTATCCTGCGCATGTCCGGCTTTATGACATCCTGTTTGAGGACGGCGAGGACCTGCGCGGGCTGACCTACGAGGATCGGCGCACGCGGCTGGAGGCGTGGCACGAACGTGTGGCGCCGCCGCGCATGGATCTTTCGGCCAGGATCGAGTTCGAGGATTGGGCGGCTTTGGCTGGGTTGCGCGACGGCGCGCGCGCCGTCGGCATCGAAGGCCTGATGCTGAAGCGGCGCGACAGCCCCTATTTGGCCGGTCGCCCGAAAGGGCCGTGGTTCAAATGGAAACGCGATGCCCTGTTGGCGGACTGCGTCGTGATGTATGCGCAACGCGGTCACGGTCGGCGGTCGTCGTGTTATTCGGACTACACGTTCGGCTGCTGGCAGCCCGCCGCCGACGGGGACTGGGAACTGGTCCCTGTCGGCAAGGCGTACTTCGGTTTCACTGATGACGAGCTGATGCAGCTCGACAGATGGGTCCGCTCAAACACGATAGACAGGTATGGACCGGTTCGTGCAGTCACGCCGAAGCTCGTGTTCGAGGTCGCGTTCGACTCCGTCCATCGTTCGTCGCGGCACAAGTCTGGCTTGGCGATGCGGTTTCCAAGAATCCACAGAATTCGGTGGGACAAGCCGGCTGCGGAGGCGGACCGGGTCAACACGCTGCTCGCTATGATTGAATAATGCTTGACTTGTTGGGGTATTAGGGTGTCGATTAACCACTTGTAAAGCTTTGGAGTTTTAGCGTCCAGGGCGATTTGGGAGGAAACGGTTTGGGGGGGCCGGGCTTGTCGGCCGCCACATCCGAAAGCCGGTTGGTTAAGACGTCCGACGCGTTCGACTGGAACGCAGCGGCCGTTCGTATCGTATCCGAGTTCGGAACGGACCTCATCTCGCGCCATGGACCAGACGGTCGGTATACCTATGTCAGCGGTGCTCTGGAAGGACTGACCGGTTTTTTGCCGGGCGATGTTCTGGATACGCATCCGTTAGAGCTAATTCACGCGGAAGATGTTGGGCGGGTGCAGCGGCAAATGCTGTTGCTGCTGCGCCGGCGCAACACGGTGCGCTTGAAATTCCGCTCGCGCCATCGTGACGGCCGCTATATCTGGGTCGAGGTGAACTGCCAGATCCTGCGCGACGCGCAAAGCGGCAAGCCGCTGGAGTTCATTGCGATCACCCGGGACGTCAGCGCGCAGGAAGAGGAAGCCGAGGCGGTGCGCGTACAGGCTGAGCGACTGGACATCGCGGTCGCCGGCGCCGGCACCGGCGTGTGGGACTGGAACGTCAGGACGGATGAAGTCTACTGGACGCCCAGCATGTATCGCCTCTGCCTCGCCGAGCCCGATCTCGCGCTTGGACAGAAGGGTGTCATTCAGCCGTTTCTGCATCCCGACGACCTGGACGATTTTCTCGACGCCCTGCAGACCGTCAGGGCGGGATCGGCGAACGAGTTTCAACTGGTCCACCGGATCACGCGGCCCGACGGTTCGATCATCTGGGTCGACAGCAGGGCGCAGGCGGTGCGGGACAGGGACGGCGCCGTTCTTCGCGTGATCGGCCTGGTGAACGACATCACCGCCCAGAAGGAGGCGGAGGAACGGGCGCAGCTTGCCGAGATCAGGCTGCTGGACGGCATCAACAGCATCAACGAGGGGCTCGCGCTGTGGGACGCCGACGACCGGCTGGTGCTGTCGAACGACAAGTACCTGGACATCTATCCGGTGGTCCGGCCGCTGATGCGCCCCGGGGTCAAGTTCGAAGATATCTGCCGGCTGGTCGTCGAAAGCGGAAACTTGCGCGTCGAGGGGCCGATCGAGGATTTCATCGAACGGCGGATCGAAGATCACCGACGTGCCAATTGCGTGACCGAACAGCATCTGGCCGACGGTCGGTGGATCCTGGTCAGCGAATGGAAGACCGCTGAGGGCGGCACGGTCGGCAGCCGCACCGACATCACCGCTTTGAAGAATCAGGAAGCCGAGCTGGCCGATCTCGCAGCGAAATACGCATTGGAAAAGGAGCGCGCCGAGGCGGCGAGTTTCTCCAAGAGCCAGTTCCTGGCCAACATGAGCCACGAGCTCAGGACGCCGCTGAACGCCATTCTCGGTTTTGACGAACTGATGGCCAGCGAGTTTCTGGGGCCCTTGGGACACGACCGTTACAAGGGGTACGCGCAGGACATCCGCGAAAGCGGCAAGCACCTGCTGGATCTCATCAACGATTTGCTGGACATGTCGCGGATCGAGGCGGGCAAGCTGGTGCTGCAGCGCCGCTCGGTGGACATCGTCGAAGAGACCAGAAACTGCTTCCGCGTTCTGGAGGTTCGTGCGCAGAAGGCCGGTATCCGTCTGGAGCAAGAGGCCCAGGACGACGTGGGGCCGGCCTATGCGGATCGCCGCGCGGTTCGGCAGATCCTGCTCAATCTGCTGACCAACGGGCTCAAGTTCACCGAACCCGGCGGGATCGTGCATGTCAGGGTGACCGACGACGGCGTCGATCTCAGGATCGATGTGTCCGACACTGGCTGCGGCATTGCCGCGCGTGATGTGGCGCGCATCCTGGAGCCGTTCGAGCAGGTCGAAGCCTCCCAGATCCGCACCCGCGAAGGCTCAGGCCTGGGCCTTGCGCTGACCAAGTCGCTGGTGGAACTGCACGAAGGACACCTGTCGATCGACAGCGTGCCGGGCGAAGGCACGACGGTGTCCTTCACCCTGCCGCGCGCCGACGTGCAGATGACCATGTTCGACTGAAGCCGGCCGCGGCTCTGTCGGTCAGGCGGAGCGCTGTCCGTAGTACAGCCCGACCGTGTGCCGCACCTCTGCAAAGAACAGCCAGCGTTCGATCGCGATTCCGACGGCCGCCGAGAATACCGCAACGCCTGCGGCGAGGACCGCCGCGGTCCCGGACAGCGTCGCCGCGACCAGGCTCAGGACCGCGGGCACGGCGAACGCCAGCACATAGACCGAACGGCGAAGCGCCGTGGCATGGGTGCGGGCGACCTGGAACACCATCTCCTGCATCAGGTAGTTGGCCTGGCCGTGCGGCGCCTCGAATTGCCGCACCGTCCCGAACCGGCCGAGGCCGGTTGCGGTCTCCGGCGTGCTGGCCGAGGCGGTGCCGTCGATCCGCCGCCAATAGGCCCATTTGACCGCCAGCCCGACGACGACCGCGACGGGCAGGGCAAGGCCCAGTTCCTGCGACGGCGCGGAAAAGGCGAGCAGGATGAAACCGAGGATCAGGACGCCGGTCGTCAGGCCGAACCAGAGATAGCCGGCCGGTACGAAGCCGTTGCACCAGGCATGCACCGGCTTCAGCGAGGCATAGATCATCGCGGTGCACCAGACCGTCGCCACGCAGCCGATCAGGCCGATGGCGCCCATGGCCAGGATCGCGGGGTGCGGCGGCGCGGGCGCCAGCAGGTTGGCGAACGCATAGAGGCCGGTGGGCAGGTAGGTGAAGACCGCCGCCACGCCCTCTCGGCTCAGCCAGGACGACCGCCACTGGCTGAGCGCCCGCCAGGCCCGTTCGGGATGGCCGAGATGAAAGGTCGATGCCAATAGGCCCGCCGTGATCAGCAGAAAGGCGACGCCGTAGGCGGCGGTGGCGGCGCCGGGGGGCAGCGCGCCCGTCATGCTCATCAGGATGGTCAGGAACAGCAAGCCGTAGCCGGCGCCTGACGCGGTGGTGAAAAAGATGACGGATTTGGCGGGATGCATCGGTGCTCAGCGTGCGAACAGGCGCTTGGCCCAGCGTGACAGGGCGCCGGCGCGGTCGGCGACCACCGGCTCCAGCGCGGCGGTCCCGGACGTCGCGCGGTCGCGCGGCGGCAGGTAGCGGTTGACGGGCTTACAGCCCTGTTCCGGCATCAGATCGAAACCGCCGCGTTCGGCCGCAAGGCGCGATACGTCGGCGTTGGGGTTACCCAGGTCGCCGAAGCTGCGCGCGCTGGCCGGGCAGGTGGACACGCAGGCCGGCACGCGGTCGGCTTCGGGCAGGTTCTCGTTATAGATCCGGTCGATGCACAAGGTGCATTTCTTCATCACGCCTGCGTCGGCGTCGTATTCCCGGGCGCCGTAGGGGCAGGCCCAGGAACACAGCTTGCAGCCGATACAGGTGTCGGCATTGACCAGAACGATCCCGTCCTCCTGGCGCTTGTAGCTGGCGCCGGTAGGGCAGACGGTGACGCACGGCGCGTCTTCGCAATGCAGGCACGACTTGGGGAAATAGACGGTGCGGCCGTCGCCGTTCTCCTGGGTGACCTCGAAGCTGTGAATGCGGTTGAACCACACCCCGGTGGGGTCGCTGCCATAGGGGGCGGTGTCGGTCAGCGGTGCGGAATGGCCGCCGGTGTTCCATTCCTTGCAGTTCACGGCGCAGGCATGGCACCCGACGCAGATGTCCAGGTCGATGACCAGACCCAGCTTCACCGCCGGTTCGGTATTTGGCAGGCTGGTCATTCCTTTTCCCGCCCCGCCGTGCGGTTGCCGTGTCCTTTGCGGACACCGGCGACCGTTTCGGCCACCTCCTGCCGGTTGCCGACATAGTCCCGGTGGGTCCCGGCGGTCTTGCCGCTGGGCGGGGCCGCGAACTGGGTGCCGTAGCGCAGCACAGGCGCCGCCGCGAAATGGTCCGGCGGCTGTGCCAGCGGCTGAAAGCGGGGTTCAGTAAAGCCGGCCTCGGCGGGGGCGCACCGTTCGACCCGCACGCGCAAGTCGAACCAGGCCGCCTGGCCGGTGACCGGGTCGGCGTTGGCGTAACGGAGGCCGGCCGCGTCCGGCGGCAGCAGTTCGGTGATGATGTGGTTCAGCAGGAACCCCTGCGTCGCCTCGGCCGCGGCCTTCTCCAGGCCCCAGGCGCCGGCACGCTTGCCGATCGCGTTCCAGGTCCACACGGTGTCGGGATTGACGCCCTGCATCAGTCGGGCCTGTCCCTTGACCCGGCCATAGGGACTGATCACCCAGATCCAGTCGTCGTCGGAGATTTCGTTCCGTTCCGCCGTTTGCGGGTGGATGAACAGACGGTTCCTGTCGGTGATCTGGCGCAGCCAGGCGTTCTGCGATCCCCACGAATGGTACATGTGCATCGGACGCTGGGTCAGGGCATGCAGCGGATAGGTCTGTGCTTCGCTGTGGCCTTCCTCGAAGGGCGGCGACCAGAAGGGCAGCGGGTCGAAATGAGTTTCGATGCGGTCCTTCACGGCGTCCGGCGGCGTGACGGCGCCGTCGCCGCGCGCGGCCAGGCGGAAGCCCTGCAGCTCCTCGCTGTAAAGCTGCAGCACGATCTGCTCGGTCACCGGCAGCCAGCCCATCCGGTGCGCGTGGTCCAGATAGCCGCGGTTCGCCATCTTGTAATAGGTGATCTCGGGCGCAAACGGCTCGTGCCAGAAACAGCCGTTCTCCACATAGCGGTCGAGCTGGTTTGGGTTCGGGTCGCCGCGTCCCATCTCGTCGCCGGCGCCGCCGCGCCAGCCAGCCAGCGGTCCGATGCCGGGCGCGCGTTCGTGGTTCTGAAGATAGTCCGGATAGCCGCCGGGATAGCGCGGGCTGCCGTCGTCGTTGCAGAAGCCCGGCAGGCCAAGCCGCGCGCCCAGCTCGATCAGCACGTCCTGGAACGGGCGGACGTCGCGGTCGGGCTGTACGATCGGCTGGCGGATCGCATCGGCGGGTCCTTCTGCGAAACTGATCGGCCGGTCCAAGAGCGAGGTACAATCCCACCGCTCCAGGTAGGCCGTGTCCGGCAGTACCAGGTCCGCATAGGGCACCATCTCCGAATAGTAGGCGTCCGAATAGATGATCCTGGGGATCTTGTAGTCGCCGGTTTCCGGGTCCTTGTCGGTCAGGTAGTGCAGCGTTGCCGGCACGTTCATCGACGAGTTCCAGCTCATATTGGCCATGAACATGAACAACACGTCGATGGGGTAGGGGTCGCGGGCCCAGGCGTTGTGGATGACCAGATGCATCAACCCGTGCGCGGCCAGCGGATAGTCCCAGCTGTAGGCCTTGTCGATGCGCAGCGGCGCGCCATCGTCGCCGACCAGAAGGTCGGCGGGGCTGTGCGGGAATCCCAGCGGCATCCCGTCCAGCGGCACGCCGGGCCGGACCGTCTTGCCGGCCGGCGTCGGGCCCGCCGGGATCGATTTGGGAAACGGCGGCTTGTAGCGGAACCCGCCGGGTACGTCGATCGACCCCAGCAGCATCTGCAGGATGTGCAGCGCTCGGCAGGTATGGAAGCCGTTTGAATGCGCGGATATCCCGCGCATGGCATGCATCGACACCGGCCTGCCGATCATCTTGTCGTGGCGCCGGCCGGCCCAGTCGGTCCAGGGAATGTCCAGCTCCACCTGCTTTTCAAACGCCGCCTCGGCCAGTTCGGCTGCGATCCGCCGGATGGTCGCGGCGTCGACGCCGATCTGTTCGGCGACCCGGTCGGGCGCGTAGGCGTCGTCCAGGTACCGTTCGGCCAGCAACTGGAACACCGGCACGGCGGCGCGGCCGTCGGCCAGGCGGTGGGTCCCTACCAGCGCCGGCGTCACCCCGGGCGACAGCGCGCTGGACAGCGCCGCCGCGGCGGTGTCGAAACACAGCGGATTGCCGTCGCCGTCGCGGGCGAAAAGGCCGTCGTCCGGCGCGTCCGGGTCCCGGATCACCAGCCAGGGCGCGTTCGTGTAGCGCACCAGATAGTCCCAATCGACCCGCTCCGCCCGCAACAGTTCGTGGATCAGCGCGAACACGAACAGACCGTCGGTTCCGGGCCGAATGCCGACCCATTCGTCCGCCACCGCGGAATAACCGGTGCGGATCGGGTTGACCGAGACGATCTTCGCATCGCCGCGCGTCTTCAACCGGCCGATTCCCATCTTCAGTGGATTCGAATGGTGGTCCTCCGCAACGCCGAACAGCATCAGATAGCGGGTGTGCTCCCAATCCGGCTCGCCGAACTCCCAGAACGAGCCGCCGATGGAATAGATCCCGGCGGCCGCCATGTTGACCGAGCAGAAGCCGCCATGGGCGGCGAAGTTGGGCGTGCCGAACTGGGCCGCCCACCAGCCGGTCAGCGACTGGCTCTGGTCGCGGCCGGTGAAGAAGGCAAGCTTCTTCGGGTCGGTGCGCCGCACTTCGCCCATCCAGGCGGTCGCCAGGCCCAGGGCTTCCTCCCACTCGATCTCACGAAACTCGCCGGAACCGCGCGGCCCGGTCCGCAACAACGGCTTCTTCAGGCGGGCCGGCGACAGGTGGTTCATGATGCCGGCCGAACCCTTGGCGCACAGCACGCCGCGGTTCAGGGGGTGGTCCGGGTTGCCGTCGATATAGCGCAGGGCGCCGTTCTTCAGGTGCACGCGGATGCCGCAACGGCAGGCGCACATGTAGCAGGTGGTGGTCTTGACCGTGTCGGCGACCGGCGGAGAGGTATCGACGGTTTCCGTGACCGTGGCAAAAGGATTTCGTGATGGCACTGCGCTTAGACCTTGCTGAACACCCAGTTTGCACCCAGTCCGGCCGCCAGCGCGATGATGATCGCCGCTACCCCGTAGATCCCGGCCTGGGTGTTGGCCAAGCGGAAGATCTCCGCCCCCACGCCGGTCTTGTTGATGAACAGAGGCGTGGTCTGGGCGCTGAACACCTCGCCGTCCCGGATCAACAGCGTCTCGATATTGTAGGTGCCCGTCGGTACGTTCGCCGGGAAATGCACCGTCGTCCTGAACAGGCGCTCGCCGCGCCGCACAATCCTGCCGGGAATGCGGCTGTAAAGGCCGGCGCGCTGCTTGTTGCGGACCAGCGCGATGCGGAAGTCGGTTTCCAAAGCCGCCGAAACGTCCGAATCGGAGGGTTTGTAGCGCAGGTATTCGACGCCGATCTGGTGGCGTTCGCGCACCGGCAACGGCAGCCAGACATCCAGGCTGTCGGTTGCGGCAACCTGATAGAAGGACGGAGCATCGGCAAAGGTGACCGCTTCGCGGTTAACCCAGATGCCGGCCACCCGGTCCTTCTTGCGTACCACCACGTCCTCGCGCGGGCCGTGCACGACGATCACAACCTGGGTATCGGGCTCACCGTCCGTTGCGCCGAACAACAGCACGTCCGAACCGGTAAAGCCGGTGGTGATGGCGACCAGGTGTTTGGACAGGTCGACCACCAGCGGTTCGGTGGCGCGGGCGCGGCCGATGACGGTCGACAGCAGGAACAGGGCCAGCAGGGCAAGCGGGCGGACCGGCATCTCAGTGCGCCCCCGGCGTGCCGATGGAGAACAGGTCCGGCGGCGTGATGACAAGATCGCTCATCAGCTTCAGGCACACCGCCAGCACCATCAGCGCCAACAGCGAGCGAAGCTGTTCGCCCCGCAGTTTCGCCCCGATCTTGGTTCCGAACTGGGCGCCGACCACGCCGCCGACCAGCAGCAGGATGGCCAGCACCACGTCGACGGTCTGGTTCAAGTAGGCCTGCAGAAAGGTGGCGTTGCCGGTGACGAAGATGATTTGGAACAGCGACGTGCCGACCACCACCGAGGTCGGCATGCCCAACAGATAGATCATCGCCGGGACCATCACGAAACCGCCGCCCACGCCCATGATCGCCGCCAGGATACCGACAAAGAACCCCACCAGCAGCGGCAGCAATGCGCTGATATAGAGCTTCGAGCGGCGGAACCGCATCTTGAACGGCAGGCCGTGCAGGAACGTGTGCTGGTGCAGCTTGCGCCGTGCTCCGCCACCGCGCTGGCGCCGGAATATCGCGCGCAGGCTTTCCACCAGCATCAGCGAGCCGATGGTGCCCAGAAACACCACGTAGGAGAGTCTGATCACCAGGTCGATCTGGCCCAGCGTTCTGAGGTAAGCGAACAGCCAGACGCCGAAGGTGGAGCCGATGACGCCGCCCACCAGCAGGATGAAGCCCATCTTGAAGTCGACATTGCCGCGCCGCCAATGGGCCAGCACCCCGGAAACCGACGAGGCGACGATCTGGTTCGCCTCGGTGCCCACGGCCACCGGCGCCGGCACGCCCAGGAAGATCAACAGCGGCGTCATCAGGAATCCCCCGCCGACGCCGAAGATCCCCGACAACAGCCCGACACCCACGCCCATCCCCAGAATCAGGAACACGTTCACCGACATCTCGGCGATGGGAAGATAGATGTGCATACGGTCGGATCGCCCCGGTTGTCCGGATGCCCCGGCTTCTTCAGGCAACTCTTTGACAGACCATGTGTTTGAACCTTTCTCGGCGAAAGGTCAACGGGGCGGTCGGCCGCGCCGCGCAGGTTTGTCTGCGCATGGCGCGGCGGTCGGCGTATAACGGCCGGCCGGCCCTCAATTCCGCGGGCAACACTCCCACCGTCGAGGATCCCGTGACCCTTCGGCCAAACGAACGACACAAGGCTGACCGTGCGACCGCACGCCCCTGCCGGCATGTCCGGGGGGCAGGGGCTTGACCGAGTCGCCGGTTCCGCGGGCGACGCCCTGGCCGGTGATCACGGCGTTGATCTCGGCCGGCGTGATGGTCGCCTTCCAGGTCGGCAAGGCGCCTGCTGCCTTGCCGATGCTGCAGCAGGAGCTTGGGATCGGACTGGTCACCGCGGGCTGGGTGGTCTCCATCCTCAACCTGCTGGCGATGGTCGGCGGCACTGCGGTGGGGGTGATCTGCGACCGGCTCGGCCATCGCGGCGGCGTCGTCGTCGGGCTGGTCATTGCCGCCGTCGCCAGCGGCGTCGGCGCGGCCGCGGACGGGCCGGGCCTGTTGCTGACGACCAGGGCCTTCGAAGGGCTCGGGCTGATGGTTGTCGCGGTGTCGGTTCCGCCGCTGTTGGCACGGCTGGCCACCGAGCGCGACCGGCCCATGGTGGTCGGCTTGTGGGGAACCTTCATGCCGATCGGCATGGCCATGGTGTTGATTGCCGCGCCGCCGGTGCTTGCCGCCGGAGGTTGGCGCAGCCTGTGGCTGGCCAATGCGGTCGTCCTGCTGCTGGGGGGCGGCCTGTTGTGGATCGTGGTCGCGCGCCTGCCTGGGCGTGGCGCTGCCGTGCGGGCGGCCGCGCGGGTCGGCGCCTGGTCCGGATTCCGGCGGACCGCAACCGCTGCCGGGCCGGTGACGCTGGGAATGATCTTCGGCACCTATGCCCTCCAGTACATCAGTCTCGTCAGTCTTCTTCCCCTGATGATGGTGACACAGGGCGGTTACGGGATCGGAATTTCTGCCGTCATCACCGCCCTGGTCGCCGCCGCGAATGCAGTCGGCAACGTGATCGGCGCTTGGCTATTGCACCGGCACTGGGCGCCGTGGGTCCTGTGCCTCGCCGCCAGCGTTCTGATGGGAGTATTCGCGCCCGTTGTCTATGCGGACGGGCTGCCGGACGGGCTCAGGTTTGCTGCGGCCCTGTCCTTCTCCCTGGTCGGTGGCCTGATACCGTCCTCGCTGTTCGCGGCCGCGGCGCGGCTGGCGCCGTCGCCCGACCTGATCGGAGCGACGAACGGTGTCTTGATGCAGGGGTCGAATACGGGCCAAATGCTCGGGCCGCCGGCGCTGGCGGCGCTGGTTGCCTGGGCCGGCGGCTGGCAGGTGGCGCCCTGGCTGTTGTGTCTCTTCGCCGCCGTGACCGCGGGCCTCAGCCTGCGCTTGAGAATGCTGGAGAGTAGAGGGGCGTAATGGCGGATCAGGAACTGGATGCGACCGGGTTGTTGTGCCCGCTGCCGGTGCTGAAGGCGCGCAAGGCGATGAAGGGTCTGGCGGCAGGACAGACCCTGGAGGTGCTGGCGACCGATCCCGGTTCGGTTGCCGATTTCAAGGCCTTCTGCGACAGCCAGGGACACCGCCTGCTGGAAAGCGCCGAGGACGCCGGCACCTTCCGCTATCTGATCGAGAAGGGCTGACACCGGTTCGGGTGCCTAGTTTTCACCTGCCGCCTCCAGCCGGACCCAGCGCACCAGTTCCGTCCGCTGGTTGATGTCTCCGAAGCCGCCGGCGATGATGCGGATCACGTAGTGGTTCACGGCGGGCGCATAGTACCAGGTGTAAAGCCGGCTGCGCCGCACGCTGCCCGTCGACCGCCGGAAGCAATTGACCTGATAGGTATCGAAGGTGCCGGCGGGCACGGTGACGGTGCGCGTGGCGCCGACCCAGCACTCGATGCCAAGCCGTTCGCCGTGACCCAGCCCCGCCACGCCGTCGTCCCGCAGCAGGGTTCCGGAGAATTCCTGCCGGCTGTCGGGGGTCAGCGGCCACAAACCGTTCGTCGCATCTTCGGAAACGAACCGCCCGCCGGTGGTTTCGCTCCGCCATTCCAGCCGCGGCACGACAAAACTGGCGAGACGCCGACTGACCACTCCGCCGTCGGCGCGCCAGGTTACCTCTCCCGTCTCCGCATCGACCGCCTCGACTGTTTCGGTCCGCCCGGTGTCGAACTGGAAGGCATCGCCGGGCCGGTAGGCGGGCAGGGGCGCGGGCGGCATCTCGGGGCCCTGGGCAAAACTGCGGGTGACGACGCAGCCGGTGGACATCGCCGCGATGAGGACAAGCAGTGCGAATTGCAGCCCTATCCTTCGAGACGCGCCCTGCGGGCGCTCCTTGTATAAACGCGATCCGATAGAATCCGGTTATTCCCATCATGCTGAGGAGCGGCGCAAAGCGCCGCGTCACGAATCATACGGCTGCCATGGCGCAAGATCTCACCGTTTTCGTTGAACTGCTCCACGCACAAGAGTGCATCCGGCAAAAGCAGCCGCGCAAGTGTGCCCGTCAAGGCCGGAGAAAGAACGTGCATGCGCCGCGGGATTGTGGTGTCGTTGCAGGGGGGCAGACTGCGCAGGGGGGGGGCAGACTGCAGTTGTGGAGGCGAACGTGCGGAGGATTCTCACCAGAACGGCCGTGGCTGGTCTGTGCGCGGCAATTTGTGCGATGGCGGTCTCCGACCCCGCCGAGGCGGGCGGTAAGCGACGGAACGGCGACGCCTGCATCCCCAGTGTCGAAGGATGGCTGCGGGAGGGCGGCGTCGATCTGGCAGCGGTCGATACAATCGAAGTCCGGGCCAATGTGCGTCGGAACAACGACGGCGACTCCCGGTTCCAGAACTGGCAGGTATGGGTCCGCTTCAAGGACCGCGAGGGCACGATCAACTTCTCGCTACAGCGCGACTGTCAGTTGATGCATTCATGGTCGTCCGACGATGTCGCGTGGGAAGGGCCGGGCTCGAAGTGCTGAGGCAAATCCATCGAAAAGACTGACAGGTCCGCACAAGAAGCGGAGCAAAGCAGCGGATGATGCGTCGGTTCAGGAAAACGATTTTGTGGGTGCTGGCGGGCCTCGTCGTCGTTGTTGCGGCGGCGGGCGCGTGGGTATACGCCACGGTCTTTCTGCCCACCGACATGGCGTTGCGCCATGCCGAGTCGTTCCTGTTCCGCCGCATGGCGATCGCAGAGCTTTCCGAAGAGGCGACCTATCGGTTCTTCTTCGCGACCAATCGCCGCCAGACAGCCAGCGCGGGGCCGTTCGAGAAGCGGTTGGGGAACGAACGACAGGAGACCCTTACCTTCGGTTCGTTCGACACCAAGATCGAGCCCAGCCTGGGCATCGGTATGCTGATCAACCCCACGGAATGGTTCCAGAACGAGGAGATCAGCCTGGAGCGGATCGCCGCATTGGAGCAGCAGGAATTTGTCGAGAGGCTTTCCCGCCTGGTCGCGGCGTCGCCGCGGCGTTCCCTTCTGGTCGTCGTCCACGGGTTCCGTGAGGCCTTCCCTTCGGCGCTGCGCAAGACCGCCTTCGTCGGTCATGTCCTGGATATCAACACGCCGATCCTGGTATTCGACTGGCCCGGCGACCAGGGCTCCAGCCTGCAGGGATATCGACGTGCCCGGCGTGTGGCTCAAACCTCGAGCGCCGACTTTGCGGGATTTCTGGCACTGCTCGTGCGCCAGGTCCGGCCGGAGCGTCTGTGGGTGATTGCCAACAGCATGGGGCCCAGGTCGTTGCCGATGCGCTGCCTGACCTCCATGCCGACGGAGTCATTGCTGAGACCGGCACTCTGATTGAGGATGTGGTGTTGACCGCGCCGGACATCGACCATGACGCCTTCAATCCGGACTTCAAGGCGAAGGTTGAGGCAATGGTGCGCAACCTGACGGTCTATGTCTCCTCCAACGACAGGGCGCTGATCATGAGTCGCCTGGTCAACCGCACAGCGCGGCGCGGCGAAAGCACGCTGACCCCGGACCAGATCGAAGAGGCCGTTCTGATCACCGAGATGATCAATCCCGACGACGACGTGATCGCGCTGGTCGACGTGACGCCGGTCAACCGCACCCGCAACTTCCACAACTTCAGCCTGGAAACGCCGGAATTCTTCGACGACTTGTTCCTGCGGCTGACCAACCGGACAACGCCGCACACTCGCCGCCTGTACAAGGTGCAGGCGCCGAACGGCGCGCGCTATTGGGTCCTGACCCGCGGCCGCTAGGAGAGGGGGATGGCGCTGGCACGACAACGCGGAAGGCTGGGCCGGTGGATCCGGCGCATAGTCGTGCTTGTCGTGGCCGCCGGTACGGCGGGTTACGGCCTGGCGGTGCTTGCGGTGCTGGGCGGCGGGACGATGCCGCTGGACGTGTGGCACACCGAGACGTTGCAGACCGAGTTCAAAGCCGGGTGGGCCAACGATATCACCGACTTCGAAGGGTACCTGCGCCTGGAAGACAGACTGTTCCAGGAATTGGATCAGCGCGTCTATGCAGAGGTCGAGACGGGTCCGGCCCTCAAGTTGAACCGCTACAGCGCCGGCAGCGCCGCCGACCCGCGCGGCCGCAGCTCCGACTGGAACCGCAGCTTCGAGCTGGCCGTCGACGAGCCCGTGGGCGGAGTCCTTCTGCTGCACGGGCTGACGGATGCCCCCTACAGCCTGCGCGCCCTGGGCCAGGCCTTTCACCGCCGCGGCTACCGGGTGCTGGGTCTGCGTCTGCCCGGCCACGGGACGGCGCCGTCAGGACTGGCGGCGGTGCGCTGGCAGGACATGGCGGCGGCCGTCCGCCTGGCCGCCGCCCATCTCTCCGCGCGGGTCGAGGGCAGGCCCGTCCACATCGCCGGCTATTCCACCGGTGCGCCGCTGGCGCTGGATTTCGCGCTGGACGCCCAGGAAGGCCGCGCCGCGCCGGTGCCGGCCAGCCTGATCCTGGTCTCCCCGGCGATCGGCGTCCATCCCTCGGCGGCGAAAGCCGGGTGGAAGGCGCGGGCGGCGGTGTTGCCCGGCCTGCGCAGTCTCGCATGGCTGTCCGTGGTGCCGGAATTCGATCCCTACAAGTTCAATTCCTTCCCCACCAACGCGGCCGCCCAGGTCTCAGCGCTGACCCGGCATGTGGCAGGCCGCATCCGCGACCGCGCCGCTGCAAGCCCGGACGACGTTCTGCCGCCGACCATCGTCTTCAAGTCCACCGTCGACGCCACGGTCACGACCGATGCGCTGATCGATGATCTGTTGGCCCTGCTGGCACCCGACCGGCATGAACTGGTGCTGTTCGACATCAACCGCGACGCGGTGAAGTCCGCCCTGATGATCGCCGACCCCGCACCGCTGACCGACCGGGTGATGCGTGCGCCGGACCAGCCGTTCGCGGTCAGCTTCGTCACCAACGAGAGCCCGGACAATCGCGCCGTGCGGGTCGACACGAAGCCGCCGCTGTCGGGCGAGGTGACGACGTCCGAGCCGTTGGACGCGTCCTGGCCGCCCGGGCTCATCTCGCTTTCCCACGTGGCCTTGCCCTTTCCGCCCGACGACCCGCTCTATGGCCGGCGCGCACCGGACAACACCGACGTGCTGTTCCTAGGCGAGATGGCGCTGCGCGGCGAACGGGGTCTGCTGCGGTTCCCGGAGAACTGGCTTATGCGGCTAAGGTACAACCCTTTCTATGACTATCTCGAAAGCCGTGCGCTGGACTGGGCCGACAGGGCCGGGCCGGCGGGCGGGTAGTCTGGGGATGAGGCACCGTTTCGAAACACGTCCTGCTGTCCTTGCAACCTGCCTCCTGGCACTGTTGGCCTTTGACGAGGCCGCTGCGGAAAAGCCGCGCCTGCCGGGGATCAAGGGCACCGACGACCGGGCGATGATCGACAGCACCGCCTATCCGTGGAGCGCGATCGGTCGCGTCAACCGGCGGACCGGCGGGTTCTGTACCGGCGTTGTGGTCAGCCCGCGCAAGGTCCTGACCGCCGCGCACTGTCTGTGGAACCGGCGGACGCAGCGTTTGCTGCCGGTGCAGAGCCTGCATTTCGTGACAGGATATGTGCGCGGCCAGTACCTTGCGGAGTCTGCGGTGACGGCACTGCGCGTGTCCCCGTCCTACCGGACCCCGCCGCCGAAGAACACGGACCCCGCAAATGACTGGGCGGTGCTGACCCTGGCGCACGACATCGGAGCGGTGACGCCGCCGCTGACGATCCTGCGCCTCGCCGAATACGACCTTGCCCGCTATCGTGCCGAGGGAGCGCGCTTCGTCCAGGCCGGCTACAGCCAGGACAAGGCGCATATCCTGACCGTGCATGACGGCTGCGCGCTGTTGGACCTGGGCGCAGACACGCGCCTGCTGTTCCACGACTGCGACGCAACCCGCGGCGATTCCGGCTCGCCGATCCTGCTGCGCCAGGGCGACCGCTACAGCCTGATCGGCATCCACGTCGCCACCGCGAACGTCGCCGGTCGCAGTGTCGGCGTCTCCGCGGCGGCCTATCAGGCGAACGAGCGATGAGCAAAACCAGACCGGACTGGTACTACAGGCAGTCGGCGGTGATTCCCTACCACCGGGCCGCCGACGGGCTGGAGGTGCTGCTGATCACATCGCGCAAGGGCAGGCGATGGGTGTTGCCGAAGGGCGTCGTGGAGCCATATCTGACGCCGCCGCAGTCGGCCGCGCAGGAAGCCCTGGAGGAAGCCGGCATCAAGGGAGAGGTCGATGAGCGGGCACTGGGTTTCTACCAGTATAAAAAGTGGGGCGGCATCTGCGAGGTTCAGGTGTTCGCCATGGCGGTCACCGACGAGTTGGACACATGGCCTGAGGCAGGCTTCCGGCGCCGCGAATGGTTACCCGTCGCCGAAGCGAAGGAAAGACTTGCCGAAGCGGACCTGCGTGCCCTGCTAGACGCGCTGCCCCGCGCGGCCAGCACCGGAACCCCCTCATCTGGCGCATCGCGCCACCTTCTCCCCGCCGGGGAGAAGGGAAGAAAGAGTCCCTCGCCCCAGGGGGGAGAGGGGTTGGGGTGAGGGGGTTCCGGTGAGCGGTAAGGAGGCACGCATTGCCAGAGAGCGGCCCTAATGATCTCATATCTCGCCAGACCACTGCGGGGAGGGTGGCGATGGGTTTTGGTATGGCTGTGAAGCGGAGCGTTCTGGCGGGGCTGACCGCGATGGCGCTGATCGCGCAGGCGGGCGCCGCCGAAAACCGGTTCGGTGTTGCCGTCATCATCGGCAACAGCAATTACAGCCACGAGCGGGTGCCGGACGTGGCCTATGCGCACCGGGATGCCGATGCCTTCAGGCGATACGTGATCGACGTGCTGGGCTTCCGCGAGGGCAATGTCATCGACCTACGCGACGCAAGCCAGGCTCAGATGGTGGCGGCCTTCGGTAACGAAGGCGATTTCAAGGGCAAGGTCTATGACTGGGTGCGGCCGGGCAAATCGGACGTGGTCGTGTTCTATTCCGGGCATGGTGTGCCAGGCGGCGGGTCCGACAAGAGGGGCTACCTGCTGCCGGGCAATGCTGACCCGGGCAAGGCGCGGCTGAACGGCTATCCCATTGATGTGCTTTACGAGAACCTCTCCCAGGTGCGGGCGAATTCCGTGACCGTCTTCATCGATGCGTGCTTTTCGGGCGACACCCCGCGCGGCATGCTGATCCAGTCGGCCTCGCCGGTTTTCGTGGAGGCGACGCTGCCGGAAGCCGCGGGCGGATTGACCGTTCTGACTGCTGCCTCGGGTGCGGAGTTGGCAAGTTGGGACGAAGATCGGCAGCACGGTCTGTTCACGTCTTATGTGCTGGACGGACTCTACGGCGCTGCTGACGGTAAAGACTTCGGCAACGGCGATGGCTCCGTCACGCTGGGCGAGCTGCGCGGCTGGCTCGACAGCGAGATGACCTATCACGCGCGGCGGCAGTTCAGCCGGGACCAGCATGCGACGGTGCAGGGCGACGGCGCCACTACGTTGAACGCAGTCCCGGCTTTGTCCGACTGGCAGGTGGCCTCGGTCGATCGTGCTGCCCAGCCGGCGAACGAGCCCAGCGCCGAACCGTCATTCTCCGTCACGTCGATGGAAGACACGCTTTACACGCTGAAGAACGCCAATGTCCGCAGCGGTCCGGGGACGAAATTCGAGAAGGTCGGCCGGCTGGACGTGGGCACGGAGGTCGAGGTGACCGGCCAGGTCGAAGGCGCGGACTGGCTGCAGATCGCGCTGGCCGGTCAGACCGCCTACATCTACGCCCCGCTGCTGGGCGATCGGATCCCGGTGCCGGCCCAGCCGGCCGTCGGCGTTTTTCCCGAGCAGCCGCCGGCGCGGAAGCCGGGCGACATGTTCAAGGACTGCGACGTCTGTCCCGAGATGGTTGTTCTGCCGGCGGGGTCGTTCATGATGGGATCACCACAGAGCGACAGGTACGGTAACGCTCAAGAATGGCCGGTGCATCGCGTTTCAATTGCTCGGGATTTCGCCGTTGGTCGGTACGAGGTAACCCTGGCCGAATGGAACGCCTGCCCCCGGAGCGGCGGCTGCAACGGGAATTTCAAGGACGACCCGGAGCCCTCAAGTTTCGACTCGAACTCGAAGCCGGTCAGCCAAGTGAGCTGGCAGGAGGCAAACGACTACGTCCAGTGGCTTTCGGACACCACCGGAAAGCGCTATCGGCTCTTGAGCGAGGCAGAGTGGGAATACGCGGCCCGCGCCGGCACAAGTACACCTTGGCCCTGGGGCGCACAAAAGCGTCAAGGATATGCCAACTGCGCCGAGACGGATTGCCCCGGTACGAATTTGTTTCACAATCCGGTCGGCAGTTATCCGCCGAACGGCTTCGGTTTGTACGACATGATCGGCAACGTGTCGGAGTGGACGGCCGATTGTTACAACTATGGTTATGACGGTGCGCCCACGGACGGATCCCCATGGCTGGAGGGAAGATGGTGTTCGAGGAAAGTCATCCGTGGCGGGGGCGGCAGCTCAAGCCTTGAGAACGCGCGGTCTTCGTTTCGAGACAGCTGGTCGGCCGACAAAGGAAAATTGACCATCGGAATTCGCGTTGCCCGCGACCTGGAATAGCCGCCTGATCTGCTGACCAACGGTTTGCCGCGAACAGGCAGACGACCTCCCCCATGAGCGGCCCGAGACATAGGTGACATTTCGTACCGGACACATGGGTAACACTTTTCGCCTGTTTCAGGTGGGAGGTGTTGATGCCGCGGAAAGAGAGTTCGGTGATGGATGAACGCCTGCGTTTCGT